>Ga0209434_1000248_pt1 | contig 27911 bp, 22 predicted proteins | sample ETNvirnome_2_300_FD_184068 | JGI IMG/M metagenome (GOLD analysis project Ga0209434, IMG submission 184068) | Marine viral communities from the Pacific Ocean - ETNP_2_300 (SPAdes) (version 2) | ecosystem: Environmental > Aquatic > Marine > Oceanic | place: Pacific Ocean | collected 2013-06-22 | reverse complement strand
ATTTATTTGGTGCTCCCGAACCGGGAAGTGCCCGTAACAACGATCCATGGAGAAACGGCAACAAGTCTAACCCCATGTATGGCGCGTACGCCGCACAAGCTTATCTTACAAATGGAGCTCCTCTTACATATGTTCGTTTGGTGGGCGACCAGGATCCTCAGAAAAACTCCGGCGGAGAAGCTGGTTGGCAAGTTCCCACCGTTTCGAAGTCCAACGAAGGCGGCGCCTATGGCCTTTTTATTATGGGCGACGGCTCCGTCGGCACGATGGCCGAAGGGATGCTTGCGGCCATTTTCTATACCACAGGCTCAGCAGGCACCGGCACCACGGGCGGTCCTACTATAACATTAAGCGGCACCGTTGAAGGCCTCAGTGTAAACGGCGCTATGGCCGCAACAACGATCAGGCCCTCGACTGTCGGAGCCTCCACCAATCAGGAATTCCGGGTTCGGATATCTGGAAGCCGGCAGGGTGTCCAGGAGACCACATTTAATTTTAATCCCAAATCTGGTCGCTATATTCGAAAAGTTTTTAATACCAATCCAACCCTTCTTAATGATACAGTCACCGCGACTGCAAACTTACAAGATTATTTCTTAGGACAGTCGTATGAGAACGCAGTAGTCAATTTTGTGACTACTTTTGATGACCAACAAGCGCTTACTCGTACGAACTTTTCGGGCACCGTTGCTTGTATTCTGGCTCTGAATAGCGGCTCCGATGGTACAACTGGATGGGGAGGCAATTTCCGCACCAACTACAAAGTTCCTTCTACACCATGGATCGTCGGTCAGGATCTCTCAGATAATTCTGCTAGCTTTGACGTTAATAGCACAGTGGAGCCTCTTTTCCGAGTTCATGCGCGTGAAGGAGTGGAGTATAGTCAAAAGAATTACAAGGTTTCTATTTCAGATATTAAGGCATCCCCTAACGCTCAATTTGAGCCTTATGGTTCTTTTAGCCTTCTTATTCGGGGAATGCAGGACACGGATGAAAATCCGGTCATCCTTGAACAGTTCAATAATTTGAATCTGGATCCTACCTCCAATAACTTTATCAGTAAGCGCATCGGTGATCGCAGCTTTAGTTGGGATACCGTTAACAAGAAATGGAACGTTGATGGACAGTACGATGTTCGGTCCAAGTATGTGCGCGTTGAGTGCACGGACTTGGTAGAGGCCGGCGGTCAAGAAGCAGCCCTGATTCCTTTTGGATTTAAGGGTGTGCCAACCTGGCGCGGCTTTACTGCGGTTAGCGGGAGCACCATTGAAGACTATAGCCTCCTCGGCACCGGTGGCGTCAGCAGGTCTGTTGTCGGCGAGGCCGCCGGTACTGGAAGTATTCCGGCAGGAGCCCTCCCAGCCATCGGTTCCATCCCGGCAGATTCGACCTCGCAAGTGCAGATCGGTGGTCTAACCAGCGCAACTGCAACAATAACCATCGCCGGCTCCGTCGGCGCCGCCGAGACGATCACAATAGTTGCAACCGATGGCCGCAGTGTGGCATATACTGCCGCCACAACAGAAGATTTAACGGCCGAGCCCCCTGAATTCGCACGCGCCTCTGGCGGCGCCACAGCAATAGCAGCATCTCTAGCTGCCTGCATTGAATCTGCGAACGGCCACCTGGGAACAATCACAGTGACGTCCGACGTCCCCGGAGAGCTCACTTTGACACAAGTCGAAGGCGGCTCCGATGGAAATACTACAATTACCGAGTCCGACGCTAACGTAACAGTTGTACAATGGGCCAACGGCGCGGAGTCTCGTTTCAGCGCCTTCTCCAGTGTAATGCCTGTATTGCCAATGCGCGCTTCGTCCGCGGATGGCCGCTTGATGGACATAAAGAATGCATTCTTTGGTATGACTACCAATCAAGCCGGCGGCACCCTAGTTTTTGATGGTAGCGTACTTGATGTTATTGCCCGTCAACCTGAAGGTCTGGCTGCTGGCAGCCTAATTTTATCTCCGGGCTTCTCGATGGATGATCTTGTATACAGTGCTGCGGCAGGTACCGCAACACACAGTGGCTCAGACTTGGGCCTCTACTTTGACACTATTGCTGGAGGCACCTCCGTGAGTGACGCGTCATCTAATGCGGTTTACCGCGGTACGCCACAAGGCGGCCGCCGTGCTGGTACCGCCTGTACGGCAGTGTCGGGCTCCTATACTGGTATTCTGGACCGAGGCTACGATCGCTTTACGCTTCCCTTATACGGTGGCTTTGATGGCTTTGATATTCTGGAAAGAAATCCTTTCAATGATGCTCGCGCTTTGGGCGCCACCAACGATGCGAAGTCTACAAAGGATTACCCAATGTATTATACTTTGGTTAAGGCAATTGATTCTGTTTCGGACGTGGACCAGATTAACATCAATATGGCCGCGATTCCGGGTATTTCCGATCGGCAGACTACTAACAAGCTTATGTCCATGGCAGAGGAACGAAAGGATACCCTGGCAATTATTGATTTGGAAAGCGGCTTTCAGCCGGTTACCGAAGGTAGTTCCGCGGGCCCTGTTGCTTTCAATAGTCGCCGCGGCTCCAGCGCGAATACTGTTACTAGTATTCAAAACCGCGATCTTAACACCAGTTATGGATGTGCATACTATCCGTGGGTGCAGATTAACGATACGGTTGCGTCCACGCGCGTATGGGTACCGCCATCTACGGTGGCCCTTGGCGTGATGGCTAGCTCTGCGGCTAGAGCAGAACTTTGGTTCGCCCCGGCTGGTTTTAATCGAGGTGGCCTTAATAATGGCAACGCGGGTTTGAGCGTTATCAATGTGGTGGAGAAGCTTACGGCCAAACAAAGAGACAATCTTTATGAGGTGAATATCAACCCCATTGCCTCGTTCCCGTCAGAAGGAATTGTAGTTTTCGGACAGAAGACTTTACAAGCTACTCCTTCTGCGCTGGATCGTATCAACGTGAGGCGCCTGATGATTTACTTGCGAAAGCAGATTACTATCATTTCCAACGGTATCTTGTTTGATCCCAATGTTCAGATTACATGGAATCGTTTCATTAATCGCGTGGATCCGTTCTTAAGCTCAATTCAGCAACGTTTCGGGCTCTCGGACTATCGGGTGATTCTGGATGCGAACACTACAACGCCGGATTTGGTTGACAGAAATATTATGTATGCGAAGATTCTGCTTAAGCCTACTAGAGCTATTGAATTTATTGCACTAGATTTCGTGATTACAAGGAGTGGAGTAGAATTTTAATAAGGAGCGGAGGGATTTGTTCCCTCCCACTATTTAATTTAAACAGAGGAATTTAAAATGGCATTATTTTGGGACAACCCCTTAGCAGAACCGAAACGCTCACATCGCTTTTTGGTGACCTTCGATTTACCCGGCAACGTACCTTCGCAGATTTTTGCAAGAACTTTTACGAAGCCCGGTTATACTATCGGCGTGACGGAACATCAATTCTTGGATAAAACGTTTTACTACCCTGGCCGCGTCACGTGGAGTGATGTGACCATGCAGTTTGTGAATTCGTCGGATCCTGATATGGATGCTGAGTTGCAGGCCGTTCTGCTGGCATCGGGGTATCGTATGCCAAATCAAGTGTCCACCAACTCCTCTGTGGTGGCCTCAGATGCAGCAACTGTCAATAAGGCCGGCGCCGTACGCGCTATCGGAGATGCCGTGAGGGTTTCTGAACTCAACGGTGATGGTATTGTTTTGGGTACGCATATCTTGAAGAATCCGTGGGTTACTTCCATAGCTTATGGAACCTTGGACTATTCCGATGAGGCATTATTGACTGTAGATATAGGATTGCGATACGACTGGGCTGAATACGTATTCGGAGGCTAGTAAATGGCCACCGCCAAGTCAAACTACGTTTCCGTTGCCACGAGAGCAAACGCGTCTATTCCGGGTATAGACTATCCCACAGATGTTCAGTCCGACTGGTCGGATTATTGGTTAGAGCCCAAACAGCAACATAGATTTTTATGTTCTTTCCCTGTTTATATGCCCGCGGAGGGCAGCGGGGTTTATGACACCAGAGCACTAAAAAAGATACTGAATCCCAAAGGGACCGTGACTGCGGGCTCCTCCGGAGCTACTCAACAGAACATCCGCGACAGGTTCCGCAATGCCGCCAAAAGACGAAGGAAAAAGAGTCTTGGTGAGAAGCCATCCGACGCGTCGAAAAAAGAGAAATCGCCCAGTTCTAACACTTCTGGTCGCAAGCGCCTTAGGGTTAGATCCGAGAAAACGCGTAAGGCGTTGGTCGCCAAGTATCTCAAGGTTCGCCCTCAAACTTATATTGTAGCTTCTTTTACTCCACCTAGTTATGGAAGCAATGTTCCTGACGGCATGATCTCAGGCGGTAAGGAGACCTTTGCTCAAATCAGAGACGCCACCGCTAAATTAAATGACGCAACCATAACTTTGGTGAGCACCGTTAGGGATGATTTACATTTTTCTATGAATTTGGTATTTCAGCTAGCTCAGAAAAACAACCTTTCCGACGGCGGCCTTGCGGTTCCTCTGTTTCCTGAGGCCATTTGGGGAGAGGTCCTTCCTAAGGCCTCACGCATTCTTACCATTCTAGATATGGGAGCGCGTCCAGATCCGTATACCGGAATACCGGCACTCAGTCCACCAGAGTTTATGGATGCAGTTCCTATTGGAATCCATAAAATTTTGCAGCCGTACGTTACTAATATCGCCTTTGGAGAATACTCGTATGAAGGGAGTTCATTTCTAATGACTACCTTAACATTGAGGCCAGCCGGATCTGCTTTCTCGGGCTATAGTTATGAAGCTTATGTTAGTCAGAAATCGAAGCGCCTGACTCGCGACGACAAGGACACCGACCCGGCCAACTATACGGTCGGGGTCCCCGGGCCCGGTGTTAATGCACGCAATTTAGCATGGAATTTGGCTGATACTTATGCAAGGTACCCCAACTTCTTTGTTAAATCTGACGCTCTTGGTGTTGATGCCGAAGGTGAACAAAAGCCCTTTGCGAACGAGGCGAAGGCGAAGCTGCGAAGATCTATCAGCGACCGGACGGCAAAACGCCTAGGCGCCCGCGATAAGAAAGTTGATAAGGTGATGGGGAAGGCTGATGGCACGGCCCCAGACAAACGTCCAGGCATGCTGGAACCGTTGCTTAAAACCAAGGCTCAACAGATTGCCGAAGAGGCAGCAGCTAAAGCCGCAGAAGAGGAGGCAGCCGCAAAGGCTGCAGCCGATGCCGCAGCCGAACAGGCCCGGGCCGAGAGCCCCGAAGTGCAAGAGTTTAACGAGGACTTTCAGAACACCCAGGATATCCAGAATATGTCTGATGAAGACCGAGCCAATGCGCAGCAGTTGGCGGCCTCCGGCCAAGATCCTGCCGATATTCTTGCCATGACGCCCGAAGAGCGCGATATGGCGGCCTTAGACTTGGACGTCGCGGGTGAACATGCCCGGGCCGAGAGCCCCGAAGTGCAAGAGTTTAACGAGGACTTTGAGACCACCCAGCAGATTCAGAATATGTCTGATGAAGACCGGGCCGTCGCCGAGCGGCTGGCGGCCTCTGGCCAAGATCCTGCCGATATTCTTGCCATGACGCCCGAAGAGCGGGAGTTGGCTCAGTTCGCGCCGTCGGGCGAACCATACGAGCCAGGGCTCACGCCAGAGCAGCAGCAACAGATCGTGGGTCCGTCTTCTCCGATGCAGGAGATTTCGGATAGGTATGACATCGATGACGAGTTTGCTGACTATGCTACGATGGATGGTCCGACCAGCGAAAGCTCCGCAGATCCCCAGGATCTTGACATGCTCAGCGGCGACGACTGGGATAATGACGAGATTGTCCCCGGTCCCGGCGGCATGACTCAAGATCAAGTGGACGAGGCATATGGCCGCACTGACGCATTGCTGGAGCAGCAACCAGGCCAAGGCTCCGGAGGCTCGCTAGCCGATCAGGCTACCCAAGAGTCTCTTGGTGGTCAGCTTGGTGGTGACGACCAGTACCAGAGTGGCAACGGCGCCAGCAACACTAATTCAGATCCAGCAGGTTCAACGCCAGGAGAGCCGGATCCCCCCGGCATGGGAAGTAACCCTAATTGCATCGGTAATTCGTGTGTGCCCCCATCTCACACAGATCCCGAGACTGGCGAGCGAGTCATTAATGAAGGGGGCCTTCGCTGGAGTAATTCGCGCGGGTATTACGACCCCAACGCATAATATAGCGTCGATGTCGTTAATATTAATTTAAATAAAACTTATTTGGTGATATAATTATATCTGAAAGAGAGGTGCATATTGGCACGTAGAAATAATCCAGAGCGTTTGGGCGCACCACACCCAGACGCCCCCACAGTTCCAGAAACTTCCCCCGAATTGCAATCAGATCCGTTATCATTTATTGTTCCAACGGAGTTTGTTGCACTTCCGAGCCAGGGATTGTATTATCCTGAAAAACATCCCCTTCATAACGCGGAATCAATTGAGATCAAATACATGACTGCCAAAGAAGAGGACTTATTAAGTTCTCGGTCTTTGATTGAGAAGGGACTTGTATTGGATAGATTGATTGAAAACTTATTGGTTGATAAAAAGATTCGTTCCCGCGACTTATTGGTGGCTGATCGAAATGCTATCTTGATTGCCGCGCGCGCCTCGGGCTACGGCCACGATTACAGTGCAAAAATTATCTGCCATGACTGTGGCACCACAGACACATATGAGTATAATCTAGAAGAAGCCGTAACGACGAGTCCGCTGACTTTAGAAGAGTTAGATGAACTGGGGGTGACATTGTCGGATCGCGCAGGAACTTTTAAAGTAGATGTCCCGAATTCACCGGTTGAAGTGGAATTTCGTCTTTTAAATGGCCACGACGAGCGCACCCTTTTAGACTTGGCGGAAAAACGTAAAAAGAAAAAGTTAGATGATCAGCTAATAACAGATCAACTCAGGTTTATGTTGGTATCGGTTATGGGCCATCAGGAACGAGAGCTTATTGCTCGCTATGTGGATTCTCTCCCGCTCAGAGATTCACGATTTTTGAGGGACGTATATGAAAAAGTCTCCCCCTCTGTTAACCTGCGAAAGGAGGTTGTCTGTAACGAATGCGGTTACGAAGACGACATCATATTTCCCTTTACAATACAATTTTTTTGGCCTGACGCCCGCGTATAGCGAAAACGTTTACGAACAATTTTTCTTTCTAAAATATCATGGGGGCTGGGGGCTCATGGAAGCGTATAATCTCCCCGTTAAACTACGGGAGTGGTTTGTAAAGCGTTTAATGCGGCAGAAAGAGGAAGAAGCTGAAGCTGCAAAGAACGCGTCTAAGGGAAAATCGGGCGCTAGTGCCTCTACTACTCTTGGTCGCGGGAACGCTCCTCCCTCTGCTCCGGCACCACCATCAGTAAAGCCTCGCAAATAGGCGCCTTGTTGTAATTCCGAACTAATTACTATATATCTGTAGGGGTGAACTATGTCTAGCGAACTGCAACCAATTATCATTAATTTGAACGCGACCAAAGAGGGACTTCTTAATGAGAGTTGGCTTGCCATGTTTGGCGGCGCGATTGAAATGTTTTTAAAAGCCATGTTTCGTGGTGACACCGGTCCGTTTACGAGTAAATACTCCGTCCGCGGCACTCCCTCCCAAGTGGCTGCGTTTGGAGAGGCTCTTGGAAAAGAAAAAAAGTATATGCAAACTTTTCTTAACCATGGCTTGAACGACCCTCGCTCTTTTAATTCTAAAGCGGAGCTCAGCACTGCGGTAGCTAATTTTGAGCGCGAAACTGGCATTAAGTGGCCGTTTAATTAAGGATTACTTCTATGCCTACCGATGATGCAGCATCACGTGCCCGGGAAACAAAGCTTTTAAGACAAGCTATCAAATACCAGAAAGAAGGCGCGCAGCTCACTGAAGAACATACAAAGCTTTTAAAAGAACATGGTATTTATATTGAGAAAAATGCCAAATATTATAAAGATCAACTCGCAAATGCGGAGCGCTATGTAGAAGCGCTTAATAAACGTCTTACATTAGAAAAAGATTTAGGTGAAGTTATTGCACAAAATAATAAAATGCAGCGCGCCGAAATTGAAATCTATAACACCAAAATTAAAGAAGCCAACCAAACAATAAACGAGTTTGAGCAAGCGAAGCTCATGCAAGAAACCCAGCGCGCTGATTTGGCAGAAAAACTCAACCAAATCCGCGAGAAAGAAAAAGACCTCGACGCTAAGATCGGGGCCGCTTGGGCCGAAGGCAACAAAGAGCGCCAGAAAAAACTGAACGAAGAGCTTGATACCCTCAAAGCCTCTCGCACAGAAACGCAAGGTCAACAAAAAGCCAATATTAAATTGGGGCGCCAATTGGTTAAGAATAAGAAAGCGGCCGAAGATTCTCTTCCTTCTCTCCATGAACGCCGAGATATCGAACAAGATATTGGCGATTCTAATGAAAGTTTGCAGGCCAGTACAAAGAGCTTTTTAAAGACCTTTACTGGAGTTACGGATCAAAGTAACTCATTTTTAGGCAGCATAATAAAATCCAAACAAGCCACGGGAGGTTTTGGTAAAGCTTTTGGCCAAATAGGGAAAACCATGAAGGCCACTTTTAGTCCTAAAAATATCGGACTTTCGGTGCTGATGAAAGTTTTTGAATCCACCATCGCTTTCATGAAAGAGTTTGATACAGCAGCTGCAAACTTCCGCAAAAGCACGGGCCTCGTTGGCGATGGATTCCACGAGCAGGAACAAGCTGTTGTCAATGTTCAAAGGGCGAATCTAGCATATGGTGTAACTTTAACAGAAGCCTTCGCCGCACAGAACGCATTGGTAAGCGGGATGGCCTCCTTTACTTCAATGAGTCGGAAGCAGTCTCAACAGATCCTCCAGGTGACTGCCCTTATGGGGGAATTTGGCATTTCTGCAGAAACAACAGCCGACATATTTAACACTTTTTCTAAAGGGCTTGGGTATGATGCAGAACAGTTAGAAGAACTGGGTACTCAACTAATGGGTATTTCGGAATCATTAAAAATGCCCCCTAAGATTATTGCTGAAGATTTTCAGCAAGCAGCCGGCGAACTGATGAAATATGGCGACGACATGTTAGAGGTATTTGAGGGGTTAGAAGAGCAATCCAAGCAGACGGGCATAGGGATGCAAGAACTGTTGGGCATAGCAAAACAGTTTGATACTTTTGAAGACGCCGGAAATGCGGTGGGGCGCCTGAATGCTATTTTAGGAGGTCCCTATCTTAATGCAATTGAGATGGTGTATGCCACAGAAGAAGAGCGTATTAAGGCGATGCGCGAGAGTATTAAGATGTCGGGCCAACAGTTTAAAAATATGAATAGGTTCGAGAAACAGGCGATCATGTCTGCCGCGGGTATTAATGATATGAGCACGGCGATGAAGCTTTTCGGAGGGACCACTACTGAGTTTGCCGACCATAATATGAAGATGGAAGAAATGAAAGACAGAGCTCAAAAAGCTCAAGCAGTTCAAGAGAAATTAACTCAAGTGGTGCAAACGTTAGCTATAGCATTCGCGCCCTTGGTAGATGCGTTGGCTGTGTTAGCTGATATTTTACTTTTCGTCTTGAACCCCATTGGAAAGCTCGCTGAATATATGGGCGCCGATAGTGATATGATTGCTGGAATTGGCCTTATGACAGCCTCGGTTTATGGGCTGACAGCCGGCATGGTGGCCCTAGGCGTGTCAACAAAGTCGGCTTTTGCGTTTGCCATGGGCCTCGTGGCGGGGTATAAAACAGTAATGGCGATTTTTGAGGGCCTGGGGGTTATTTTGGGCGTCGTGATTGGTCTATTGATCGCCGGCGCAGCGGCCTGGGCCGCGTTTCATGCCGCAGAAACTCTGGGCTTTGGGGTTCCTTTGTTGCTCGCTGCGGGAGTTGCGGTGGGTGCATTAGCCGCCACCCTTATGGGGACCATTAGTGGTATTGCCAGCGGGAATTGGTTGCCGAGTTTCGAGGTGGGCACCGGTGGCCCACGCGCGGAACAGGATGCATTAACGCATGCAGGCGAAAGCAAGGAAGACAGGTTTGGCAACGTTACTCCGATTACCCAAACGGGGGTAGATCATCTTGAGGACGGCACCACGGTCCACTCCGCCGGCGCAACCGAGAGCCGTCGTCTTGGTGCAGCTGGAAAATCGGGCCCGGGGGGCATCACACAACAACAGGGGCAACAAATTATTGCCCTGCTGACCGCGCTGGGCACAGATCCCGGAACAGCCGCGGCCGGCGGGGGCGACACAGTCATCAATCTGGTTATGGACCCAGCAGGCACCAAGGTGATTGCCAAGGGACTCATCAAACAAGGCGACGTGAGAAAAGACACGACAGAAAAACTAAAAACCAACTCCGGACTAAGTATTACAAAGGCCGGCCGGTAGCGCCTGAGCGACGGAGGTAAAAAACAATGAGTACAGGCGTTCTTAAATTAAAACACATCGGAATCAACCAAGAATTGATAATGCCAGTGGTTATATCTTCTTTTGAAATGGACGTGAGTCCTAAGTTTTCGTCAACTGAGGTCTATGGGCGCATGGATCCGATCTTTACCTATCAAAATACCGTGCGCAAGTTCGTGGCTATATTACGTACCCCCGGCGGCGACGATCAGTTCACAGCGGACCAGTACAACGCGTTAGTGAGTGGCACAGAAACGGACAAGAAGCTTCCGGATCCCGACGATCCGCGGCGTATTTTCGCGGAAGTCCTACCGCGCGTATTTAAGGCATTGCCAGGCGGCGAGTATTATCAGGCGACCTCGGCAATAGTCGATATATATATGCATAAGCTAGCTGATCTTTACAAAATGATGTATCCGGTGTATGATACTCTAGAAGGTACCAGTACCGGCTTTATGGCCGGCGCGCCACTGTTGGAATTTAGTCTTGAAGGAATTGCATATTCTGATAATTTTAACGCCGGTAGTTCGGCATCTCAGTTTGGAAATGGGCTATTGTTTGCGCCCGATCAGTTCAAAGTCACGAGTTTAATGGAGGAGAAAGAAGTTCAGTTGGCAATTAGTAACGTAAATGATTTAAGGTTTTATGCTAGTGCTAAGGGATATACCATTACGTTAGGTGGCACCATATTGCATAAGGATAAGCGAGTGGGATTTGAGATAGGAAAGGGAGGAAATGTTATATTCGGTCAAGGGCCTAATTTTCCTTTTAATACACAAGGCGTCAGTCAGTTTGACGGGCCTTCTCCCCAACCGAATACCACCCGTACGACAGGCGCCTCCCGCAACGCGTCGGGGGCTGCTCAAAACTCCACCAACAACGCGACGAATGGGGTCTTAAGCGGTAAGAAACCATGAGCAGAAGATACGTCAACGTTAAATATTTTATTAATAATAACCCATTGTATGAGAATGTGTTTGAAGAGCGTGGGGTGCCTTATATTCGCCAATACACTACAGCCATCAATCGTCCTTTGACACCCGGTCAGCTAAATACTCTTACAATTGAAGAGACTTATTGGCAACCGGGCGATCGTCTGGATAAGCTTGCTTCTAGAGCATATGGGAGCCCCACTTACTGGTGGATTATCGCACGCTATAACGGTAAGCCTACGGATGCTCACTATCGGACAGGGGACTTGATATATATACCTCAGCCCCTCAATCTTATTTTGGGATATTATACGAGTTAGAATATGGCTGACCCTAGTAAAAATCTTGGAAGCGCGCCTGCTCTTCAACAGGCCGGGATTGGGAAAGGTAAAGATAAATTTTATCAATCTTTATTCCAGAATGCGCAGCTTGCGTTGATAAACGTAATAGATCGCGTAGCTGATTTTAATAAAAGGTTCAACGTTAACGATAGACTTATTAAGAAAGATGCGCAGGTTCAGATAACGCAGCTTACTCGCAACGCAATGCCCAAGCGACGCACTGGTTATCGCACCTTTGTTCCCATACAATCGGTAACCCCCCAAGAACCTGATTTGCTGGTCTCTCAAATAGCGGGAAAGGCACATGCAGTAAATCATTTTATGACATTTCAGCTTTCTTCTGCACAACAAGCTCTTCTAGTACCTCATCTTCGTATTTTTAAAATAGAATATGACACGAGTGGAGATGGAGTAAAGACCCCCTTAAAAGCGGGGAAAGTTAAGAGGCAGATAGAGATTGAATTTGATGGGGTCACCCGTAGCGATGACGTTCTCACTATTTTAGAAAATCGTCGAGGAAAGTTATCGGGAACAGGTATTGAATCTTTTGAGTGGGCGTTGAAAGGGGTCAACCCGGGCGAGGTAGATAATAATATTGAGGCAACCTTAGAAATATATTTTAATAATGTGTCTGATCTTTTCAAGGATAAATTTCGTAATCCGAACTTGGTCGCCGGTGCTGAGAAGCGCGCTTCTTTTCTAGATTTGGTGGTTTTTGCTCCGAGTTTAGTAGGCCTGGGGTCTCAGGAAACCCTTACAACGTGTCCCGAGAAGACATATGAGGGAAAGTTTTTTGAAATTCGCGTAGAGGTGGGATGGACCCCTCCTCCTGAGGATCACTATAGTGGGCTCGTTGGAGGAGGTCTTTTCACAGACGAGGAGCGAATTTACATTGAAGCGCAACGCACATCTTTGTTTTTGCAATTAACTGATCATGCCTTTGAGTTTGAGGAAGACGGATCTGCCACGCTGACCGCTAATTATAGAGCGCGCTATTCTCTCACTGATGAGAAATATGATATATTGCGCCTTGATGATGATGATGACATTAAACGGCACATGCTTAATCTGGACAAACTTGACATGGCAAAAGACCCCACTGAGGCGCAAGAAGAAACAAAGGAATCAGAAAAAGACTCTTTGGAGAAATTAATGAAGGAAAAATATAGAGAGATTATACAAGAACTGATCACGAAGCACGTCTATTACACGAAGCTGCCTCCCACACTGCTTCTAATCAATTCAGAGAACGATGACATGTTGGATTTAAAGGCTGGTGGGAATGCGGATGGAAATGTCAATAACGTTCAGGATCTTAATGACCATTTGTTTTCTAACAACTCTCAGGGCTATAACCAACAATTTTTTGATGATGTTATCAAGCCCCTTCAGGATGCATACGACAAGGCTGCTAGTAATATCACGTGCAAAGGCCCCACGGCGCTTGGCGGCGGCTACGGCCGCGACGCGACCGGGGCGCTGGCGGGGGCGCTACGTACGGGGTATATGGATGAAACGCTTGGCCCGCATGCAGCCAATTGGGCGCCTACCCAGACTGATCTCCTCGAACTCGGGGGGAAATTAGCTCAAGCATCTTACAACGATGATTCAACCTCGGGGGCGTATGGCATAGATATTCCGTTCTTTTTCTTGGGTGATATTATAGAAGTGTTTTTCACACAGCAAGCATTGTTGGAAGATATCCACAAGAAAGAGATGGGCTTTATTCTAACAGACATTGAGTTTGTTAATCCACGCAAGATCTATACATTGCTCCGCAATCCGAACCTTCCTGGTGGGGGCACCGTTAATCCATTATCCCCAGGTCGTAAGGCTGGTATAGAACTACAGAAAATCAAGTGTGGCTTTTCGGGACAGCCGAAACAGTTCAGGAAACGGTATTTGTCTTCCACCAATATTGCTAATATACCCATTAGTGTAGATTTATTTATGGATTTTATAAAGCGTAAGATTGTGGGTGAGCAAAAGGTTAATTATTATTTAGAAGACTTTATCGGCGATATTGTTAATGAATTTGTGAAACCTATTTTTCGACAGAATTCAATCGTGGGGACGCCTCCTTCTACTCCTATCGGTTCCGTTATCACAGTGGAAACGAGCCGTCGTATTCCTTTTTTTTCCGAGGACGTCGATCTTGGTTACGAAGTCGGCCCTACCCCACTGGCTTCAGGTGCGAGATCTCACGTAGTTCCGGCGGACATGTTTCCTCTCACTCTGCCGACGCTCGCGAAGCAACGAGCCGGGGCTAACTTTAACAAGCCCCTCTTCGATAAAACCTATACCGTTCGAGGGGATATTGATCATTTTTTGCACGACGATAACATCGTCGCTCGCACTGCCACCGAACAGGCACAGACGGTTGCCTCACGCAATCGTACTTTCCTGGCTCCAATTGACGATGTCCCTCCCCGCGCCGCCCACGGCGGTGACGACGACTCCGACGCGTCGCCTTTGCCTGATGCAGCCACTATAAAAATTATTTCTTTTCAAAGTCATTTTGCAGCTTACAGTGGAGCTTATGAGGAGAACACACTAAAGGGAATCCCCAATTTTGTGGTGGGACTTGACCGCGGCATTATTAAAAGCGTAAAATTTGTGAGAGTAGACCAGCCTCATCTCCGTGAATCACGTACTGCTAAATCGCGCTCATCGGGCGTAACTCAGCTGCGTGAATTATATAATGTAAATCTTACTTTATATGGGAATACACTACTCACCCCGGGCCAGGCCATTTATGTAGAGCCTAATCAAATGATTTTCGGTAGCCCCAGGACTGAAGGAAGTGTCGCCCGACTACTGGGGATGGGGGGCTATCACCTCGTGGTGGACGTAGCGAACAAAATTTCTGCCGAAGGGTGGGAAACCACCGTTAAAGCACTCCATGTTGCAATGCCAGCTCTTCCACAAAATTCGAGTGGAGGCTAATTAAAATATGTCTGTTGATGAAATTAGTAAACCAGAGTTATTTACCGACTTTTCACCGGGTACTGACGAACTCATAGAGGAGTTTGCTCGCGAGCACATGCTGGAGGAAGAGCCCTTACCTGTGGGATATCCCTATGGGGAACTTCCGATGGGCAATAACACAAACCCGCTCGTTATCAATTTTTATGAGCGACTTCGCTATAAAGAGGCTGACTATTTTACCGCCGGCGAGAAATGGGAAATTGGGTATTGGGAAGGAAAAACCAAGGGAATACGGCCCATTGATACACTTTACGATAAGAATTTTTATGGCAGAGTAGATCGCTTTCAAAATGCTATCGTACCCAAAAAGGCGGACGACCTCTATGTGCAGATTGCGAGTTCGAATGTGTTTGTGTTTGATTTTGTAGCAGAAGGATATGAGCTTCTCAAAAGAAATTTAAAGATTGCCGGCGACATTAATGCGATAGACCGAGATAATAGTGTTTATTCACAGATTGAGGCTAAGGCGGGGTGGTATAATTATGAAAATGGTTATCGTCGTGTTATAGATCTACTATTTCAAAACTTTAATGGTTATCTTCACGCCATAGATAAGAGAAAATTTAACACTATTGTAACTTTTAAAGATTATGCCGCCGCCCTTATTGATTTTATGGGGAGCGGCATCTACCCGGCGCCCATTACTTTGACTGGCGTTGTTTTATCGTCGCCGATGACTCCTTTGGTGTCTGGACTTGCCATTGAAATTGCCAAAGAGTCGTATGCGGACGATTTGATGAAATATCAATCGTACTTAACCGACCCCAATTTTCGGTATTTTGTGAAGGCAGCCCGAAAATATGGGTTTTGGGTGGATCGGAATGGACCGTGGCGCATATTCGCTGATGTATATTCCATACCGATGGTGACAAAGTGGTACGCCCGCGTAATGGGGGTCGCCTATGACCCCGCCGTGACCGACCCGGGTAATAAAGGGGCGATGCTGGGAGGCTTTTTTGACACCTATTATGACCGCACATATACTTTAGATGTATCCCTTCTTATGAGTCATCTTATGCGCAAATGGAATGAGTTTGCCGAAGCTAACCCTCGCATTGTAGAGAGCATCCCGGGTACCGTTCGGTGCCCCACTCCATCATTTAGGACTGTTGCAGTGCGTCAAAAGGCAGACCCCGATCAGACGACGGCTTTAGGATTGGCTTTTTGGCTTTCGTTTTATTATGATTGTCGCTCTCGCGAAACGGGTGTTATATACGGGAACAAAGCAAAGCTCCTCCAACGAGCCTTGGAAATGGCCAATGCATATGGGCCCCTCCAGGGCGTAATCACGGTTCATAACTTATTCAAGCCATATCTATATGACGAAAGAATCTTCCGAAAGTACTTGACAGAGGAAAATGCTTCCGTTACAATAGGATCAGTGAAAGACTTGCTCGTATCACGTTCTACTTAGGAGAGTTCTTGTATTTTCAACTGTTGGATCATAAATCTGATTGTGTTGGCTATTATGCAGACAATTTGATTAACTCTACTTCCCCTTTGCCTTCGGAAGGCAGCACTTGGGAATACTCCGCGCGCTTACCAGGAAGACAGTACGAATTGGGGCGTATTTACAGCCACGGATCCTCCCTCACAGACGCTTGTCCGGAAGATATGAAGCAGGACTGGGAGGAAATTAAAAACACTCTTAAATCCTGTCTCAAGGCTTTCAATACGGCTCAACTTTCGTTGAACGAGAATTGTTTTTATGATGTGCTACCCGAGTATTTTTTGTTCGAGTACTTAAATGCGAAAAATAAAATTACAGAACACGTTTTGGACACTTATCCGCGACCTAAGAACTATCAGCTTACCTATAATCTTATAGAAATGCTTAGCACGATTCGCGCGCAGCCTTTAAGTATTGATATAGATCCCATTAAGCATCTTTTAAGTTCAGTTCGGGGGAAGAACTTTCATCGTACTCTACAGACAGTGAAACCTATATGTGACTATAATCCATGGGGCACTGTCACTGGCCGTCTCGCCACAAGTCCCAACAGTTTTCCTATTCTAACTATGAATAAGGAGTATCGGGCATGTGTCGGACCGCAGAATGATTGGCTTGTAGAATTAGATTTTAATGCAGCGGAGTTACGTATGCTTTTGGCCCTTGCTGGCGTAGAGCAACCCAAGAATGACATCCACGATTGGAATGTGAAGAACGTTTTTGATAGTAAGCTGACCCGAGAGGAAGCCAAGGTCAAAACCTTCGCGTGGCTGTATTCTAGTAAGGAAAACAAGCAGTTAGGGCGCCTCTATAACAAGGATTTAGTGCGAAATAAGTACTGGGATGGCTGTAAAATTGAGACAGATTATGGTAGAATAATAGAGAACGTAGACGAGCATCATGCTCTCAATTACATCGTGCAAAGCACCACAATTGATATGGTGCATGAGCAGGCTTACAAAGTCTATGAGCTTTTGAAGGGGAGAAAGAGCAACATCGCATTTTTAATTCATGATGCTGTATACATTGACCTCGCGGAAGAGGATCGCTACGAAATATTAGATTTACTTGACACATTCAAGAAAACGCGCTATGATATGTTCAAGGTTAACGTCTCCGCTGGGAGAAACCTCGGAGAGATGAAAGAACTAAGACTATGAAAGAGAAGAAATTATACCATAAACTGGTCCGCGACCGCATCCCAGAGATTATCCAAGAATCGGGAAAAGATTTTCAAGTCCGCCAAGAAAGCGGCATGCGCCTCCAAGATTATGCTATGCGGAAACTCCAAGAAGAAGTGATGGAGTTTGTAGAGAATCCGTGTGCTCAAGAAGCGGCAGATATAATGGAAGTAATGAACTTTCTGTGCAATCGGCTTGGTATTCACGAGCGTACAATTTTAGCGGAAGCCACCGCAAAGCGTGTTTCCCGCGGCGGCTTTGAAATGGGGTTTATTTTAGAGTGGGTTGAGGACGAGTGATACTTGTGGGTCTTGGAAAAGCCGGCTGCAGCATTGCGCGGGCATTTGGTAAATTCCCTCAGTATGATACATATGGGATTGATGTGGAAAAACAAGCCGACATCACTATAAAAAAAAGAAAAACTCACGAAGATTATGATACTCATTTTCCCAATCTTAAACGTAAACTTAAATTTAGTGATGAAGATCTTTATGTGGTCGTTTGTGGTGCCGGCCAGATTTCTGGGGGAATTTTGCGACTTCTGGAGCAACTTAAAAATAATGATATCACCATCCTTTACATCCAACCCGACTTGACCTTGGCTAGCGAAGTGCAAAAAAAGCAAGAAAAAATTGTAAGAAATGTTTTGCAAGAGTATGCCCGCTCAGGCCTCGTGGACTCTATCTGGTTGCTTGACAATCAAATGGTGGAGAAGGGGATTGGCGACGTGCCCATCCTGGGCTATTACGACGTGCTCAATCAGGCAATTGTTAACACCGTGCACATGATTAACGTGTTTAAAAATACGGAGCCTGTTTTGGGCAGCTTTATCGCTCCCTCCAACCTCAGTCGCATTGCTACAATCGGAATTGTGGACGTGGAAAAAGAACAAGAAAAATGGTTTTATGACTTGACAGGAGTGAGAGATGTGGTATACTATTATGGTATCAATGAGGAAGAGTTGGAGAGCAACGGTTCGTTATTCAAGACAATAACGAACTATGTTAAGTCCAAGGTCAATGACGGCATGAACATTTCTTACGGAGTTTTTAAAACCACCTACGAACAAAAATATTGTTATTGCATTAAGTATTCATCTATGGTACAATCATATGCAGAACTTTTAGACGATCAGGATATTAGCTGATCGTACTTTAACCCAACTATAAGGAGATAAAAAAATGGGTATTAATTTAGATAAGATGAGAGAAAAGCTCTCGTCACTACGTGGAGACGGAAACTCCTCAAATGACACTTTCTGGCGCCCCGAGGATGGGGACCAGACTATTAGAATCGTTCCAACAGCGGACGGAGACCCTTTCAAGGAAATGTGGTTTCACTACAATGTTGAGAAGGGCGGTTTCCTATGTCCCAAGCGTAACTTCAGTGACGAGTGTCCTGTGTGCGAGTATGCTTCGTTCCTCTGGCGCGAAGGCGTTGACAACAACGACGAGCATAGTAAGAAGACTGCGAAGTCTCTCTTTGTACGACAGCGCTTCTTCAGCCCCGTGATGGTTCGCGGTGAGGAAGAGAAGGGTGTGCGTGTATGGGGCTATGGCAAGACTGCCTATGAGAACCTTCTGACGCTCGTGCTTAACCCGGAATATGGTGATATCACCGACACCGAGACAGGCACTGATCTTCAGATGACTTATGGAAAGCCCCCGGGAGCTTCCTTCCCGCAGACGAAGCTTGTGCCTCGCCGACGATCTTCCCCTTTATGTGAAGAGATGACACCCGAAAAGTGTGCAGAGCTTCTGGATAGCATTCCCGAATTCAGCGGGCTGTTTGATCGCAAGACGACAGACGATGTTCAAACTATTCTCAAGAATTTTGTAAATTCTCAGGTAGACGACCCGGAGTCTGTTAGCACCGAAACGCAGAAGTATGGTAAGACTGATACTGAAACCAATGCAGTCGACGAGGCTTTCGCAGAGCTGGGCTCTCTCTAATCTCCCCCCCACAGGGAGGCCTAGGGTTATCAGGGGTCTCACCTTTACTTATGATTTCACTGTTGGCGCTTAAGAAAGCTGGCATCGTAATCGTTTCATAATATAGAGAGGAAAATAAAATGAGTAAACCACCAATGTCTTTACGATCTTTCGTAAGAAAGTTTAATGACGCTACTGTAAAAGTAGACAAGAGATTCCAGCGCCGCAAGGTTTGGGATCTTGCAGATAAGAGAGAGTATCTACACAGTCTTTCTCAAAACTGGGTCCGACACCAGAATATTGTGGTGGCAGATGTCGCCGCATGTTTGGAGTACAGTCAGGCGATGGACCCCTCTGATAATCGTTCGCATGAATATTTTCAGGACATCTCGAGCGCCGGATATAAATATTTGTCATTGGACGGCCAGAATCGTACCTTCTGTTTGAATGAATTCGCGAGCAACGATATACACTATAAGGGCACCATGAGCGACGCAGATGGCAAAACGCACACAATCGCAAATCACACTTTTGATGAACTACCGCAGCGTGTGCGTGACCTGCTTAACACGGGCGCCCTAATTTCAGTCGCAGTTGTAGAGGAAATCACCTCTAATGATCTACGTAAGTTTTTTCTAAGTTATAATGGGGGCTGCCCCCTTAAGGCCCAAGAGAGACGCCATGCTGAGCCCACCCCTCTTAGTGTTTGGGTGGAGACCCGTGCACAGAAATATCAAAAGTCTGGCGCCGCGACCAAACTACACACTAAAGGGGATATTTCTCGCATGAAAGATAATGAATTAATTACCAAGATGACCATGGGGGTCGTTCAGAAGGTGGGACCGAATGCCGAGGACGTACAGACTCCCTTTAGTTTTAGGTCCAAGGATTTAGATATTTTTTATAGAATTGGGAATGATGCTTTTGACATGGCTCATAGTTGCTACGACACTGCCGAAATGTCTAGGGCTTCTGATTTAATTGATACTACCATGCGCGCAGTTGCTGCGCAGAACGAGAAGACGGACAAGAATGAGGTGTGGGCCCTTCTGTGGGCGGTTCAATACGCTCATGATAGTGGTCAGACTATTCAGTCGCTTAAGCAGTTTTATCGCGAGGTAATAAAGATCGATGAGAAACTTAAGATGGACTCTAAAGCTCAGTATGCGCAAGACGAACTCGCTGCGCAGAACCAGGGGCTTCCCTCACCTCAAGTTTCCAATTATTATCATCGCCGCGTTGAACTGCCGCATGAGATTCCGGCTCGGATAGCCCGACGGGACGCTCTTGTCGCAGAGCTAGCTACTACTGCCAACAGATTTAGGTTGACATTAAAGTAAAAAAGTGTTATAGTATAAAATACCCACAGGGAGGCACAGGGTTATCAGGTGTCTCATATAGAAAGGAAGAATTATATGACTACTGAAACGAACCTACTTGAGGAGCTAATTAGGCTTCTCCAAGATACTCGCGATGATCATGACAAGTTCTTTGAGCGCGGCAATAATGCTGCAGGAACGCGTGTCCGTAAGGCCATGCAAGAAGTGAAGGCTTTGGCCCAAGAACTACGTCTTGAAGTACAAGAGAACAAGAATACCCAATAGAATAATTAACGAAAGAAGAATAAGATGGGAAATATTATAGAAACCCTTAAGGGGTTAAATGTAAATGGAGATGATTTTGTTTATCTCAATTATGAAGACCACGCCGGCGTCTGGCACATTTCGGATGATTATGTGGAGAGTGCTCTGGGAGAAACTGACACCGCCGCCATGCTTGCGCGCCTGTTGGCGACTCCAAATATAACGGTTTATTCACGTTATGAAGACGATATTCTAGCAGAAATGCGAGACAACGATCTTCTGGAAGATTACGACCGCGAAGGATGGTTTGAAGGATATCTGACGGAAACGCTTCAACAGGAAGCCTATCAATGGGATCTTCTCACCATTTCAACTGAGCGTCATGACCATAAGCGTGGTACCTGTGAGATTGCGGCCAACGTTAAAGTACGCGCACACGAGCTGTATGCTCTCGGGAGCAATGCAGCCAATTTTGTGGCTGGCTTTGATGTCGTTGTTCAAACTGACAACGGATTATTGACCCTAGGCTAAAGAATGGCTAAGAGCAAATCCAAGGCAGGCAAGATTTCAATTGATGGGCTGAGAACACTTATCAATAAAACGTCTGGCCTTGACGTTGCACATAACCTCAAGAAGGCTAACCCGACAGAGGTGAAAGAATGGATTCCAACCGGCTCGCGCTGGTTGGATTCTATTGTGTGTCGGGGGAAATTGGGGGGTGTCCCAATTGGCAAGTTCACAGAGATTGCCGGCTTGGAATCAACCGGCAAATCTTTTATGGCTGCGCAAGTAGCAGCAAACGCCCAGAAGATGGGCATGACGGTAATATATATGGATTCAGAGTCAGCGATTGACCCAGGATTCCTAGAACGAACTGGATGTAATCTTGACGAACTCATTTACGTTCAGGCTCAGTCGGTGGAGCACGTTCTAGAGACTGTTGAGAGTATTCTAAACTCTGGAGCCGAGAGGACTCTGTTTATCTGGGACTCGCTGGCTCTGACTCCTACCGTTTCTGATGTGGAGGGGGATTTCAATCCTCAATCCACCATGGCCATGAAGGCCCGCATTCTCTCGAAGGGAATGTCCAAGCTGACAATCCCGATTGCGAATACGAAGTCTGCCTTCCTGGTTCTCAACCAGTTGAAGACGAATATTCCACAGGGACCGAACGCACGCATCGTCGCAATGACGACACCGTTCATTACTCCGGGCGGAAAGGCCATGCATTATGTATATTCTCTGCGCATCTGGCTGACGGGGCGCAAGGCCAAGTCTGCTTTCATCGAGGATGAAAGTGGTTTCCGCATCGGCTCCGAGGTGAAGGTCAAGCTTGAGAAGTCTCGCTTCGGCACGCAGGGACGCAATTGCGCGTTCAAGATTCTATGGGGCACCGAAGAGGTTGGCATCCAGGATCAGGAGAGTTGGTTGGAAGCAATCAAAGGCTCCGACAATCTCAAGCAAGCCGGCGCTTGGTTCTCGCTGGTCCACAAGGACGGTAAGGAAGAGAAGTTCCAGAGCGCCCATTGGATTGAAAAACTTAAAGACAAGAAGTTCAAAACCCGAGTGCTTGAGATCATGGATGAACAGATCATTCGTAAGTTTGATACACGCGAAGGCAGTGCCCAGGATTTCTACGACGTAGATAAAGAATAAGACTATTTATTATACGTCTTAGGAGACCTGCGCGATGTCTGATATGAAACTTATAATGGAAAACTGGGAAAAGTTTGTGAAAGAGGCAGAACGCCCGCGCCGCATTTATGGCCACCCTTCGCGCTCAGGCGCCGCCCCTTCAGCAGGCGTTTCCGATGGAAGCTTCGAGCAAACTATTCAAACAATTAGTCGCAAGGACAACGCTCGTTTGAAAGCTTTTCTAAGCATTGTCGACGCAGCTTACCCCAACACCCCGTTGTCCAGCAGAATAGCCATCGCGTTCGACAAAACTAAGGATGCCCAAATTCTCAACAATCTCCCCCAAGGCAATGATCTCCCCAGTGACCTTGCCCTGCACGTCGCTCTTGCCCCGCGGAACGATCGAGTGCGCCAGTTTCTCCAGGGGCAGGTTCAGATGCTTCTTAAAAAGTACCAACAGGCCCCGCAGCTGCTGATTTCTACGACGTAGATAAAGAATAGAAAACAACCCTTGACACTGAAGCTCCCGTGAGGTATACTCATAGGAGTTTCATACGTTAGGGGATACACATGAAAAGAGTAATGATCGTTGACGCTCTCAACGCCTATTTCAGGGCGTTTATCGTCAACCCGAGCCTGTCTACTCACGGACAGCCCATCGGGGGTCTCAAGGGCTTCCTAGGCATCTTGCAGAAGCTCTGCCGAGACATTAAGCCAGATACTGTAATGATTATCTGGGATGGTCCTGGCGGCAGCCGCAAGCGCCGCGAACAGAATAAGAACTACAAGGCGGGAAGAAAGCCAATCCGCGTCAATCGACAGACTGACATGACCGACGAGCAACAGCGCTCCAATATGGTGTGGCAGCAGCTTCGATTGATTGAATATCTAAATGAACTCCCTGTCATCCAGCTTCGCTTCGACGAAGTGGAGGCCGACGATGTGATTGCATACGCCACAGGTATGGAGCAGTTTGACGGCTGGGAGAAGGTGATTGTGTCTAGCGATAAGGACTTCCTTCAGCTGTGTGATGGGGAGACAGTCCTCTTTCGTCCCATCCAAAAGAAGGTGCATACTCAGGTTAATATTGTGGAGGATTTTGATATTCATCCACGAAACTTTGCAATGGCTCGCGCTATAGCTGGGGACCCCTCAGACAATCTTAAGGGTGTCCCCCGGGCCGGCCTGAAAAGTATTTCAAAAAACTTAAAATTTCTTAGAGAAGATAAGGATGCGACATTGCAGGAGATTTTTGATTTTTGTCTCAAGAGTGATTCAAAAGCTAAGTTTTTCACGAACGTTTTGGAGTACAGAGATGTAATTATAGAGAACTACAAACTCATGCAATTATATAATCCCGCGCTATCTTTGCAGTGCCGCGATAAGGTACACTATGCCCTCAATAACTTTGAATACGATTACAATAAGACGGAGATTATCCGTATGATGAACCAGGACGGCTTCGGTGTCTTCAATTGGGATGATCTTCACGCAACCATGAACCGTATTTGTCTTGACAAAGCACTCCAGAAGTAGTAATATCGGGTAATGGGGACAGCAATGAAAATAAACGGTGAGCCGATGAATTTCTCAAAATATGGGAAGTCATTTCAGGAGAAGCTCTGTATGGTCATTCTGGACGATCGTTCTTTTGCAGATCAAATTGAAGAAGTCCTGGACGTTAATTTTTTAGAACTTAATTACTTAAAATTATTTTTAAACAAAATATTTGATTATCGCAAGAAGTACGGTGTCCATCCGTCTCGCGATATAATGAAAACTATTCTGCGTTCGGAACTTGACAATGAGAATGAACTGACCGCAAAACAAACCCGGGAATATTATGTCCGAAGCCAGATAACTGCCGTAAGTGATGTAGAATATATTAAAGACACTTCGTTAGATTTTTGTAAAAAACAAAACCTTAAATCTGCTATGGTGAAATCTATTGGCCTTCTGCAAAACTCATCATTTGATGAAATATCTCAGGTTATTAATGATTCCCTTAAATTGGGGATAAATGGCGATGAAGGATATGATTACAAGAAAGATTTTGAAGAACGATTTAAGCCACGCTTTCGTAATCCCACCCCAACTGGGTGGCCGTTGATTGATGACGTATGCAAGGGAGGGTTGGGGCAAAAGGAATTGGGCGTTGTTATCGCCCCAACTGGTGCCGGTAAGTCAATGGCCCTCGTTCATTTGGGAACGCAGGCCTTGAAAGAGGGTAAGACTGTTATCCACTATACTTTAGAACTCCAGGATACAGTAGTTGCAACCCGCTATGATTCTTGCCTTACTAAGATTGCTTTGAAGGACCTAACGACCTTTAAAGAAAAAATCTATGAAGAAGTGAGTGACGTTGCGGGGAAATTAATTATTAAAGAATACCCCACCAAGACTGCGACTACTCAATCTATTCGTAATCACTTAGAAAAACTGAAGATGCGCGACGTTGATCCAGATATGGTTATCATTGATTATGGTGATTTGTTACGCCCACTAAGATATCTCAAAGAGAAGAGAAATGAGCTAGAGTCTATCTATGAAGAATTACGAGCTATCGCGACAGAGTATGAGGTCCCAGTGTGGACCGCGTCACAGACTAATCGCTCGGGATTAAATGCAGAAGTGATAACGATGGAGTCAATCTCCGAAGCATTTAACAAGTGCTTCGTTGCAGATTTTATTTTTACTATCTCTCGCACAATTGAAGATAAAACAACAAATGGTGGCAGAGTGTTTATAGCGAAGAATCGTAACGGCCCTGATGGCTTGGTCTATCCTCTTTTTATGGATACGGCGAATGTTTGCATCAAGGTATTGGAGGCCTCCGAAGAAGATGCCTTCGTGGAAGTTAGCGCTAAAAAACAAAAAGAGAATTTGGTTGAGAAGTATAAGAAGTTTAAAAAGAATAACGGAGGCTAAAATAATGTTTAAGAAAACCGAAGTGAAAGAGGCAACTCTTGAGTATTTTGATGGAGACGAATTGGCTACAAATGTTTTTATCACGAAGTATTGTTTGCGTGATAAGAAGGGTAACTTCATGGAAAAGACTCCGGATGAAATGCATCATCGACTCGCTAAAGAGTTCGCGCGCATGGAAGATAAGTTTATTACGCGCAAGTCAAATCACCTGACAGAGGAGGAGATTTATTCTTTTCTCAAAGATTTCAAGTACATAGTACCTCAGGGTTCTCCGATGATGGGAATAGGAAATGATTATGTTAATGTATCTTTATCTAACTGTGTTGTCATTGACAATCCAGAGGATAGTGTTTCGTCCATTATGGACACTGGCAAAGATCTTGCTAACTTGTTTAAACGTCGTTGTGGTGTCGGGCTTGATATTTCTAATTTGCGTCCCGAGGGCGCTCCCGTTAACAACTCTGCTCGGACTACTACTGGGGCTTGGAGTTTTGCTGATTTCTATTCATACGTTTGTCGTATGATCGGACAGAATGGACGCCGCGGCGCCCTTATGATTTCTATGGACATACGACATCCGGACATTGAAAGTTTTATAAAGATGAAGCACGACCTTACGAAGGTAACGGGCGCTAATATCTCAGTTAAAATAAGCGACAGTTTTATGGAAGCTGTTGAAAATAACGAATCGTTTACTCTGCAGTTTCCCGTAGATGCAACGACGCCTGAATATACAGTTGAAGTAGATGCCGTCACTTTGTGGACTGCGATCATTGAGTCGGCCACCAAAACTGCGGAGCCCGGGCTTCTTATGTGGGATAACATTACCAAGAATCTCCCAGCTCATGAATATGAAGACTTTAAAACGAAGACCACCAATCCATGCGGGGAAATACCGCTTTCTGCCTACGATTCCTGTAGGCTTTTGTCTTTGAATTTAAAAAGTCTCGTAAAAAATTCTTTTGAAAAAAATGCAGACTTTGACTTTGAGAAATTACGTCAAGTAGCCGCCGTGGGGATGCGCCTCTCTGACGACCTGGTGGAGTTGGAATTAGAGAAGCTTGAGAACATCCGTCGCGTTGCGGATAGCGATGACGAGGATGCCCTGTGGAGCAAGCTGCAGATCGCAGCTTCCAATGGGCGCAGGACGGGATTAGGAACTCATGGATTAGCCGATACGTTGGCATGTCTCAATCTTGCATATGATAGTGACGAAGCGCTGGTAGTTATTGAGAAGATTTATCGCACACTAAGAGACTCCGCCTACGAGGAAAGTATCCATCTAGCACAAGAGAGGGGACATTTCCCGGCTTTTGACTGGAGTGTTGAAGAGAGCAACGAGTTTATCCAGCGCTTGCCGGAACATTTAAGAGTAATGATGGCTAAGCACGGCCGCCGTAATATTTCCATTCTTACAAATGCACCCACTGGCTCTGTTTCTATTATGTCTCAAACTTCTTCTGGATTGGAGCCCGTTTTTAGAAATTCTTATATTCGACGTCGCAAACTGTCGCACGACGAGCAACATCTTGAGGCCGACCATGTTGACGATGTAGGTGATCGCTGGTTAGAATATACTGTTCACCACCATAACGCTCAAGCATGGTTAGATTGGCATCCTTTCAAGGACCCCGGGCCTCTTCCCGCATTTTTTGTGGAATCTAACAATATTGATTGGCAACAGCGCATCGCAGTTCAATCTGTTATCCAACAGAATATAGATCATAGCATCAGCTCTACAATCAACCTCCCAAAGGGAACTAGTCCAGCCCTAGTTGGGCAGCTTTATACCGAAGGGTGGCGCCAAGGGCTTAAGGGGCTCACTGTTTACGTAGACGGCTCGCGTTCGGGCGTACTGGTTACCAACAAGGGCCCGAATTTCCCCCAACATCGCGCGCCAAAACGTCCTATTGAACTTCCCTGTAGTATTCATCACACCACAATACAAGGTGAGAAGTGGATCATTGTAGTGGGCCTTATGGACGACAAACCTTACGAAGTTATGGGAGGGCTCTCTAACCTGATTGAAATTCCTCGTGATAAGGCCGAAGGCATCCTAGTGAAGAACCCAAGGAAGACAATGAATTCTATTTACGATCTAAAGGTCGGTAAGAACGGTGATCATGTTATTGTAAAGGATCTCGTTAAAGTTTTTGATAATCCTAATCATTCAGCCTTCACCCGCATGATTTCACTCGGGCTCCGCCATGGATCCAACATTCAATACGTAGTTGAGCAACTACAAAAGGATCGTGATAGCGATATGTTTAGCTTTGCCAAGTGCATTTCGCGAATCCTAAAGAACTATATTCCCGACGGCCAAACAGCCACCGAGAAGACTTGTACTGAATGTAAAACTGAAGGCCTTATTTATGTTGAGGGCTGTGTTACCTGTAGGAACTGCGGCTTTGCCAAGTGTGGATAAAGGAGAACAAATGAGACTTACACCAGTTAATAATTACCTCGTCGTCAAGACGGTTGAGGATGTAGACACAGAAGACAGCGGCATCCTGCTACCCCAGGA
>Ga0209434_1000247_pt1 | contig 27918 bp, 23 predicted proteins | sample ETNvirnome_2_300_FD_184068 | JGI IMG/M metagenome (GOLD analysis project Ga0209434, IMG submission 184068) | Marine viral communities from the Pacific Ocean - ETNP_2_300 (SPAdes) (version 2) | ecosystem: Environmental > Aquatic > Marine > Oceanic | place: Pacific Ocean | collected 2013-06-22 | reverse complement strand
GTTCCGATTTGGCGACGGCCGTGCGCGTTTGCAGAGTAAAAGCCAGTTCCAGTAGGGTCGCTGTCTGGAGATGTACCCTGTTGGGTATTCACAGTGCCAGGCTGTAGGATGCCTTCAGGGTCACCAAGTTGCTGCTTAACATTTACAAACTTACTTTGATACTTGCTGCGTTCCAGCATGTGGCTCTCGATAATAGTTCGCACATTCTCAGCAAAATCTGCTGAGGCCGGAACAAGCTGTTGCAACATTGCTGTTAATGAAGAATCAAACCACTTGTAGAACTCGTAGAACTTCTCAAAATCAATTTCGGTGTTGCCAACTCTTTCAAAGAAGCGCTGACGTAGAAGTTTCAAACCCTTATACTCGGGGCGGTATCGATTTACCGGGGCGCCAATTAAATTATTAACATCCTTCAACGTGGCAAAATAGTTAATCATCTCCACTGAAAGTGCCTGCGCCATGCTCTTCTCAAAGGCAAAGAAATAGTTGACAGGCCGGGAGTCTCTCGTAAATATCTGCTGTTCTTGAGCGCCGAGAGCGGTAACCATGTCACTCGACTGTACGTTCTCGGGTAGCTGCAGCTTTGAAGAAATCACATGGTCTTTGTCTACCACTTTTATTGATGAAGCTTCGAATCCTTGGCCCTTACCAGGGAATTGGATACCCAAGAAATTTCCGAGCCAATCGAATCTTGAACCAGCCGTAGCAGCTGAACCAGAATATTGATCTGCAACAATGAATTCTCCAGAAGCGTTCGAGCCGGTATTCTGAGAAAACTCCCAGTTAAACATCAGTGTATCGGCCTGTAGTATGTCGCCAAATGAAGCCGAAGGAATAAACGGGAATGCATAACGATGTGGTTGCAAAGAGCCATAATTCTGAGTATCAAAGGCATGGCCGACGAGGGTCGCATCATCCACATAGTCTAACCAATAACGACACGCGTTAACTTTCACGTCTGACGGCGACAACATTGCGCCGGTGAAGTTGGTCCTGTGTGCTCCGATAAAGGCCCTCTTGCTGCCAGTTATAAATCCCACGGGCGCGCCCTCGACCTCGCCAGTTAAAGTAAACTCGTTCCTTACAACTCCGGCATCTAACTGTACACCGTGAAGTTCTATGATGTAGTCATTGATGGGCCCAGAAGCAACCGCGCCCAGGACTTGACCGGCTTGAGGATAACTTACTGGTTTAACGCGGACCGCCAAATTCCAATAGGTGTTATCATAAACTTCTTCATAAAGATCGGATACCAGGGGGGGCACCCTGCCGCCAGCAGTCCCCGTAAGCACAAATCGAACACTATCCGAAGCTAATTCGTCTCGAACGGCATAAACCTGAAAATTGGTGGTATCCGCTGGGGACGTTCCCCACGTGGTAAAATCTTCGGAATCATGGGCGGTATGAACACCAAAAAGAGAAGCACTTATAGTATTTGTGTTGTAATAAAACGATGCATCCTCATCGGGCTTGAGAGGAAACAGGATATCAGCTTCCAACGTCTGCGCAAAGCCGCCGCTGAGCCTTGTATTAGCCGGAATAAACCCTGTGGTGTTGGTGGTATCTGTAGGGTCTTGGAACTGGAATACAGTGCCTCCTCGATTATCTTCGGTGTTAAAATCGACAAACTTGTCTACAACCGAAACGGTGCGGCGATTGTCTCGAATCTCATATTGAATTCCATTACCATACATATTCAATTTGACGAGCTCATCGTCAATACCGAAACAGCGAATTAGATTACGGAAAGCCTTTTCCGTTCCCTTTGTCTTGTAAATGTAAACCAAGTTGTTGTAGATGTTCTGATAAATGGTATTCTTAACATCCGCTAATGATTTTTCGTATAACCTATCCTCGCTGCGATCAGCCAGCTTTTCCAATACGTCGGCGTCGATAAAAAGATCGGGCGCCATAAAGCCTGAGGATCTCAGCAAACGATCTGCGAAGGGCAATGGCTTGTGGCTGCCAGAAGCATAAGTTATGTTTTTTAGGTCAGATAATGATTGCACCTGAAGCTGTAAAGTGTCGAAATAACTTGACATTATTTGAATAAGCTGCTTTAATTGCCTCTGTCCCTCTTCATCCTCTTCCGTAATCCAGGACGGAATAGAATTAAACATGGCCGCATTATTGTTAACGTCGTATTCAGAACCGGTTAACTGCAGTCGAACGGCGAGCTCGGACACTTCAGGATGGAACGAATAAATAATTGGATCTTTGAACTCTTTGATTGCCGCCTTTGATAATACAATCGCTGAGCCGGTTGCGCGAGAGTCGGACGTGTAACCAGTCCAGGTACCGTTGGTAATACGACCAGAATAATCAAGAACCACAGAATCAGTGGCCGCCACTCCTGTAATTCCTTCATTAAATTTATAGTAAACACCCAAGTTAGTGTTTACGTTTTCTCGCGTCTCTTTAAACGGTTTCGGATCATCGTTTGTACCGCCGCCCACTTGAGTAAACCAATGGCGACCAATCTTTTGGCCGCTGCGCTCAGTCTTCCAGTAGCGAAATTCATCCAATGAAGCCGACAATTTGCCGGCGTATTGAGCAGCCGATGAAGATGCTGGAGCAGAAATCAAGGCGCCAATGTTTGCTCGAAGGGCGCCAGTAATCTCATTAAGGTCCATCGAGGTACCCAAAATGCTAGACTTATTCAAGTTTCCATCTAAATAAAAATTACTCAGTACGCCATTGGAAGCCGACATAAGTGTAAGTGCATAGTGATGCCAAACTCCATCTGCAACGGTCTCGCTTGTAACCGTGCTGGCAGCGACAGATTGCATTTCGAATCCATGGCCGCCTGACAATACGGTCGCACGGAAGCAGTTGGCGCCGGAGGCACCAGTTAATTCTAGTCTAAAACGTCCGTAGTTACCCGATCCCGATGCGTTGCCGTTCCAGAGGTCAAAAATAACTTCTTTTTCGGTTTTTGCGAGATCGAAGGCTTCCTTCTTCATCCAAAATTCTACAGTGGCGCCCTTACTTAATAAATCAAATTGTAAATTATTTTCCCGATTTCGAATGGGCTCATAATAATTTGCTCCCGTAAATTGAGTTGAGTAGGGGACCATCCCATCAGGATTGGCATGGGGTCCCCCCTTAAGATAAATGTATTCTACATCAGTGGGAAGACCATAGCCTTCCCGCATATCGTCGAGATCACCCCATTCGCCGGCGGAGAAATTAATATAACCATTGGTGCGCGGGTATTCGTTATCGAATACGTGAAGGTCTAGGTAGGTGCAACTATTTTCCCACTCCACCCTTTCTTTGAGAGACCCATCATAAGGATAATCCTCATAAATCTTTCTCAGAGCTAGAGAGTAATACTCTTCCGCCGACCCGTATCGAGCAAAGTTTTTAGGGAATCTAAAATTAGCACGAGGTATAAAACGCTCTTCGCGAATTATATCTGCGGTATGATATCCAGCAGATTCAACTTCATCACCGATTTGGGCGGCCGATTTGTCGGATAGTGCTTGGATAGACTTTGCTTTATCGTAATAGTCCTTAAAACCCATGTTCTAATTATCAGTCAACTCTAAATTTGAACGTTTGTGGCTGCTCTTGCCATGCACCTATACTATCATTATAATAGGATAAATTTATCCTATACATATATCCCGGCTCTAATAACGACATGTCTAAGTCGAAGTAATTACCTTCCTTATCGTAAGACAAATAAGTACTATAACTGGAGCCAGTGCCATACGGGATTGCGTTATAGTCATCCGTTGTGCGCCGGATGTTGTATGAAGCACTAGTAATAATCTGTGTGGGGTTGTTAGCTGTCGCCTTCACATAAATCGTTGGATTCCAATTTCTATCGCGAACAAAGAATCTGAACCTCGCCGTGTCACTAGTAGAATAAGACTTTTTAAGATTTCTGCAACTCGTTAGTTGAGTAAAAGTTGGTGCCGAATCATAGGTAGGCATGTGCTCTGGGAAAATAGAGCCTGTAAAATACTGGATTGTCCCAAGAGTATGCGGGCCAGCGCTGGATTGGTTATGCCACACATCATACATAACGGTCAACCCCTTTGGTAGCTCCGTCGAAAGTGCTGCGGTTATGGCCATCTCGGCGGAATAAACGCCCCTGGACACCCAAGAAGCTGTCGTATTGAGATTGCCGTCATATAGAGTTAACTTTGAGCCGGTAGGAGCTGTCGAACCTGAAAAAAGGGAAACCATCAGAGTACTCCCGGCCTCAACCACCGGAATATTGACCAAGCGCCCACGGATATAATTATACAAATACAATGTATTAAGGTTATCAGCTGCCGGGGCCAGAGAGCTCGAATAATAAAAGTTCTCGCGATCATCTGAAACCCGAGAATCCCAGCGGGCCTCGATTACAGGACGCTTGAAGAAAAATTCGCTAGATCTAGCAAAAAACTTCTTGGTATAATAAGATTGCTGTGCACCATTCGTATTGTTGATAATTTTTCCTGTGTCCGCCCCCGTAGAACTAGAAAAATAAGCTTCCTCACTAGCTGTTAAACGGAGGCCGAGGCCGTAATTACTGTAAGTACCGTCGACCCACTGTTCTACAATTCGAGTTATGTCTAATTGAATGTCTTCAAAGCCCTGTGCAAAATTAATATTATAAGTTGAACCCGGATCCTGCGTGATATAATCTCCCCCAATGTTGGTCCACGTGTTAGAGTCATCAGGCTTGATCCAATTAGAGGTACCCAAGTCCAGATAGTTGTCCATGTCAAGTCCAGTTCCTTCTGCCCATGAACGAGAAACTGGCGCCACCGTCAAATTGAAATCCTGGGGGAGCGTGAAAGGATGAGCAGCATTAAACATTCTAAGATAAAACGACACACTTCCACTAGCGGGAATAGTACCAGCCGTTCTATCGGCCGTAATGGAAGTAATCGGAAATCTTATTAAGGTTCTCGATAGTTCCTGGGATTGTCCCGTGCTACCTGATACTTGTCCATAAATTGAAAAAATTTCTAGGGAGTCAGCATAACCCATATTTGAGCCAGTACCACGTGTAGTAAGGTCAGCCTCGAAAGCATTTGTAATGGTGGTGTCGATGTCCGCGACGTACCTGGCAATGGCCATTATCTTATGGATCCTTGGATATCGTTGTTAGGGAATTTTAATTCAAAAATGGTAGTTTTGTCAGCTTGAATTGCTCGTCCATCGACTGACAATTTGCTCTGAAAATCAAAGTTACTCTCGGAATAGGGGCCTCCCTGTTTCCCTATTATCTGTACGTCGAAAACATCTAAAACCCCTTTTACTTTTAATAACTCTCTATAGACATCGCTTATTAAAATTCTTTCCCCAATGTCATAAGGATTATCGGTGTAAAAGGCTGACAATCTTGTATTGGCCCGACTAATCACAGTGTATCGATTTGCATTAGCCTCTAAAGTAACTTGATATTTAATTCCAAAATTTACTATTTCGGCATCAAGAATATCGATTGTATCGTTGATCATTTTGTATTGAGTTATCCAATTCTTTAAATTACTTTTGAGCATAGAATTGGCTGCCGTCAATTTGCCACTGGTGTCTGTCGAAATTACATACAAATTTAAATTTCTCTTGAATTCCTGAAAATCCTTCAGGAGGCGAGCGCGGTAAACAGATCCAAATTTTCCAGGCATTCCGTACACCATCGCCTGATAATCTTGAGCTGTTACAGCTCGATTTTGTGTGGCAAAATAACTTCTAGTTCTTTCCCTAATCTCAGTTGAAGAGGGAAGATCAATATTTCCTATAAAAGGCTGCTCATTAGTTACTTCTAGAGAATTCACTACGCTATCACGCATAGTAGGAATGAGGGCTGTCTGATTAAGAAATCTAAAATTTACATCCTCAACCGAATTAATTGTATTGATAGCAGCATTAACATCTAGATTTGAATTAATCCTATAGGAAATCCTTAAGACCGTGTTAGAGGGCGCAACTCCAAATTTATCACTGCTTATAAGTTTGGTGGGATCAAAATCTGCATCTGTTATATAATCTCTACCATTCAAGTCCAACATTAAATGCGTTGGGTCCAGCACTGAATTACTTAACAACTCAGAATCGGAACCGTACCCAAACTGTAAAAAGGACTCAACTGCCGTCTGTTCTAAAACGAATCTCCTGCCTACGGGAACAGCCTTTAAAATATTGGGTACCGTCGCACGGGTGGTATCGGTATTGCGGATTGCTTTATAAATAACATTTTGAGATAAATTATCAACTTGCGTATACTGATGGCCTTCGGTATCCACAACACTCAAAATGTCTGCCACATTTGTATTGGATAAATTCACCTTCAAAAATCTCTGGAAATTTCCTATTTCTCGCTCTTCTACCACCCCGTGGCCAGAGATAGCGCGCCCCAGAGCTCTAATAATATAAGATGTGGCATCCCCATTGGTAGCATCCGCTTCGCCGGCGACCATTTGATTAGTGGGTGTTGAAAAATCTATGTCTTCTAATAGTGTATAAGACCCACCCCCCATCGAGCCAAAAGTAGAGCCGGCTCTTAAAACACCCGCATACTTTAGGTCAGGGCCTCCGCCAATATTGGCCGCAGGTACCTTAATGTAAAAAGTTAAAAGACCAAAAGAGGAAGGACTTGTGGGAAGACGAAAACCAAATTGCCGAGCGTGGCGTACAACGTTTGTGTACTCAATAGCCGAGTCGAAAAAACTCTCGTTTGCCTGGTAATCAACATAAAATGATAAAATATCTCCAATGTAGGAAACAGTATCTAGCATTAGGGAACCGAACGACGCTTCGCCAAAATCCTTATAAGTATTAGGGTAATAGCGCTTAGCGTAATTTTCTAAGTCTTGCCTAATCGAATCAAAATCGCGACTAGTATAATCTATGGATTGCAGTTTCTTTGGCATTGAAAAGTCCGTTATTAATTAGTTACCAAATCCGATTTCAAGCGTAGTACTCGATTGTAATGGTACGATTGTAAAATGTATAGAAATAGATAAATCATGGGGATAGTAGTCAAGAGCTCCTTCGGGTATAGAAAAATCAATTCTATTTACTGCAATAAAAGGCAGGTATCTCTTTACTTGTGTAAGGATACGATTGTTAATTTCAGCATAAGTTCCAGGCTCGTTCTGCTCGAATAAATACGTTTTTAAGCCTACACCAAAATCTGGATTCATTATTCTTTCCCCGGGGGCCGTTAATAATAGCATTTTAAAATTTTGCTTTGCTAGCCCTGCATACGTTTTGTGCAGTCGATATGGGCCGTCGACACTGTCGACTATCAACGGCAATCTTGGTGAAAGTCCTGACATATTATTAGTTCCTCTCTATAATTAACACTCACTTGCACTTTCTTCCCCGGAAACATTACTCATGGGGTCTCCCGACTCATCAGATTCATCTGACTTCAAGGCATCCTCCAGCGCATTCTTTATTAACATCAGTAATAGATACACAATTCCAAACGGGCCCGGGGGCAGCATTAAGAGGCCCAAGAAGGTCCCAGTGAAATCCACACCATCCATATCTATTCGAGGGAACAAATTATCCCTAATTGCCTCTGGAACATTATTTCGCGGATCACGAGGATCCTCTTGGCCTTCTTGATAAGTGAGATCGGTAATACCCATACCCGGCTCCCAGAAAGGTCTGGAGACGCCGTTGGCGTCGGGCTTGGGTCGATTCCCCAAGAACACTGCGCCCGGGACTCTGAGGCCCTCCGTTCCCAAGAAGAAGCCGGAGTCCGGCGCCGGGAGGCGGCCCCGAGTATCCGTATCAACTCCTCGGCGATCTTTGCCTCCATCCCCTGCGTTTGCGCCGTCGCCAAGAATAAATCCTTGGGTTGCAATCTCCATGGCGATAGCTAAGGCACAGAACATGAGTTCCATAACCTTCTCCCCAGTAATGTCCGGGAATGGCCCCACGCCCGGTGTAGGAGCTATGTTCGCTTCTGCTTCTGCTAGAGCCTCAAGCGCATTTACTATGGCACCCCAGGTCTCTGGGCCTACAATGCCATCAATAGTAATCCCTTTGTCGGACTGAAATTCTTCAACATGAGTTTCTGTTTCGGTACCGAAGATCCCATCTACCCCGTATTGCTCAAGGGTATATCCTAATTGTTCGAGCTTGGCCTGCAGGATAAACACGGCTTCGCCTTGAGATCCATTCTGCAAAACCGTGTCTATGGGTAGGGCCGCGATCTCGGCTGCCGCGGCTGCCAAAACTGCAGCTGCTGTGTCTTCAGCGGCTAGCGCAGCTTGCTCTTCTTGAATGGACTGATGAATATCGGTCGGGTCGAGGTCGGGTGTCGCAGGGTCGAGGTCGGGTGTCGCAGGGTCGGCGGCGGGCGGAGGATTTACTGGAGTTGCGGGGCCCCCTCGACCGGTTACCCCCTCCTCTAGAATCTGAATAGCCAGAGTATTGCCCTCACGTGTCAGATTACGTGCCTCCGACCATGGGGTTGATGCTGCAGCGCGGGTCTCGCGCGTGAGCCACTCTCCGTCGGAGTTCTTTGCGTACTGGTAGGTGCGTACGCGGCCAGATTTAGACAAGGTATATTCTACGACACCTTGAGCTTGGCGTGGTGCGCTTGGAAAGCGGGAGATGAATTCAGATTTTCCGTGTGTCTCAAGTCTATGAATTGCTACTTCATTAGGTTCGGGCTCTGACAAGTTAATCCAGGGGGTGTTGGGGTCGCAGGGGATCCCTCGTGTGAACCATATCGCTGGGGATCCCGGAGGCTCTTGAGGGAGGCGGCCATATTCATATTTTTCATCATACTTGCCAGGAGATAATTCGAGCCTGTACAATTGGGCTCCCGCTGGAAGACCGTTGGCTTGGGCGGGGGCGTTAGGAGCGGCATCGGTCGGGGCTTGGGCGGGAGCCGGTTCTGTGGCGGCGGCACGTTCGGCCTCTTCGGCGTCTAGTTGCGCCTGTGACTTGGGGCCTTCTCGCAAAAATCTAATGGGCTCAGACTTGTCAATTGCCTTAGACAGCTCGAGAAAAATAGCGGCCGTAATCTTGCGGATCAGGTTGCTAATTCCCACGTGCGGATCCATCATCTCTGAAACACCCCGCAAGATGTTAATGGGAGTCTCGATCAACATCTTCAAAATGAAATCGCGCGCAGACGGACTTACGGTGTCAAGGAATTCGTCATCGCCGGCCGCGGCGGCGGCTTCAGCCTGCGGAGATGTATACGCGGGGGGGCCCTGTACGCTGGGGTCGTCATTGAGTACCGAATCATAAAAGATGTCCAAACAACGAAGCTTCGCACCCATAAGAATGCCGTCCATGGCGGGGAAGCTCTCGGTTGTCAAATAAAAATTATACATAATAGGAACTAAATTCGTTATACTTCTATTAAAAGTCTTATCAAAATAATCTTGAAAAACTGGGTCTTGCGTTATTAAGGCTAATTCACTATTGGTTACCGTCGAACCATAGCCGAGCGGCCGATCCGCGATTTGCGTCTCTAAAACGGGCACCGAAATAGATTGCCAGGTACCTGTTGTAGTTGACCATCGATTTTGCAGTGCTGTTTCCGTCGTTGAGATTTCGGTTGCCAAAGGCAATGTACCATTTAATCTGGCCAACACAAATCGGTTTAATACTATACCGTTGGAGCCGAGAAGCATTCTTTTGCTCTTGGACAATGGATTATCTTCAAAAAATAACTGGCCCGATGGAACGCCGCCGGTTCTATCGTCTGGCATATAGTATACAATATTGTATTGCATTGCTAAATTTGTAAATTTAAGTTTGCGACTAGTGTTGGTCCCGAAAGCCCTTGTTCTCAAGGCTGAATCAAACATCACGGCCCGAAAAATACTTAATTCTAGGCCATACCCATGCCCGGAGGTATAACGCAGCATATTAGGAACAGGTTTGCCATCTTCGGTCTCAACCCTTTCCCATACAACTTGTCTTTCTAATACTAATTTTCCATAACGCAAAGTCTTTGCGACGGGATCGTCGAACTCAAATTTTTCCCGGGCTATGTCAAGATATTTAATCCGGTTGGAGCCGGCCTTTGTGGAATAACCCCCCATTGGTTCGTTTGCCGGCGCATGTTTCGGATTGTGGCGTGCCCATATGTACCCCGTGCCGCCCACGGTGCTCGCGCCGCTGCCGGCGGGGCCGGCGCCCAAGAAACTTGGTTGGACAGTTACCACGTCTTCAATAAACGCCCGATCAAAGGATTTAGGATTTGTCAAATTGGAGCATCTTTTAACCGCATTAGAAACTGATTTTCGAGATCTGGTAATACGATCTTGAACCAGATATTCTATAAGGAGCGGGATATCCGTAAGCCCCAGCGCTCTCTCGGCCGATAAAACTATATTTCCATCCGAATCCAACAAGCCGCCTTGCATGCTTATATTCGGGCGGCGCAGCTTTTTATTATAATATTCTACTAACTTTTCGCCCACGAGTGGTTTAGTCTTAATTAATTTCATTATCTGATTACGAATTGTTACAGACATAAATCGTTTAATAGTTGGAATTTCTAAGAGTTCATCAATTTCAAAGGCAGAGAATACAAATATATTCTTAATTATGAACTGAGCAATGTGAATCTGTATAAACATTTGAAAGACTGCGAACCGAAGAACGTCTCGAATTTGTGTACCCGTCGGATTACCATCATCGGCTGCAGCCTTGTCATTACACATGGCGCCCAGGAGTTCGTCATTTACTAGATCTAAAATAGAATTGCGACCTTTTGCGGGAGTTCCCGCAGGCGATGGGCCCATGTCTAGTAGGTCGGCAGCGTCCTCGGGTAGACAGCCCGCATTGTTGTAAAAGAAATTAAGTGAATTTAGTCTCTCCGTATCAAAAATTCCATTGCTCTGAATGAAATTAAACATCCCCTCCACCTGGCCAGCAAATGCAGCAGGAAAGAACACTGTGTCAATTTCCCGAGTGTACCTTTTTTTCGTCTGTGGGTCAGCATTCAGAATAGCAGCAAAGTTTCCACCAAATTTAATTTGGTTTATAAGGGTATCAGAAAATAGCGAAACATAAGGATTAGTATCTCTACTATTGGCGACCAAGGGAACGGGATCCTCCATAGTGAAGCCGTTATCTTCGGATGTACCGGGGATTAATTGAGATTTGAGAGTAATGTTTGCAAACGCCCCACCCTTAGTGGCGTCATCGGCAGTAGGAAACGTAACAAGAAGATGATCGCCGGGGTGCTGGCCGGCCTCCTTCACTTTCCTAAATCGAGGGATGGTGATACCGCCTATCTCTCCATAAGGAGGCTTGTGGGGGTCAACTTCCAAACGCGGTGGGTCTTGCCTAGGAAGAGTAAATTTTATATTTATAGGCTTATAACTAGTATAATCACTATAATTTGAGTACGCATTAAAATACTTAGATTTTACGTGACCGGTCGTCCGAAAGGTATCAAAATCCGATATCCCCATACTTGCAATGGGTTTAAATGTTGGAGACTCAGCGAGATAGTCTTCAAATCGTTCTTTAAAGCGCACAGGAAATTCATACTGGGTGGCCACCGAAGAGGCGCCCCCAGGCTGATTAAAGGCGCCAGAAATCTCTGTAATACGATTCTCAATCTCCTGGATCCCTGTCACAAATCCAGGATCACTGAGCATCTCTCTAATAACATCGATAATCACTTGGAGAGCATCTTCTGCGGCGTCGGCCTCTACTCCCAAAATCGACGGTACGTCGCAGATCTCATTTAGTCGATCAAATAAACTATCCATTCCCTCAAAAGCTTTGGCAACACCCTTTAAAATATCTTGCGAAACCTTAGATGCAGGTTCTTCTGCGGGATCATCGTCAGCTACTACTAGGCCTGATCGTTGGGCAGCATTAATGCTTTCAGATACTACTCTCGATGAATCAGTTTGGGAAACAGTGGGCTCTTTCAAAATTTGTTGGGCGGCCGAAACCCCATTTATAAATTCTCTTTCCACGATATCGGCTACAGTATTCAAAAGGATGGGAATAGATGTATTCATCAAAGGATTATTTATAAAATCATCTCGCTCAGGGCAATCTAGCCTTGACTGAATCTCCTCTGCTGGGTCTGCAACATCGATCCCATTTTCCGCAATGTCTTGCAGTAGGTCGGTAAGCCTATCAGGAATCTCTTCCTCTAACAAGCAGATGTTATCTATGTTAGCTTGGTACAATTCATTGGCAATCTCATTGCAAAAAGCACTAACATCCACGAATCTTGCTAAATTAGCAAAGAAGCCGCCAATTGCACTTGGGGTATTCAGGGCTGCTCTGATACCTAAATCGTGATAAGATAAATTAAAATTAATTATTTTGTCCATTGTCGCTTCCGACAACTCGCTGCGATTGGTAAATAAGAAGCAAATGTCCATAGAACTCAAAATCGCAGATAGATCACTCAGATAGCCGGCACCGCGGTCTCCGTAGCTGCTTCCACCACCCAAAACTTGGGCAGGCGTCAATCCGTCATTGGCAAACAAATGATCGAGGGGAGAATCATTAGAAATACTTGGTAAATTTAGAAAATCGTCATTTAAATTATCATTAACCAGGTCCCCCACATCGTTGGCCCCGTAATCATCAGAACGTGGATTATTTAACTTGCACGACTCTTTCAATAATTTTGCCAAAGCCTTAATTATTTCTAAGACGCCCTGCATTAAAGTGTCGACCATTACTTTTAAGATCTTATTCCACAATTTCCCATCAATTGTCTTAAGCTTAAGTTTCGCAGGGGGAGGAGGCTTCGGTATTGTTATGGATGGTTTCGGAGGCTTTGGTTTACCCGTACGTTTCTTCAATTTTACAGGAGGGCCTAGGCGGCCGCGAGGAGCTTCCGGGATAGGAAAGCCCTGCTGTGAACGGACTTTATTAATCGCCTTTGTGCCGGCGCCCGAGACTCTAGCAAATGCTGGCGCCAATCCAAAAGTGGCACAAATCCACGCTTCTTTTGCAAGCTCCTGGATACCAATCTTCCTCAATAGTGCACCGAGAGGGGAATTAGCTTTAACCCCACCCATCATTAAGGGGCCTCCTGACTCCAAAACTTTGGTGATTTCACCAAGAATATCAGCGGATGTGCCGAGGGTCTTATTCTTTATTGATGCGCGGACTCTAGCATATACTTCAGGATTATCGCGCACCTCAGCCTTAAATCTTGCAAGAGTTTCTGGATCCATCGTGTCGAAAAAGGCCTCATCAAGATTCTCGGTATCCCCAAGATCGATGATGCCTAATCGATGAGCTTCTCTTAAATATATATGATCTGTTGGTTGTGGTTTGGGCGGAGCAGCGAGGTCATCCCATACAAAATTCTCACCGGCGCCGAAGCCCTCAGGATTGTCCTTTAAAAAGTCCATAAAAGAAGAAGGAGTTCCCCCTAATCGTCGGGCGAGTGCCATCGCTGCTACGAGTTTTTCATAACCTTTTAAAGTAGCTAATATGAGCGGATCATTAAACTCCTTGTTATAAAGCACATTTGTCATATAACCCGTTCTCAGCGGCTGCTGATTTTGTGATGCTGCTCGGACTAAATAAGAAATAGAAGAAATAGCCGCATCGCCATCTTTGATTCCAAAGCCTAGCGTAATTGTGTCGGCCTCACCAAATTCAATATAAGGACCACTAACCAATCCACTTGGCTCATGCACATCAGTCAATTCTTTTACAATGCCCTCCACTACGACACCGTTTAAAATTTGCATCATTCCCCGTTCCATATCATTAAAATTCAAATTAATTGGCAATGATCCCTCAAAACCATTTAATTGTTCCTGATAACTGGCGAGACCGTCCTGTGCGAGAGCATTATCGCGCATAAGAGAGCCCACCTGCAGGGTTGTATGTGCAGTAGCAGCGGTAATACCTTCGTCCCCATTAAACAAGAGCAAAGAGTTTCTAAGACCGTCCAGGTCCGGCAACAATTCAAGAGCTGCTAAAACTGCTTTTATTTCTTTGGGAGATCGAGTCACAAATGTAATAGTTTCATATTCCGATGGAAGTCTAAAGCGTTGAACTTTCTGGTATATAGGATTCGAGGGGCCTACCTTTAATTTAAGTGCCTCGACTTCTGGTCGTGCCAGCTCAAAACCGAAGCCAGAAAATGATGCTAAAACTATGTCTTTATCTTTTCGAAGGTGGGGGTCATGAGGCCTATAATGATTGGCCGTTATCCCCTGGCTCATACTCTCACGAAGGCGTCGATAAGCCATTTCTAGTGGGGAGTTCTCAGGAAAGGCAGCTTCCTTCTTACGTGTGAAAGTGCGATAATAAAGATAGTACTCAGGAAAGTAATGTAAGGTAAGGCGATTAACAGCCCTGGTCCTAATGCTGGGCAGCGCAGCGGCGAACGGATTCGTTGCCGAGAATTCGGGATATAAAAGTTTAACCTTTATTCTTTTGTCTTCAACAGAATAAAAAGGAATGTTCCGCTTCTTTGAACGATAACCGTCCGCGTTGGCGGCGGCACCATCTAATTGATATTCATCTAACGTTGCCATAATATACGTTTCTCAGTTATTAGAATTATAAGGACTCAAAATGTGCATCGACTTCTTCGTCCCCTTTTCAGTTGCTTCAACTCCCGTCGATTTCAAATAAGTGGTTTTTAATTGTGTGAGTGCCAATTTTCCCTGTTGAAGGGCCACAGTAGCATCACAAACATTATTTATTATAACCTTCATGCCCTCGGGTATAATGCCCTTAAAATCAGGGGCCGTTGGGTTTGCATAAAAAGGAGACATGTGATCGTGGGGTAAAAGCTTTGAATGCAATTTTTGTGTTTCAGCCGTATACGTGTTAACTATACTTAGTGTAATAATTAACATATCTATGATATCGTCCAAGCAGGACACCAGGTTATCTCCCTTAACCATTGGCTGTAAAGTGTCTAGGTCGTTGCACGCGATAAGATCAATTCCGTACCCCCCTTTCCATGCGTCACCAAGAGCTCCTCCCTGTGAATTTAATTCATCGGTTCGTGTGATAAATTTTATGTTCTCGCGAGCTATTAGTCTAATCGTATCCGCTTTAGCAGCGACAGTAGAGCGGGGTGGGCTCGACTTCGCACGTTCGAAACCAAAGGCAGCGTCAACCTCGCATCTCTGACTCAAGTAAACTCTGGCCGCATCATCGTTAAAATTAGGATCTACAAGAATTGGGGTGCCATCGATTTCATGAGAAGCAGCAGTAAACCCTTGACGTCCGGCGACAATATCAACCGCTGCGCAGTGAGAGGCTTGTTCTGTTGCAAAGCCTTTCATAAACCCAGTTCGATCGAGCCCCAGAACTATCCATGCATTACCGGCGCCCTTTTTGGGGCCTCCTAAAACCACTTCTTTACCATGAAGTTCGTTAAAAGACGGACAATCATAAGTTGGCCGCTTTTGTTGGCCCGGGCCCGTGAGAAAGGCAGCCTTTTCTATAGTGTTAGGTAACTTATCATAGCGCTTTGTTTTTGCTGCGCTTAAACATCTAAGATCATAAACAGGCGAACTCTTTCGCGGTGCGCCGAATCGTTTTAATGGGTCCATAATATTTTGTCTTCCTGTGAGTTAAAAATCATCATATTCTGTCTGCTAGCTTAGCGGCATCCATACTGGCCACTCGGGCAGCGGCGGCCTTTGATCATCCAGTACTTAAGCTTCGGATTTCTCTTATCCCACCCGCATGGATTGGACTCGCCCTTGTTTCCTTTGCAGTTTTTGGTAGGCTGCCGATGCGAACCAGTATTGCGTACATAGTCAAGAAGTGCGAAATCGCTTCTGGCTTCCGGGGCACCTATCACTTTCATCCAGCGACCCACCACCGCACCGGTGCGGTCCGTGCCGGCCTTGCAATGAATCAGAGTATTACCCTCCCGGAGCGACTTTTCTATTTCTCCCCACCGCTGATCGTTTGGCGGGCTGCCGCCAATGTAAAAGTCCAAATACTTTATCCCGAGTGCAGCAGCCCAAAGAGGCTCACAAGCGCCCGGGCAATGTTCTGCACAGTTCCTCCCCTTGGCAGAATCACAACAACTATCAGGGCGCCCCTGGAAACGGTCTCCCTGATCCTTGGGGAGCAGCCCGCACGACTGATTCTTTTGGGCACCGAACATCTTCCGATCATCTTTTTGGCCCCACATAGCATCAGCAGACAGATTAACAATAATCTTTATTCCAACTTTTGTCTGTAAATGTTGCATTGATTCAAAAGTCTCAATCCTTCCCGAGCGCCAGTTATTGTTACCGGGAATTTCCTTGAGCTTACCGGGCGCGCCTGTGCGTCCGGATCTATTCGTTGCGAGGGCCGGGGCGTTCTCCGGTTTATCGACCTCTGCGCCTGACGCACCGCCTGCCGTCGTTGTCTCTAACTTATTGCCATCGCCGTGAGTATCAACAATACTAAGCCGCGACACGGGCATTGCGCCGCCCGGAAGCGCTCCCTCCACAGCAACTATTTCGGGCTGCCTCATACTAAAAGGATCTCCATACGCTATTTTCACAATAGCGCCAACTGCAATAGTCATAGAAAGATCGGGCGCTGCAGGAATTTCTTCATAGGTAGCTATAACCGGATCCAACTCCGATTCAGGCTCCGGTCGACATTCAAGTTCGGGCAGATAAACCTTATAAACCTGATAAGGATCGGCAGCTATTCCACTAACACCCTCGCGCTGGGCCCAGCTATTTTTATTAGCATAAGAAACAACACTTCGATCGATAACTTTGGCCACAACCCCGTAGTATTCAGTTACATCCGTTAAGCAATTTTTACTATAGTGTGTGCGCAAGGCTGTATTCATGGCGCTGACAGAGGTACTGCGACGTTGGCTTATCTGGACTGACTTCGTCTCGCTGAATGGGTTCAGGTGCCCAAAACCAAACGTCTCTAAAATTCCTTGGAATGTAATCAACGGAAGCATTATACTGTACCGCTCCCTACGTATCCCTTTGCTTGCAGCACTGCTACTGCTGCGGGAGTATTTAATACATTCTGGCGCGCGCGGTGCATTAACGCAATGATATCATCCGGAGAACGACCTTCCTTCTCCCCGATGTTTCTCGTCGGGTTTCCGCCGGCGCCGCCGCACGAAGCACTATAGCCGCGGGGGCAACATTTACCATCCTTGCAGCGCTCGTATTGCAACGCAATTGATCTCCACACCAGCGCAAGGTGTTGACCGCCGTTACAAGGGTCAGCGATCATCCCGAAGATGTATTTTCCCAGTAGCGGCATCGAATTCAATGCTAGATTGAGACCCATAATGTCTTGGACTTCCTTATTAAATATCAAATTTCTGTCTATACCGAGCGCTCGGATTTGAGATTTGAAGGTCTCGGGGATCCACTGAAACTTCCCCACTGCGAACAGGCCTCGTTTCGAACCGTGATATGGGGGACAGGACGAGATCTCGACCTCGTCCTTCTTCGAGCCACCCCTCGAGTAACTCTGTATCTCCTTTATGGTCATTTGGGTTATGTTCTTACCGTGGATCGTCCACTTACCACGCGTGTCGCCTGCGCAGCCGCGATTGACTGAATAATAAGTTCCCTCGTGGGCCGAAATAAACTTCATCAAGTCTTTCATAGGTTCTCTAAAATGCGCTAGTTCAGCATAAGTAAGCTTGCCATTCTTCCACTTTTTGAGACCACCCTGCTTGCCGGCGGGCCATTTCATATTACCACACCCGCTGCTTATCGCAGTGCTCGTACCTGACGAGGCTATAGACCGCGAACTGCTCCTCAACGCTGGCATAAAATCCGCAGAGACGGATCCTGCCACACTTATTATAGCCGGGCATGAAAACGTCTCAGGATTATCATATCTAATTTTGACAATGGCGCCGGCGCCTACTGTCGAAGCTAAATCCAGCGATGCACGAACATCTTTATAGTCCATTAAAATCGGATCATTCTTGGAAACAGGAATCGGTAACGATTCAACCTCTGGAATATACACGTTGTACATCGTTGTTGACGCGGGAGATTCAGATGTACTACTATGGGAGAGCTTTATGCAAGGACGTGATCCTATCCTATCTATCTGTCGCACAACCACTCCATACCAGTGTTTAACTCCAGCCAAGGTATCTTTCTCATAAACCCCTTGAAGGGCCCTGTTAATTTTGTCTATCTGGCTGCTTCGGTTGGGGTCACTTGACGGGCGCGTAGAATCCCGCAGTGTATTCCACGAACCGTATTCGTAATTTTCTCCGAAGGTACCTAAGCCTTTCTGTTCGGTTTCGCTCATGCGGCCGCCCCCGTTCCGAAGCCAACTGTTGTATCGGCGACGGCTTTCATAGCCTTTGAGCGCGTAAGTACGTCGGCTGCTTTGCCACTACTAAAGGCGGCGCCCCAGGCTCTTTGGGCCCAAATTTTGTAGTTAGGCTGGTCCCAATGAAGTCCGTCCGATCTATTACTAAGCTCGCGCGTCATAGAATAGGAATCGTACCACTCCACACCGAGGCCAGGAAGTGTTTCCTTTTGCCAGAGGCGAACGTTTTTTGCGCCCTCTTCAAGGCCGCTGGTACCCCAGTCGCGCTCCTTGCCGATGAGTTCCTTGCTGAATTCGAAGCCCGATCTTTTAAGACTCTTCCACGCTCTTTTTGTAACCTTGAACGGCACATTTCCATAAGGGCCACTCATGTAGCTAGGACCAAACCAGATGATGCGCTGCACTCCAGCCCCCTTTGCAATATTTACAAATTCTTTCATATAACTCTGGTATTTCGCCTTCTTGGGGGCCAGAGGGCCCTGCTTCCGGCAACCGCCCGGTGTGCCATCGGGATGTCTCCTGGTGAAGACAGTTTCGTCGTCACTGCCCGCAGGGGTGTCGTGTTGGATTGCGGGGCCCCTGCAACGCCTGCCAACGCTGTAAGACCCCTGAGGGATTCCCAGCGACGCGGAGTTTGCGCCGAGGGCCACGATAAGCAATTGAGGGCGCCACTTGGCCAGATGCTCTTGGAAACTGTTGGCGCCGCCCTTGGCTTTGCTGGCGTAGTGCGAGGTGGCCTCGCCGGGATAGGAGATGACCCCCGCAGGATGCGGATAGGTGCCAGTTCCGCCATCTTTGGTGCGCTCGGTGGCCGGTTTCACTTCGAAACCAGCTTCTTGAAGGAATCGGCCGAGCCACCCTCCAAAACTACCGGGTGTCTGACTCATTGAGTCTCCCACCACCATAGCACGTTGGTTCGGGTTAAAGGGAAGACCTTTTTTGAGGCCGCCGGTATGGGCAGTACTCAAGTTCGTACGCTGGACTGGTACCATGCCGCCCTCAATGGCGCCCTCGACCCCAACTATGAGGGGGCGACCTAAGGTCGCAAAATTTAGAAACTTCACCACTACAATTGATCCTATTCCAACTGCCGTGAGTATACCGGTTGCGGCGCACATTTCTCTATAGGTAGATATAACAGGATCCGTATAGGTTTCAGGAAAGGGGCGACACTCTAGTTCAGGAATATAAACTTTATAACGAGGGCAATCGTTTACCGATTTACTCTCGTTTCCTTCCTCTACAACCTGAGATCCAAAGCAATCAGCCGATGGGTTGCTACGGACCATTTGATAAACAACAAGCCCGTAAAATTCATCAACATTTCGTAAAGCGTTTCTCGCATACGCGTCAGCCAAAAAACCATTCATCGCCGCTTTGGAGGAAACGGCCAGAGGAAGCGACGCAGCCGCGTTCGTCTCTCGCATGCGACTTAAGTGCTGATTGGAGAACTTAATTACCATCGGTGGATGGATCCTCATTCAAAAGATCAAAAAGTTGTTCTTTATCTTGTTCGGATAAGGCATGCGACTGGAATTTTTGTTTCTGCAGGAGGCCGGCTAGCTTTACCATTTGTTCATTGGAGCGCTGCAGATTTTCGACATACTTTGCCGCAATGGGCCCCAGTTCTTTGCGCGCCGAATCGGACAATTTCATGTCATTGATAGCATCCATCAACAAGGATTTTGCCAGGGCACGATCCTCACGAATGTTGGTGGTTGTTTCCTCTATGTAATCGTCTAAGCTTAAATTTCGCCGCTTTCCCATTTGTCTTTAAATACCCTATACCTTTTTCTCAACTTATTTAAGTTGTTAACAACTTGTTTCGTATTAAGCCCCGTAATTTCTCGTAGGTATAAATAAATAGCCTTTTTATTGAAAATTTCGATTGTGTCGGCCGAGTCTAACAAAATGCGAACTGCCATCAACACTTTTTTTTCATTTTCTTTAAGCATAAAAGAATTCCAGGTATCAATCTCGTGATTTAGAGACGTCCAAAATTCCAGTTCGGTTCTTTTTTGTTCATAAGTTGGCTCATCAGAAACTAAATCTTCATCCAGTTTATTAAGAAGATCCTCCATAAAGACTTCGGTTTGATTGCGTTTTTGAGTCCGCTTAACCTTATGGATAAACCAATTTTTTGTTACAACACTAAAATAAGAAAATGCTTTCGATCCTTTATTCGGATCGTATTTGTTTAAAATGGTGGTGAGCCACACCTTGCAATCATCTTTTAAATAATCAATATTCGGAAGGGTAGTAAACCTATACGTATAAATGATTTTATCGACCATCTGGTCAAAAGCAGGCTGGATGTATTGAATATACAGCTGTGTCCGCAACGCAAGATCGTTGGTGTTGGCGTATTTTACTATTGCGTCTTCGTGAACTTGAGTAAAATAATGATTTTTAGTGCTCTTGCTCTTGCGACGCTTCCTCTTCGGCGGCATCAAATTCCTCCTCTATTTCGGTGTCCAGGGCATACTCAAAAACTTCTCTAAAATTTTCTATTTCTAAATTAACTTCTTTCATTCTCACTATTAACTCCTGGATCATCGGTTCACCATGATAAGTATCCATGCTGTACATGGACTTGGCAAATATCCGAAAGGCCCTGCACGTCAGATATAAGTCGGCAATAGTTTCCGAAATAAAAAGAAATTTTCGTAATAGTTTTACTAAGTACCAAATTAGAAACCCGTTTAAGATAACAGAAATCGATACTATTAGATATAAAGTCATCTCTTTTTCTCTAGTTTATCTTTTTGTTGACCTAGGTCCTGTTTAGCCTCTTGAATAAATTCTTCAGTTATTTGACCCACCTTGGGCTTAACTGCAGACTTATTCGCTGTGGTAAACGATGTCAAAACCTTTACAAGACATCCCTCTGAATTACACTCTGGACATTCCGAGGGCTCTTCGTCTGATAGATGCGAGATTACTGACATTTCGGTACAATTATCACATCGGTATACATACCGAGGCATTTATCTTGTTTTATCTTCTACTGCTGTTAATCTTTGATGTATGTCAGCCAGGTGTTGTTCTAAGCTTCGCGAATGATCGCGAAATGCAGTTCCCAACATGTCCTGGACTATCTCACGCACCTCAGTTTCCGAAAGTCCTTTCGGATCCGGACGGCCGTCGGCCGTTTTAAATTTAAGTGTAGCCATTTTTATTTCTCCTTATTTTATTCTTCAATTTCTTCAATAGTGAAGGGTGGTGTTACCCCCTCCAGCGAAACAATGGGTGGGTTAGCAACCATCAATTCGGCATTCTTGCCTCCCCATCTCTTGACGTCGGGAGCCTTTTCAAAACTCATGTCAGCCAAGAGTGGGACAATATCACTTTGCTCTATTAACGACTTTTGAAGAGCCATCATTAAAGCACCAATCGCTTGGTTAGATAATTTCATGTTAATCTCCTTTCACAATTCTATAACTATCTTCATCAAAATGTTGTGTAGAAAACTCAAATAGTTCTGTGTCTTCTATAGCAATCATTTGATGGCGAAGGCCCGTATAAACATGAAAATTATCCCCAGGCCCTAGAACAATTTCATCTGATTTTTCAAGATCGTCTCCATCGGAATACTTTACAAGCAGTTTCCCAGACTGCACATAAAATACCTCGTCCTTGATCTCGTGATAATGCCACGAGCATCGACGATCTTTTACAAAATACAGTAGTTTACCGCAATACTTCTCACAGTTTACAATCCATTTTTCAAATCCCCACCCTTTGGGGACAAAATTAATCGGTAAAGAAGTCGTCATCTCTAATTCCTTTGTCATCAATGTAAAAATCTCCTGCAGGCTTCCCTAAAAAAAGGTCATGATATTTAACGCCCCACTCGCCTAACTGCTCCTTGGTGAGCTCATAAAAAGCTTTGTGAGCATACGCTGCTGAATTTCCACTTCGGCCCATCCCCCGGGCCGTTTGAAAGATAACCGTGTGGCCACCATCGTAGATCTCGTTAACTTTTTCAATTCTACTGGCAATCGGAAGTGCTTTTTCATACTCGCTGTTGGTGCTCGTACAAATTGTACCATCGATGTCAAATACATATACCATTACATTTTTTCCAAAATACCTGTTGTAGAATAGCCGTCCACAAAATTAAAGATTTTTACTTCAGCAAGATCATTGCCGACTACATCTTCTTTTCTGTAGTCTCCACCTTTGACTACTATATCAGGTTTTACTCTTTTTATTAACTCCCACGGAGTTTGTTCATCAAAAATAATCACCTCATCAACAAAGCGGCATGCCTCAAGGACTAGTTTTCTATCGGTTTCGTTGTTATAGGGACGAGTGTCACCCTTCAGCCCTCGAACACCGACATCACTGTTTAGCCCGACAACCACAGTTCCCAGTGATTTGCAATACTTCAGCAATTCGACGTGTCCTCGATGAAGGATGTCGAAACATCCGTTAGTAAAAACTACTGACACGGCTTGTCCATGTATTTCTCAGTGTAAAACTTTATCACTGGTTGTAAGCCTATTTCTGGTTTTGTAAAGGGATAATCTTTTATTTTGTCAACCTCGAACTTCTTCGCTTCGGCGCCGACATACTGACTGGTGTCAAACTTAATTTGATCAAATTCATAATCTACTATATCACAAATCAATTCGGCGTATTCACGAATCGAACAATCGTTTCCTGTTGATAAATTGATTACCTCGTTTTCTTGATTTAAAGATTTTAAAATGATGTCAACAGCATCATCAATAAAAATTAGTTCTCTTCGCTGAAATCCAGTTCCCCACAATACTACGGGTTCCACCTTTTTATACTTTGCATCGCAAATTTTGCGCACCAAATCATAAATAAAGTGCTTATCCTTCTGGTCATAATCCGAACCATAAAGGCACGACGGAACAAAAAACATATATTTCATTCCAAATTCTTCTGCTAGGGCTTTGAGCCCGACTAATAGCATCCTCTTCACCATGCCGTAGACTTCATAGCCGCTCTCACAGGACCCTAAAAGATAATTGTCTTCAATCCGCAATGCATCATCTGAGTAAGAACAGCTAGATCCAAATGTTACAAACTTAGCTTGAGGTTGTAACTCTTTCCAATAATTTAACACAGTAGAATTGATGCGCTCATTGATCAAAAATTGTTCTCCCGGATGTCGCTGACAGTAGCCTCCGGCTTCGGTCTTCACAGCAAAGTGAAAGATATAGTCGTACTTAACTTCCTTAAAATCATAAAGTTTATCAGTTAGTAAATTACACGATACAGAATTAAGCGCGGTAATCTCCATTTCCGCTGCAGCTTTTCTTATAAAGTGGCGCCCAAAGAAACCCGTAGCTCCAAGGACTAAAGCTTTCTGCATTCTTCCTCCATGTCTTTCAGATAGAGGGCACTAGCATCTCTTTCCGAAAGCAAGGGGTTTTCGACACGCCAAGGGATCTCAAGCCAGGGGTCATCGTACCTTACAGAAATCTGATTAGAGGCACCTGTATAAAGCTTAGTTTGCTTATAAGAAAAGATACACGTATCCGATAAGACGAGGTGCCCGTTGACACAACCCTCTGGAACCAACACTTGGTGGCGGTTCTTATCATTCAACGCGTAAAGGCGTGTATGAAGATAACTCGGTGAGTCACCGCGTAGGTCAGCCACCCCAAGCAAGATGCTGCCATGAAGGCATTGAATTAGCTTCTTTGTCTCAGAGTCACCGTGCATACCGCGCAGAACATTCTTTCGGGAGATGGAAAAATCATCTTCCACAAACTTTTCATCAAGAAACGCATAATCCCTTACATTAAACGTATTAATATATTCTCCACGAACATCGTGAAAAACTTCGGGTTCAAACACCACAAGGCCGGCGATGTCTGGGTCGACCATATATTTCATTTTATCTCCTTGTCCAGTGTGCTAACGCCTCTTTTCTGGACAACCCGGGTCGCGCAACGATTGGCAAACTCGATTGCGCTGAGAATCTCCCCCGAACGTACAAACTCCACGGTCAAACCCGCGATGAAAGTATCGCCGGCGCCGGAAGTGTCTTTAATTTCTACTTTTGGTACAGGAAAAACCTTATCTTGGTATAAACAACCGTTGGGACCAGTGGTGATAATCATCCTATTAACAATATCAGCTGTGAGCTTATGCTTGGTTCTTTCGTACTCTGTGTCGTTGATTTTAATATAGTCTACATGCTTACACCATGGGCCCAAAATCTTCTTGGTATCTAAAAAGGTAGTGGTTGCAATTGCGGCAATATCTGCGATGTCATCCTCAGATAAAAATCCTTTGTCATAATCGGAAATAATCACTGCATCATAGGAGCTAAAGTCAAGGTCCGCCAGGTCACACTTGCCATATAAATCTTCATTTTCGTCGATTCTTAAAACTATGTAATTCGTTCGGTAATCCACATACCGAGTTTTGGTAATATTTTCCCATCCCTTGTTAGTACAAATGTCGATTTCAATCTCTGGTGCAATACCGGACATATTATTATAAACATTCTGCGCCATGCCCCCATTAGTATTTTTTAAATTATTTGAATTGAACACCGGTACTGGTGCCTCTGGGCACAGCCTGCGGCTATCACCATATTGATACACATCTAAACAACTTTCGCCTATAATCAAGATTTTCATTTGTTTACTTTTTGGGGGGAGCTGCCTTCCATTTGTGTGTATAGTTCTCTCCCTGCCACAGTTCTTCATAAGAATTATACACTTTGCTAGGAAATCTCCTCTCCCAAACTTCCGGTGTATCCTTCCAATTATCATAATTGATTTTTAACCGATCGTTCTCTGTCCCCCACATTTCTCTAAAAATGTCAAGATCATGCAAAACCATTGCATCGTGAATGGCGCCGTGATCTCCCTGGTGGTCTGGCCACCACGTCATATCGCCCACGGTCTCTGGAGAATAAACAATTTTTGAACCATTCCTCTGACATCTAAACATAAAGTCGTGGGTTGAACTGTCCATGTATTCCCACCTACAATCAAATCCGCCCATCTCAAAGAAGTGTTCTTTATGCATAACGGGCTCTGTGGCAAGTAGCCATGTTTGGTCAATCCCTCCCAGCTTAAACGCATCATTGAAGGAAGTACTCCAGTAATGATTGGGCTGCTCATGACCGCCCTCGGTATAGGTGCATTGCATAATGTCCTGTGGGCCACACTCTTGATTATATAAATCTAACGCTTTATCAAACGCGTCTTCTCGATAAACGGTATCATCATTACCAATAAAAATTAGTTTTCCGCTGGTTTCTAAAATGCCGACCTGGACTGCTCTACTCACATGCCCGCGCTCTTTGACGTGTTTCACGTTTTCTATCCCTTTCAGTGTCGGGGGCAACTCAAAGGGACCGCACAATACCAATTCCCACTTATACTTTTTGCACGACCTCTCCAGGCTCTTGTACATTTCATACCAACGCGGGGTTCGAATGGCAGGAAAGAAAAAACTTATATCATATTTATACTCAGTCATGGATACCTCTCACAATCTTACAAATTTTAACCACTCCCTCAATGGTCAGCTCAGGATAATTTGGTAAAAAGAAGCCACATGTATGAATTCTATTACTTACCTCATCCTCAAATGGCGGGTACAGATCAGTCCAAAACGGATGTAAGCCAAGATTTCCAGCTGAAAAGATACGAGTTTCTACGCCATTTTCGACCAGCCGAGAGACAATTTCACGCCGATGAGCATTAGAATCCGCCAAAGCACCAAAGGAAATTGAAACCGGCACGTTATCCCCCCATCTCTGGAAATCGACATAGCCTTCAAGAAACTGTGCATAGGCAACGTGATTCTCGTTGCGTCGTTGGGACACCCAAATAGCCTTATCTACTTGACGCAATCCTACAAATGCTTGCAAATCCGTCGACCGCAGATTGAAGCCAGGAACAAAGAAAGTAAAAGGCTTATGAAAGTCATCAACTCCATGATCCCGAATTAAAGTGTTATATGCTTCTTGATCCAGGTCCTTCGCCCAGCCATGACTTCGGAGCATTAGCAGCGCGTTATACAACTCCTTGTCATCAGTATTTACCATACCACCCTCAATGGTGGATAATTGGTGCCCAAAATAGAACGAGAAGGACGACATGTCGCCGACAGTGCCAACCATGCTTCCGTCCCCGTAAGCCGCTCCTAGAGCCGCACAGGCGTCCTCTAGGAGACAAAAACCATACTTCTCTTTTAACTGTAACAAGCGCTCTCGGTGATGAGGCACTCCGAGTACCTGAACAAAGATTACAGCGTCGGGACGCTCAGTCTCACACACTGCCTCAAGCTGGTCCAAGTCAATCCCAAAGGTGTCGGGATCTGCGCCCACCATAATGGGCTCCAAGCCAAACTGAATAGCGGGTGCGATCGTTGTCACCCAACCAACTGATGGAACTACAATCTTCTTGTTCTTAATTCTCCCCGTCATCAAGGCGGCGTAAATCATTAGCAAATTGGCTGAGGATCCTGAGTTGTTGAACACAGCGTGCTTGGTGCCAATATAACTGGCCCACTTCGCTTCTACTTCTACTGTTACAGTACCCTTGGTCAGACGCGGATAGCTTTTAAGCCAATCACACAAAGCATCAATATCTTCAGTGTTGATGGTCTCTTTGGCCAATGGATAAATTATCTCACTCATTTTCATCTCCGAATCTTCGTGTCCAGACTTCTGGCGCTTCTTTCCAATTATCGATATCAATCTTGACCCTCTGCAGGCAGTCGGCGTTACTCCAAACCCTAGCATACAGAGGCTGGTCATGATCAAGCTGCGCATGGTGAATTGGCGCATGGTCGCCGGAGGTACCCGGGAACTGGGTGCACTCAAAAACCACATCAGTTAAGTGTGCTTCGATACCATCCAGCTGTGCCCGGGCACCAAAATCTACAAAAGCCATGGGGCACGCCTCAAACCTGCAATCAAAACCTCCCAAATCTTTAAAGTACTGCGTCTGCAAAATAACCGAATTAAAAATCAGGAAATTATTAGGATAGTGGGGGGATCGAACTGGGTCGTGGGAATTAATGAAATACATTCCTTTATCAGGATCGCCCAAACCATCATGATCTCCCTCGTTATACTGGGTCACAATACATTTCTTTTCCGCCTCCAAAGAATCTAAAAACTCTATGCATTCTGCCAGCTTACCTGGCAAAAACCAGCCGTCATCAGCACTCCAAGTCAGATACCGGCCGGTCGCATCTAGCATCGAACGCTGCTGGCATCTGGTGGGAGGACCAAAATCCTGAATGCAAGAAACGTTGTCTAATCCCTGTAGTTCCTCGGGTAGTTCCTCGTGGGGGCCGCAGAAAATTAGTTCGAACGAATAATCTCCCACGGACTCAACTATACTGTCATGTAGCCTCAGCCAATTATCATCTCTAATGGCGGTCAAGCAAATGGACAAATCATACATCTAAAATCTCCTCTTCCAAACTTCTGGTGACTGCTTCCAATTATCAAGATCGATCTTTATCCTGCTGACCGAAGTCGGGTCATTATAAATCCTTCTAAAAAGAGGTTCGTCATGACCGATGTGAGCATAATGTACGGGAGCGTGATCACCTGACGTGCCCGGCATATGAGTGCAAATAAAGATAGGTTTCTCAAACATATAATACGTCGATCCATTCCTTTGTGTGCGTATAGCAAAATCCATGTGTGAAATGGTGGTTACCTCAAACATTGTATCCCAT
>Ga0209434_1000246_pt1 | contig 27939 bp, 47 predicted proteins | sample ETNvirnome_2_300_FD_184068 | JGI IMG/M metagenome (GOLD analysis project Ga0209434, IMG submission 184068) | Marine viral communities from the Pacific Ocean - ETNP_2_300 (SPAdes) (version 2) | ecosystem: Environmental > Aquatic > Marine > Oceanic | place: Pacific Ocean | collected 2013-06-22 | reverse complement strand
CGCCACCGACATGGTGACAGAGATGATCCGCTACAACATCTCCCCGAAACTCTCGTCGAGCGGAGTGTCTCTCGTCCCAACCATCGACGAGTGGGCGACCCGTCTACGGGCGTTCGCCTTCGAGCGGGACACAAACTGCGCGGTACTCAAGTTTGTGATCTCCGACTCGCGGGACGCTCTGGAAGCCGCCGCTATGGCTACAGCCGCCGACTTCCCACCTGACTTAGTCTGGTTCATGCCCGAGGGTGCGACACGGGAGCGGCTGGAACAGACGGCACCACTCGTGATCAAGGAGGCACTGAAGTACGGGGTGAACTATTCCGACCGCCTGCATGTGCGCCTGTGGTCCGACGAACGGGGTCGGTAAGTGGACGAACTATCGCCATATGTGAACGTCACAGCAGCCATGACACAGGCAGTCAAGGTGTTGTTGAAGATGGTCGGCGAAGACCCCGACAGAGAAGGGCTGCGCGACACACCGGAGCGCGTGTGCAAGGCGTGGCTCGAAATGACCGACGGTTACGCCATCACCGACGAGCAGTCACTAGCGACCGTGTTCGATGAGCACACCGACCAGATGGTGGTGCTCACCGGAATCGCGTTCCACTCCAACTGCGAACACCACCTGTTGCCGTTCACCGGATCAGCGACCGTCGGCTACGTTCCGAACCGCCGCGTGGTGGGTGTGTCGAAACTGGCTCGCGTCGTCTACCAATACTCCCGACGCCTACAGATTCAGGAGAGGATGACGGAGCAGATCGCCGACGCCATCCACCGTGTGCTCGCCCCGAAGGGCGTGGGGGTCGTCGTGCGAGCACACCACGGGTGCATGTCGTGTCGTGGAGTGCAACAGCCCGCAACTCTTATGACCACTTCAGCCATGCGAGGTTGCATGTATGACGAAGCGGATACCCGAGCGGAGTTTCTCGCCCTAGCCAACGGCAGCGGCTAGCCAGCGGCGACACTATTTCTGACATGCGGTTTTGCGAGCGATCGGCTGTGCTCACCTAGGCAGGAACATAATGTGCCTACCCCCCGCTTGCATAAGGAGGGCTTAGGCCTTATACTTACGGGCGATGGGTACCGCTAACCAAGGAGCACAGCACATGATCGGAAACGTAACCACAGAAGGTCGGGTCCTGCTCGACGCCCCGAAGTGGGACGACTACAGGTTCCACCCTGACAGGGAAGAATTCGACGACGGCCGAAACCGGGAGTTCCTGTTCCGTGAGGCGACTCGCCAGTTCGAACTTCGCCGCTGCAGGGTCAAGGAAGCCGTCGGCCAGTCCTGCTCGAAGTGCGGAGCGGTGGCAACCCACCGCCGCTTCGTCGGCTCCGGGCAGCAGTCAGAGGACACGGACCACCGGTGGCTGACAGACAAGGCCACGGAGTACGGGTTCTCGATGCTGTGCGACTTCACGAACGCCCTTCTCAACAGCCACGCCGACTACTGCTCGGCTCACGCCAAGGAGATGAAGACGCTCACAGACGACGAGTTCGTGACTCACTACACGCTGGCTCGGACGGTTTGTGAAACCAGCCACCTCGCTTGGAAGGCTTCAGCCCGTGTCGAGCACTTCGCCAACCACGGCGGCGGCGGCGCAGAGTTCTTCGGCGGCGGCGACGGCTCGTTCAGCCCAGCACAAGAGGCTGCCGCCGAACGCCACCTCGACGAGATGATGAGCAAGGCAGACGCCAAGGCAGAAGCCGCTCACGAGAGGGCCGCCGGGATCGACTTCGAGGCTCAGGAGGCGAAGATAGCCGCCAAGTACGACTTCGAGGATGGCGGGTTGCCCTACCACCTCGGAGGAGGACCCGACAACGAGATAGTGAGGTGGTAATGATGAACGCCGTCGATAGTTGGTTCACCGTTGACCGGGAGGGGTTCGGTCAACTGATGGCGTCCCGCCCTCGGGTGGCGATGCTGCACGACCTACTCCAGAATGTGTTTGACGAGGATGCGACCACGGCCACTGTCACGCTCGAACCAATCGAGGGTCGGCGAGGCCGGGCGAGGCTCACCGTCGAGGATGATTGCCCCGACGGGTTCACGGACCTCAGGGATGCCTACACCCTCTACAAGGCGTCGAAGAAGAAAGGCGATCCGCTGAAGCGGGGACGGTTCAACGAGGGAGAGAAGTTCGTCCTCTCGTTATGCGAGGAGGCGACGATCGCCACGACGACGGGGACGGTCGTATTCCACCCCGACGGCACCCGCACTATTACGAAGGCGAAGCGAGCCACCGGGTCAGTGTTCGACGCCGTTGCTCGCCTCACCCGACCGGAAGTGGAGGAGGTGCTGACGGAGATCAAGAGGCTGCTCGTCCCGGCAGGCTTCACGGTCATGATCAACGGCGAGGCGCTCCCGCAGCGGACCCCGATCCGCACTATCAGGCAGGTGGCGCTCAACACGGTCCGGGTCAACGACGAAGGAGCGCTGGTGTCATCCACTCGTCAGACGAGCGTCGAGATCGTCGGTCGGGAGGCCGGGGAGAAGCCGCACATTTACGAAATGGGCATCCCGGTCGTCGAAGTCGACGTCCCGTGGCACTTGAACATCGGACAGAAGGTGCCGCTGAACCGGGACCGGGACAACGTCACCCCCGCTTACCGCCGGGCGCTGCTCGCTGCCGTACTCGACCAGACAGTGGACATGCTCACCAACGATCAGGCCACAGACGGCTGGGTCACGGACGCGCTGCCCGCCGCTGAGGAGGCGACGGTAGTCGAGGCCACCACCAAGCGGTTTGGGAAGGGGTGGGTGATTGGCACACCCAACGATCGGGAGGCAGACAAGAACGCCGTCGATCACGGTAGGGCAGTCGTAGGCGGCGGCGCTCTCCCGAAGGAAGCGTGGGGGGCGGTGCGCCGGGCAGGAGCAGCACAGGCGTCCGCTGTCGAGTACACGATGAAGCCCGCCATCGGAGATCGGCCGCCGAACATGGCAACACCGTCGCCGTTCGTCACGGCGCTCACCCGGTACACGAAGAAGGTGGCGATGTTCCTCCTAGACGAGGACTACTTTGAGATTGACGTCTGGAACGAACGCTCGTCATCCACAGCGGGGCGGTACTGCGGAAGGCGCATCGTCGTCAACATCGCGCACTTGCCCAACCCCAAGGACACGGAGGCGTTCGCCCTCGCCATCGACGACCTGATGATCCACGAATGCGCTCACAAGTTCAGTAGCGACCATTTCAGCCCCGTCTACTACAACGCCTGCACCCGGCTCGGTGCCAAGTTGCGGACGCTGCCCACCCGCTGGCGCTATCAGGTCTGATGAGCGGGTTCCAGCACGCTGTCTCCGGCGCTCGATCCGATATCTGCTATCAGTGGATGTGGTCGGACCACGAAAGCCGCAGACAGCGAGGATCAACCACCAGACAACAAGAGAAAGGTACCAGCCAATGAATGCCGAATACACGAAGTGCGGACCTGCTGACCTGAAGGTTGGCATGACGGTGATTGTCGAGAGCCTGTCCTACCTCGGCGAGCACAGGGTCACGAAAGTGTGGGACTGGGAGGAGGTGGATGGCGAGTTCGTCGGCCATGTCACCTTCGCAGGCTGGAGCCTGTTCTGTAGTGAGGACACCGAGTTCCTGATCAACTCGAAAGCACCGGTGGCGGCATGATGCTGCCCTACAACCACAGGCAGGCACATGACGCTGCGACGGTCGTGATGCGGCCCAAGGCGCTGGAGTTACTCGACGAGTGGTCACACCATTTCGTCTACTTCGCCGTCCGGCAACAGCCCTTGCACGTTCGAGTCGATCGGATCGAAGGCAACTGGGTCTGGTATTGGCCTATCGACGACGAGCAGCGGTACCAGAGCGACCTCTCACAGGACGGTTTCGACTTGACCAAGGGCGCAGTCGTCCTCGGATTTCCCGAAGCCGACGACCCAGCCGACGTCCTGATCGTCGGACCGAGCAGAGGATGGATTGTATGACTGAGCAAAACCTGATGACTCCAGCCGCCTACGACCGGTGGGTGAAGCAGACTACTTGCCCGCGATGCGGCGACCCGATTCCCAGTGCCGCCTACCGAGGCCAGTACAAGGGTGCTGTCAGCCGCACAGACGACATGACTGAAGTGTGCTCAGCGTGCGGTGTGGACGAGGCGCTTGGGCTGGTTCGTGACCGCCTCGTTTCACAGGACGATTGGCCCATCGGAGCCGCCGCCGTCATCCGTCGCGTCTCTGAACTGTGGAGCCTCGACTCTGAGGGGTGCCATCGTGCCATAGTAGAATCGGAGGACCGATGACGAAACAATCTGTGAAGATGTCTCGGCTCATGGGAGCCATCGCGAGTTACCCACCGATCCGTGACTACGCCGGGAAGCGAGAGTTGTTCAATCGAGTCGTGGCGGGTGGCCTGAAGACTCTCAACACTGAGGAGCGGCAACTCGTCGAGCAGTCCCGCCGCAACAGGCGAAAGGCGCTACGGCAGGCAGGCGCAACCCACGACCCACTCAACCCCCCTCTCAAACCGTGACCGCCGAACCAGCCACTCTGGTGGCGATCGTGACTATGGAGGCGGACCCAGTGGTGATGGCTGAGATACGAGCCGCCCTCATCTACATTCACGACGTTCCCGAAGCCGACTTGCCCGACAGCGACCCCGGGTTGTTTCAAGAGTGGGTGATGCAGGTAGTCGACAGTGCCGGAGACAACGAACACGAGATCGTGGGGGCGCTATCCGATGGCTGACATTCACACGAGCATCGACCCGGACGCCTTCGCCGACTGGCTCGATATCGGAATCAGGGAAGGCTTCTGTTCAATTGTCACCTGTGCACAGCACGGCAGCCTGTTTACAGAGGACGAAGCCGAACAGTTCGAGGAAGGCGAAGACCCGTGTATCCACGTCGTCAGAATCAACACGGGTAGCGGTTGGACACCCGGCCTAGTCGTCACCGATCCAGTCGAACCCGTCCCGATCGAACCCACAGAGTCGAAGTGTGTCGTCTACAGAAAAGGCAAACCCGGCCCACAGTTCGGAACCCACAAGTGGCAGCCATTCGACGCCTCAGGTAAGTGGGACTGGGATCGCTGCTCGGCTTGCGGCACGCTGCAACGGCACAGGGCTGGCAACACGCAACACTGAACGCTACGATACGGGGCATGAGATCTGTGGACCCGGCCACGGCAGCCCGCCACCGCCAAGTCATCCAACTCCGGACAGCGGGCTTGACTTTCGACCAGATCGCCGAGCGGGCAGGCTACGCTGGACGCTCCGGAGCGAAGCACGCCTACGACGCTGCTCTCGAACGCTGGGCTATCGAAGGTGTAGAGCAGCAGCGCGTCATCCAATCGGAGCGACTCGACGACCTCTGGCGACGAGTCTTTGGCGACATCGTGCAAGGCGATCTGAACCTTGTCGACACGGCACTCAGGATTGAGAAGCGACGGGCTGAACTGTGGGGCCTCGACGCCCCGAAGCAGCACGAGTTGGCCGGACCGGGAGGCGGGCCACTCATGGTCGATTCGGATGTCAGCACGACGCTCGTTGCACGGCTTGAAGCCCTCCGAGAGAGGCAAGGCGACCTACGGGCTGTCGAGCAGGGCAACGGACAGGGCGAGAACGGGCAAGGCAACGGACAGGTTCTCAACGGCGAGATCAGCGGCGGTGAATAACCGCAGGTCGGACTCCGCTACCAGTGGATGTGGCACACCCTCGGAGCGCCGCAGACAGCGAGTATCGACCCGGGTTTCGACCGTATGACTGTCAGGGAACTCTCACACGCTGAGGAACTGGCCTTACGAGACGATCCTACTGCGCTCGTCGAGGCGCTAACTATCGAGCAGCGGAAGGCGATGCTCTACAACTGGACCGTATGGCAACGCCCGAAACAGGCAACACCGGACGGCGACTGGTTCGTGTGGATGATTCTCGCCGGGCGCGGCTTCGGCAAGACCCGCACCGGCTCAGAGTTCGTCCGCGAACAGGTAGAAGCAGGCCGAGCACGCCACGTCGCCCTCGTCGGACCAACAGCAGCAGACGTCAGAGACACGATGGTAGAAGGCGACTCAGGCCTGCTGGCAGTGTTCCCACCCGACAGGCGACCAAGGTACGAACCATCCAAGCGCCGCGTCACGTTCCACACAGGAGCGATAGCGACAACATACTCAGCCGACGAACCCGACCGCCTCCGAGGCCCCAACCACGACCTCGCATGGTGCGACGAACTGGCAGCATGGCGATACCCAGCAGCATGGGACATGCTCATCCTCGGCCTGCGAATAGGCGACAAGCCACGAGCACTCGTCACCACCACTCCACGACCCGTCAAAGTCATACGCCACCTCGTCGACCGAAACGACGTCCACGTCGTAACAGGCAGCACCTACGAAAACCGAGCCAACCTCGCCCCCACCTTCCTAGACGAAGTCCTCCGACAATACGAAGGCACTCGCCTAGGGCGACAGGAACTCCACGCCGAGATACTCGCCGACGTAGACGGCGCACTCTGGGACCGCACATTCATCGAAGATAGCCGCGTCACCCGATGCCCCGACCTCACCAGAATCGTAGTGGGCGTCGACCCGGCAACCACATCGAAGGAATGGAGCGCCGAAACAGGCATCGTCGTCGCAGGCGTAGACGAAACAGGCCACGCCTACATCCTCTCAGACCGCAGCACAAGAGGCACACCACACGAATGGGCCTTAGAAGCCATCACCGCCTACTACACAACAGAAGCCGACCGCATCGTCGCCGAATCAAACCAAGGAGGCGAAATGGTCAGCCACACCCTCCGAACAGTCGACCCGAACGTCCCCATCAGACTGGTACACGCCGCCAGAGGAAAACGCACCCGAGCCGAACCCATCGCCGCACTCTACGAACAAGGCCGCGTACACCACGTCGGCGCCTTCCCACTCCTCGAAGACCAACTCTGCTCATGGGTCCCAGACGAATCACCATCCCCCGACCGCCTCGACGCCCTCGTATGGGCACTCACCGAACTAATGATCGACGGCATGCGACGACCAGCCGCCGTCGTACCCTTCTCAATGGAACAGGAAAACCCTTGGACACCCACCTAACCCCACCCACCCAGAGCCAGCACCTAACTCTGAACGCTAGGCTCTAAACAAACCCGTCAACATGGCCTTCGAGACCTTCTACCTCGGCGTTGCCACCAAGCGCCCTCAATGGCTCGCCAACCTCGACGTTCCCATGTTCATCTCCCGTCGGAGCCTGTGCTCGGTGAAGGCGCTGCCCCAAGCCAAAGTCAGGTGGGCACTCGACTCAGGCGGCTTCACGGAAGTGCACAAGGGCGGCTGGGAGTTGACGGCAGCAGAGTACGTCGCTGAAGTGCGGCGCTACACCGACGAGATCGGCAACATGGACTGGTGTGCGCCACAGGACTGGATGTGCGAGGCGACCGCTCTACAGGCGACAGGGCTGACCGTGGCTGAGCATCAGAGCAGGACAACGGCCAACTTCCTCGAACTCAGGCAGGCGCTCGGGACGCTCGTCATTCCCGTGCTGCAAGGCTGGGACCGGGACGACTACCCTCGGCACGTCGAGGCCTACGAAGCAGCGGGGGTGGCCCTCGCTGACGAGGAGCGGATCGGAGTTGGGTCGATCTGCCGCCGTCACGCCGACTCGGACATAGGGGCCGTGCTCGGCGCACTACAGCCTCTCCGACTCCACGCCTTCGGGGTGAAGGGGTCGGCTCTCGCCAAGTACCACGACTGGCTGACGAGTGCCGATTCACTGGCATGGTCTGCCACTGCTCGGTGGGGCAAGATCAGGCTGGCTGAGTGCACACACCGCGGCTACGACTGCCACAAGTGTCCCCGGTGGGCCTTGCGGTGGCGAGAGAGAACCCTGCGATGCCTTGACCAAGAGCGGCTGTTCGCAGCCTGAGCGTATCCGCAGCGGGGGGATAGACGAGAAGGCTCTCAGACGGACGATCTGTGCGGGTGTCGCTGTGGAACCAGCGTTCGTGCATAAGTGGATGTGGCGAGCCGTTGATAGCGAGAGAAGCGTAGAGACAGCGTCTCAGATGTTGGCCGCGAGGCCACAAGGCCCGACATCTATCCAAGAACCATCCAAGGCGTCAGAATCGTTGAGAACTCGCGGGATAGTGCCCTATCCAAGAGTCATCCAAGAGTCATCCAAATGGCTGTACCGCGAGTTCTCGCGGTCCCACCAACCGTTGATTTCTTGGATGGCGTTCAAGGCCGCGAGTTCACAAGGCCTACGCTCGCCGTTGAGTTCTTGGATGGGACTCGGGCCGCGAGTTCACAAGGCTGCTGAAGGCGTTGATCTCTTGGGCCGCTCAGGGCCGCGAGATCACAAGGCTCAGCCTGACCGTGAAATCAACTGATCTCTTGGGCCGCGCTAGTCCCGCGAAGGCACAAGGCCAGAGGTCTATCCAAGAGGCCACTACGAAGGCAAAACCGCGAGATCACAAGGGGTACCCAGCCACCCATGAAGTGCCCAAGGGGCAAAACCGCGAGTTCTCGCGGCCTGCTGCTCAGGGACGGCTGGGTTGACTCTTAGATGGATGTCTGTCCCGCACTATCACAAGGCTTAGCCCTCCCATTGATCTCTTGGATAGAAGTCGGGCCGCGAAGGCACAAGGCACCGCTCAGACGCTGAGTTCTTGGACCGAGCAGTCCCGCGAGTTCTCGCGACCCGCCATCCACGCTGACATCATTGGGAACAAGAAACCGCACTATCACAAGGCAAGAGCCGCATCCAAGAGATCAACGGCTGAGCGGTCCCGCGAGTTCTCGCGGCTCAAGAGATCTATCCAAGAGACGGCGCAATGATGGGCCACTAGTGAGAGTCACTCCCGCGAGTTCACAAGGGGCAGGAGTGCCGCAGAGGTCTATCCAAGAGGCAACTTACGGGCGGGTCTGGCTAGTTATCACAAGGCAGATGACGTGTGTCAGCGTTCTACCCACGCGAACCCTGCTGGTTTTCGCTGGATAGGCCTCGGGACACGAGATGAGTGGCACAGCGCTGGCGGGTCTGGCTAGGCGTCACAAGGCTTTGAGCGTGCTCGGTGGCTTATCCGAGCCGAACCCTGCTGGTTTCTGCTGAGTGAGGGCCACCAGAGGGCCATCAGTGGCACAGCGCTATTGCAAGAAACCGCTCTGCTACAAGGCTGTCGGCACCTTCAGAGGCCTATCCACGCTGAACCCTGCTGGTTTCTTTAGGTACACGAGCGGAGCCGCGAGATCACAAGGCCCGATGGCTTCTCATAGCGCCATCCAAGTGGCACCTTACGGGCTGGTGTTGCCTTGTCTCACAAGGCAAAGAGCACCCGTCAGTAGTCTACCAACGCGAACCTTGCTGGTTTCTGCTGGATGCTGCACGGTCGAGCAGATCAGCGGAGGATCAGCGGCTGGTCGATTCCGGAGTGTGCCCAGTCGATGATCTGACCGACCCGGTGTGTGACGCCGAAGTAATCGCACCACTCAGCCAGCCTTCTCAACTTGCGAACGGCGTCGCTGTAGTGCTCAGGAGTGACGGGTAGAATCTCGCACTTCGCTCCCCGCTCACCGTCGATTCGTTTCATAATCCAACCGCGCCCGAACAGCCGTGTCGCCAACAGTGTGGGGCTGGCATCGTCGCTGAAGTGAGTGAAGCGGAGCAACTCGAAGTCACAGGAGAAAGGCTGATCGGGATGAAGGCCGCACCGTCCGTCATCCGTGCTCAGATATCGGCAGAAGTAGCCCTCGTGGTCAGCCTGCAAGTCTGAGTAAACAGGCACCTGTCGGCCATCGAACTCGAACTGCCGCAAGGCCAATCGAGCGTCATCAGGCCGGTACTCGAATGGCAGGTAGTCGTTACTGTACCGTTTGCAACAGCCCCCACATCCGGCAGGGCAGGTGTAGCCGTGGAAGATGGCTGGCGACACTCGCAGCGGCTTCGGATTGTAGGTGAGGCCCCGGTAGGTGAACGGCTCAGTGCACACGGCGCTGAAGTAGGTGGTGACGATCTTCTCCACAGAGTCTTTCGTCTGCGGACCGTTTCGTTTCCCACGATCAGACAGGGCGACTGTCACCGGGATGGTCGACTCTCGCGTCCGCAACCAGTTGGCTGACCCCGTTGGACTCACCAGCACATCTTACATCCCATGCCGTGCTCGACGGTGCTAACCTTCTGCCGTGGCCGATAACGGAAGCGACGTGTACCTCGACGCCCTTACGAGGGCGGCACCCCAGTCCACCGACTACGGCGAGGTCGGCTCCACAGGCCTCGTCCAATGGGGTGGCGAGATTCAGCAGGACTTCCTGAGGCAACTGCAAGGCAAGAAGGGGTTCGCCAACTACCGGGAGATGGCTGACAACCACCCAGTAGTGGGAGCCATCGTCCACGCCATAGACATGCTCATCCGGGGCGTCGACTTCACAGTGGACCCAGCCGATGTGGATGAGCAGCAGTCGGTCGACGACGCCGAGTTCGTGGCCGGGTGTATGACTGACATGACAACGTCGTGGGCTGACACTCTTTCAGCGATCATGTCGATGCTGGTGTACGGCTTCTCCTACCACGAGATCGTCTACAAGCGACGGCTGGGGCCAGACAAGACAGACTCGTCTGAGCGGTCGAACTTCAGCGACGGGAAGATCGGCTGGCGCAAGTTGCCGATCCGTGACCAGACAACCATCACACGATGGAAGTTGGACGACAAGGGCGGCATCGAAGGCGCCTACCAGATGGACACAATGGCTGCTGTGGGCGAAGTGTTCCTGCCGATTGAGAAGTGCCTCCTGTTTCGCACGACAGCGAAGCGGAACAACCCGCAAGGCAGGTCGATCCTTCGCAACGCCTTCGTCCCGTGGTACTACCAGAAGCGGATTCAGGAGATCGAGGCAATCGGCATCGAGCGTGACCTCGCCGGGCTACCGGTGGCGCTGGTGCCACCCCACCTCCTTTCCGACAACGCCACGACACAGGAGTCAGCAGCCCTGTCGGAAATCAAGAAGATCGTTCGCAACATCAAACGGGACGAGCAGGAAGGGCTGGTCTTTCCGCTTGCCTACGACCCGGACACAGGCAACCTCGCCTACGACTTGAAGTTGCTCTCCACTGGTGGGCGTCGCCAGTTCGACACCAACGGGATCATCGCCCGATACGACCAGCGGATAGCGATGACGCTGCTCGCTGACTTCATCCTCCTCGGGCACGACAAGGTAGGCACACAGTCGCTCTCAGTGTCGAAGATTCAACTGTTCGCCGACTCTCTGACGACGTGGCTCCAGTCGATAGTCGACGTGTTCAACACTCACGGCATCCCCCGGCTGATGCGACTGAATGGTGCCGACATGACCCGGTTGCCTCGGCTTTCCTTCGCCCCACCACGACAGGTCGACATCGAGGCGATCGCCGAGTACGTCGCCAAACTGGCAGGCGTGGGTGTGCTGCTGCCCGACGAGTCGCTGAGCGAGCACTTGCGACACATCGCCGGGTTGCCACAGGAGGAAGCGGAGACGGTGTAGTGCCCGGTTCGGTGGCGGTCGGCTCGACGCCGACTCGTCCACAAGGGCGCATCCGGCTCAGCGGGTTCGACAAGAGGCGCTACCGGAATCAGCAACCCAAGTTCCGGCCTGTGGGCGACGACAGGCTCAGGGGCCGCGAGCGGCAACTGGACGACATACTCCGTTCAGCCTTCGACGCTCTGCCCGTGTCTCTGGCTGTGGAGTGGGCCGCTGGCCGGGCTACAGCCGAGGACTACCTCGCAGGAGTCATCGGCACTCTCAGCCTCTATCAGGGCGACATCGCGCGGGTGCTGCAAGAGCAATACAACGACAGCGCTATCGCTGGTGGCGCTCAGGCTGTCGAGGCCATCAACCAGCACCTAGCGAGGCTGGGGTCGCCAGTCCGCATCGAGCACAGAGTCGAGAAGGCTGCCGTGGCGAAGGTAACGGTCGACGTCATGGCCGATCCGATCATCAACGTCAAGACGGGAACGTGGGGTGTGCCCGTCGAATCGTTCAATCAGGTGAACGCCGCTTCGACTATGTGGGCGCAGAATGAGTCAGCCAAGTTGGTGACGAGTATGTCTGCGACACAGCAGGCGGCTGTGCGGCAGGCGATTGCCTCCTCCTACACCGAGGCTCAGGTGTTCTCCACTGGTAGGGCGGTAGTGGGTCGGACGACTCAGCAGACCGCTCAGACGCTGGCGGGGATACTGGCCGGTACGGAAGCGACGTCGGCGACAGGCAGGACGTTGGCAGAGTTTCGAGCGGGCATGGCGAACGGGTTGACTGTCCGATATGAGACGGCTGTGAAGAATCGGATGGTATCAGTCTGGAACGGCCTGAACCGGCAGGGCGTCACAGGCGACCCGGCCAAGGAAATCATCGCGAAGAAGACCAAGGCTTACGCCGACAAACTCCGACGGGTTCGTGCCCGGGCGATTGCCCGAACTGAGATCAACATGGCAGCCAACCAAGGACAACTGGCCTCCATGTACAAGGCTGCCGACGACGGGTTGATCGACTTCGCACAATCCGGCAAGCAGTGGGTGACGGGGCCAATGGACGTCTGCGCTCAGTGCGAGGGGTTGGCGGGCAGTATCATCGCAATCAACGACTCGTTCGTAGGCGTCGGCGATGCACCCCCGGCTCACTCAAACTGCCGGTGCATGATCCGGCTCGTTCCGCAAGGCGGCGAGGTGCCGTGGCCGGTTGGTGGCGGCGATCCGCTCTACCCGATGGGCACACGAGAGAACCCGATGCTGTGGCAGTTCCCAAAGGGCTTCCAGACAGCACCACCGCAACTGGCCCCACAATCGTTCGCCCCACCGTACATGCGGCCTGCTCCGGCACCGGGCGGTCCGCTGCCCGTGCGACCACCGCCGACCTTCCCGCCGGAACCTGCGCCCTTCGGACCACCAACTACTCCCGGCGAGGTGAGGGCGACGCCGCAGCCGCGCCACGGGTCGCGGGTGGTGAGCAGCATCGACGATGCCATCGAACGGCAGGCAGCCGCTACCGGGGTTGACGACGGCCTTCTACAGCACTCCCGAAGGGTCGACACGAACGCTCCGTCAGTCATACCGGGCGGGTCGACTTCCGTCGATGCGATCGGGTTGGACATTCGAGCCGCGCAGGGGTTCGACGAGGCTGCCGACATCGTGTCCCACGCTCAGATCGACGACATCGTCAGGGCTGGCGGCAGGGAGATCTGGCGCGGCGAGGCTCACGTCGAGTTCATGGAGGAACTACTCCACGGTCGCTACCACCCGGGCAGCGGAATGTACGGGCAGGGCACCTACACCGACAGCGTCACTGGCCGCATCGCTCGGAATAAGGGTTGGATCGAAGAACTCACTGCGGCGGGGCGACCGGTCGACCCTTACACGAACGCTCTCCTCGAAGTCCTAGAGGTTGTCCAAGACTACGGCACAGGCCCCACTCAAGGAATGGGGCGAGTGGTGAGGATGGTGTTGAAGCCGGACGCCAAGATCGTCCCGGAGGGGGCGCTGAACTATATCGAGCGAGCGATCGCGCACCACGCTGACTGGATCGACGACCTGACAGCGAACTCGGGCAGTCGCATCAGCCAGATCATCGACGACGCTGTCCAAGCGGGGGCTGGCGACGACGGGTTCGCTGCGGCGAAGCAGGCGATGAAACAGGCCATCGACGACCTGACTGAGGGGCTTGCAGATGACGCAGCGGGTGGGATGAGGCCCGCTGGCATGGGGCCGAGCAGGGACTACGCCAAGGCAAGACAAGGGTTGGATGAAATGGTGAGGTACGAAGCAGACCTTCCAGCAGCCGCGAGAGAATTCACTGATGACGTCGAACGGCTGCTCCCGAAGGGCAACGACCCCTATGGCATCTCCGAGCGTGCCAAACGAGCCATCGACGAGATCGACGACTGGACAGAGAACCTTCAGGGCGCCTACGACGACGCAATGAGGAAGTTGACGTTCCCGACGGATGGGTCCGTCCCGCTGGTGGCTGGCGATTCGGGACACTTGGCGGCAGCCCTCGGCGTCGACGGCTACGTCGGGCAGGGCACGACGTACACCGTCATTGAGAACCGGGGGGCGCTGGCGATGGTGCAGCGAACCTTCAACGAAGTAGAGGTCAAGGCCTTGAAACAGGTGGTGGCTAACATGAGCGGTGAACTCCTCCCACCCAACGTTGGCGTTGAGACTTTCCGCACAGGCCTCAACCTGCGCGATGTAATCGCCAGCATCGTTGACGGCTCCGCTGAAGCACAACAGATCGCCATGCACGGAGCCGAAGCGCTGGGTGCACCGGGCATGATACAGCCAGTCGAGTTGATCAAAGAGGCAGCCAAGTCGCTGCGAGATGTCCTGACGACGTGGCCGGTCGCGGCAGGCTAGGCTCCGCTCATGGACGACACCACCGCACCGAACACACCCGCTCCTGCTGGCAAGGGCTACGGCTTCGACGAGGAGGAGAAGGACCACGACTACGGCGTCACAGCGGGCGGCCCCGATGCGATGACGCATCTGCTGATGGCGTACCGCCTGATGCTCGACTACCCGGAGTGCGAACCGCTACTCGCTCCGCTGATGGCGATTGTCCACGCCAAGCAAGAACTGATGACGACCAAGCCCGGCGAACCGGAGGTTCTCGTCGTTGCGACGCCGGACGAGGACGGGTACGAAGCCACCAAGGAGATTCGAGAGGAGGACGGCGAGTGGTGCGTTTACTCAGCCGACGGCGACCGGTCCTTCGGATGCTACCCAACTGAGGAGAAGGCGCAGGATCGTCTCTCGCAGATAGAAGCATTCTCTCGCGCTGCTCTCGGAACCCAGCACGATCGGGTACTCTCGGAGTGGCACAGCCGTCTACATGCGTTAGAACGCGTCTCAGACGCTCATATCACCCTCCACAACCTTATCGAGGACACTCTCGAAGGCCGTGGGGTGGCCCCGCCCTACGACCTTGGCGACAGTGATGCGAAACTGGTGATGCTCTCATCCGGCGTGGTAAAGCAGAGCGAGCAGCGGTACACACTCGGCCCGGTCTACGTCCCCGGCGAGATTGACGCTCACGGCGAGTTCACCGACTCGGAAACACTTCAGTTGGCTCTGTGGAACTGGGTGCGGAAAGGCGACCGCACAATCTACCTGCAACACTCCGATCGGCCAGCCGGTGAAATGGTCGAAGTGCTCACATGGCCGTTTGAGATTCAGGCTGCCCTCAGCACCCCCGGCCAAGGAGTCGTGAAGCACGCCTTCCCAGCGGACACACCCTTCATGGGTGTTGTGTGGGAACCGTGGGCGTGGGAGATGGTGAAGGCCGGTGACTTGCGGGGCTACTCGATTGGTGGGCGCGCTCGGCGAGTCGAACTCGACCTGCTGATCCCGGCTTCAGCCTAGGTAGCCTGCACCCACGCTCGGAGGCGAGTGCCACCAAGGTTCGTCTTACAAGCCTGACACCAGCCCCGCGAGAAGTGCCCTTCGTCGTCGACGTCGACCTCAATGTGGCCTTCCTGCTCGAACCCGGCGGCGATCTCTGCTCGACGCTCATCCTCGACGTCGATGGAATCGAGGCCGTTGGCGGCGGCGCAGTAGCAGTCAGAGCAGATGGTGATAGCGATGTCCTCCGCGTGGGCTTCCGCTGGGTCCGGCTCCGGTCCCGTTGCCGGGCCGTCCTTGTCGCAGGGCACACAAATCTCACCGAACTGGTAACCCTCCGACTTCGGCCAAAGGGGGAACTCCGTCCCCTGTGACGCGCCGCACACGACGCACTTCGGAGCCGAGCCGCTCATGACGCCTCCTCGGGCTGTTGGTGGCGAGGTGACCACTCTGTGATCAGGCCTTCGCCAGCGGCGTCGGTCGCTGGGGTGCCGTCCTTCCGGTTCCACCGGTTCATCTGGCACACGAAATCGCTGCCGTTGAACCAAGCACACGCCTCGTCGTCGAATCGGAGCCACCGGGTGTGCTGGCCCGTAGTCTGCTCGATCCGTTCCTCTACCCGCTGTCGGGTGGTCAGGCTCATTTACTTTCTCCGTTCACTAGGTGGAGCGACACATACTTGGCGACAGCCCCGTTGATGATCTTCGCTCCTCGCACTTCGGTGACTTCGACTTCGTGCCCTCCACCGGCCTTCCACTCCACGCTCACCAGCCGCTCGTTGAGAACGACTAGCGCCCGGAGGGCAGCCGCTTGTGGGTCGGTGTGAAGAAATGGGCCGTCGTCGATGACGACGCTCCGGTAGGTGGGCACCCGGTCAGGGTAAGTGACCTTCATCGTGACTTCGTACCCGAATGAGATGTGGTCGTTCATCACTTGGCCTCCGTTGGCGTGTGGGTGTAGACTTTCGTGAGGCCAACATCGAAGGCGTAGGCTTGCGCCTCAGCCATTGTGGCGAACCACTGGCCGTCGTGAACGGGGTGCGGCGTTGACGTGCCATGCCCCCCGAACTCGTTTGGCTCGTCGTTGTTGTGGAGCCTGCTATTCAGGTAGACGCCAGCGAACGCTGACGAGGTGTGATACGACACCGAGTAAGGACCGGTGGCGCAAGTGGATACTCTGCTCATGTGAGCCTCTCTTTGGTAGGCGGGACGATTGTCCCGGTGGATATGCCGTGGTACCTGTGACCGTCGTCGCAGGCGATTGTCATCTCGATGCCTCGGAACCCGGCGTTTGACTCGCTCAGCACGACGCCGGTGTACTGCTGGCCGGGAACGAGGCGAACTGTGTACGTCCCGTCGCCGGGGTACCTCGGGTCGTCGCTCGGGACGAACGAGTCCGTGGCACCCGAAGCGTTGGTGGCGATGAATGTGACTCGCTGACCGGGCGCTACCCGGTTGGCGTAACTCTGATCGATCTTCTCCGAATACGTCATGTCAGGAGACTTCCGTTTCTTTCACCGCAGCGGGCACGATCTGAATCTCGGTCCAGATTTCCGACACCCACACCGCATACGTCGGGACCGGCTCCCACCCCGACGAGGACGAAGAAGATGACGAGGTTCTCTGCTTGACATCCCACCAAATGGTCGGCTCCTGTTCGTAAGGCTGGTACACGAACGAGTAGGACTCGGCGGCGAGCATGCCGTCGCGCACTAGCACAGTGCTGGTGGTGTGGATGACGCCCTGCCCGCCCCGCAGGCGGTAAAGCGTGTCGGGCTTGATGGTGTTGATGGTGCTCTTGTGCATGTTGCTGTGCTCCTTATTGGTGGTTGTTGTTGTGAGATTGTCGGCGGTCATGACTTGGCCTCCACCCGCTCCGCTACCAGCCGCGCACCGTTCAGCGACACCTTGACCACGGGGGCCACGCACGGCGGGGAGTCGAGCGCCTCGTACCGGACCATCGCCCCCCATGTGGAACCGTCGTCCACGACGAGGACGGTCACGCCGTCTACGTCGGACACTTCCATCACCATGTCGTCGGGGTAAACTGTTGCCCCGCCCGGAGACGAGTAATCGCCTGCGAGCGGGTGGCGGCGGGTGATGACCGGGTTGCCTGCTCGGGTGTAGCGAGCGATCCGCATGGTGCCCCAGTGGCGAATGCTCGGATAGGACCCCGACTTGGGGAAGCCGGTGCCGTAGCCCGCTCGGGCAACCGCAGCCCCGACCGGGCCGAAGCAGGCCCGGACGGGGCGACCGGTGAACCCGGTGGCGGTGGTGCCGACACGGACACCGTAGGTGGCGAAGATGTAGGCGGCGATTTCGGTCAGGGTGGCGATCATGTTGCTGTGCTCCTTATTGGTTGTTGTGAGGTGGTAGTGTTCATACTTTCAGCCTCCGAGGATGCTGGTCAGCGGGTAGGTGGCGAGGACTGGGCTGGCGGTGATTGTGCGGAACAACGAAGCGACGATCCCGGCGCCCATCAGGAAGCCGTTGATCTTGCTGGCTGCGGTGAAGCCTGCGTCCATGTGATCTTCTCCTTGGTTAGCGGTACCCATCTCTCGTTAGTATAGGGTCTAGGCCCCCCTATATGCAAGGGCAGAAGCGTGACATCAGCGGCAGCAGCAGGAAGCCTTGTGACTCAGCGGTTTCTCACACCCAAACAGATTCACCCGAGTCGGTGGACTCGCTCGTTTCGCGATTTGGTGCGACACTCGCGCCTCGCTAAGGGCGCTCTCAGTACTGTGTTAGCCACCGAGCCGCCGGTCTACACTCGGCGTCTAACTGGAGGTACTCAGGTGAGCACACAGAATCTCTTTCACTACCGAGCGACTGTGGATCGCGTCGTCGACGGCGACACGATCGACGTCACACTCGACCTCGGATTCGATATTCAGATGAAGGCGCGCATCAGGTTCCACGGGGTGAACGCTCCCGAGTCTCGGACGAGGGACGCTGTGGAGAAGGAAGCCGGGCTGGCTGCCAAGCGGTATGTCGAGGACTGGCTGTCGGCGATCGACGGCAAGGCGGTCATTCAGACTTCACTCGACGAGAAGGGCGAGCACGGCAGAGTGCTGGGGCGCATCCTGAGCGATGACGGCGCGTGCCTGAATGATGAAATGGTCAGCCTTGGTCACGCCGTGCCCTGCGACGGGGGCAGGCGGTGAACACGATGACGAAACTCATTGTGGCGATCACAGGGCTGCTCGTCGCTGTCGGTACTCTCGTCGGAACGATCAGCATGACTATCGGGAAGGGGCCGGACGCTTCAACTGGGATCACGATCGTTCTGAACTCGCCGGAGGCGTACGCTAACTTCCTCGCCAATCACCCGTCTAGCAACTGAGTAGAACTTGGTACGTCGTAATCCGGGGGATTGGCCCCAGAAGCCGCTACTCTGACTGCGGCTACACGAAGGAGTGAGATGCCGCGTACCAAGAAACTTGTCGACTTGGAAATCAAGGAGGCGAGTGGAGTCGATCATCCGGCACACCTCGTTGAGGGATGGCTGGTTCAGAAAGACACCGCGCTCTTGGACGAAGCACTCGCCGACGTGGCAGCCGATCCAATCACCGACGAAACGGGAGAACGAGAAGTGAGTGAACTCACAGCAACACTCGAAACTCCAGTCGAGGACGAGGACGTCGAGGACGAGCCGACCGTGGAAACGGTGGCGGTTGTCGACGAACCCGAACCGAGCGACGACGGTGCCGAGGATGTAGTGAAGGAACTAGCCGACGTCCGGAAGGCGCTCGCCGAGGTGGCTGCTGAAAATGCAGTCATGAAGGACGAGCGCGAACTGGAGAAGGCGGCTGTACGGACGGCTGACTGGCTGACGCTTCCCGGCGTCGATGCCGAGTTCGCTCCCGTGCTCCGGTCACTACGCTCAACGGCTCCGAACGAGGCTGTGGTGATCGAGCGTGTGCTCGACTCCTGCGCCACTGCTCTTTCCGAGGCTGGCATCTTGAAGGAGATCGGAAGTGACGCTGATGCTGATGACGACGCTTGGGGCCAGATTCAGGCTCTCGCCAAGTCAGCAGTTGACTCCGGACGGACCAGTTCCTTGCCGGACGCCATCGGTATCGTCGCTTCCGAGAACCCTGACCTGTACCAGCGGTACGTCACCGAACAGCGGGAGGGCTAACACATGGCCTACGAATCACCGGGTATCGATATCGGTACCTTCACAGCAGCAGCGGACCTGTCGGACAAGCAGTATTACTTCGTCAAGTTGGCTTCGGCCACGACGGTGAACGTGTGTACGGCGATCACGGACCTGCCGATCGGCATCCTACAGAACACGCCGGATGCGTCAGGCAAGCAGGCTGTCGTCCGCATCTTCGGAATCTCGAAGGCGTCAGCCGACGGAACGATCACCGCAGGTAGGTGGATGGGCACAAGCGCCGATTCACAGGCTGCCGGGATCACACCCGGTTCGGACACGACCGTCTATGTCATGGGGCAGGCGATACAGGCTGCTTCCGCTGGCGATACGTTCACGATGTTCCTGAACCCGTCGAACTGCCGAGCGGCTTAGGAGGACTGACACATGCCACAGCCAACCCAATCCGACGTCCATGTTGACGCCGTACTCACCAACATCTCGGTCGCTTACATTCAGCAGGCTGAGAACTTCGTCGCAGGGCGGGTGTTCCCCACCATCCCCGTGCCGAAACAGAGCGACAAGTACTTCACCTACACTCAGGCTGATTTCTTCAGAGATCAGGTTCAGCCTCGTGCCGATGGCACAGAGTCGGCTGGCACCGGGTACGGGCTGAGCACTTCGTCGTACAACGCGTTGGTGTACGCCCTTCACAAGGACATCGGTGACCAGACCAGAGCCAACAGCGACGCCCCGTTGAGTCCCGATCAGGACGCAACCCGGTTCCTCGCACAGCAGATGCTCATCAAACAGGAGCGAGATTGGGCAACCAACTACTTCGCTACCTCAGTGTGGGGCACCGATGCCACGCCGGGCACGTTGTGGTCGGCTTCGGGTTCAACCCCCATCGACGACATCGAGACGGCTAAGGGCACGGTACTCACCAACACTGGCTACCTGCCGAACACGCTGGTTCTCTCGTACAACGCCTACAAGATTCTGAGGAACCACTCAGACTTCGTGGACAGGTACAAGTACACCAGTGCCGATTCGATGACTCCCGACCTGATCGGTAAGGTCGTCGAGTTGCCGACAGTCCATGTGATGAAGTCGACCTACAACTCCGCTGCGGAAGGCGCAGCAGCGTCCTACGCGCAGATCGGGGACAAGGACGCGCTCGTTTGCTACGTCGCTCCCAGCCCCGGCCTGATGACGCCGAGCGCCGGGTACAACATGACATGGTCGGGTGTCGGCGGGGCGCTGGGAACCAGCACCGCTGTCAGCCGCTACCGCATGGACCACTTGAAGGCCGACAGGCTCGAAATCGAGTCCGCATGGGACTTCAAGGTCGTGTCGAGCGCCCTCGGGTACTTCTTCTCCAACCCTGTGGCGTAACCACTTACACGCACCGGTAGAGCCGGGTCGGACCCTACCTCCGGCCCGGCTCTCTGGGTTGCGGCTAGGATGCGGCCATGACGTGGACTTACACCGGCGATCCGGCAACCAACGCCCGCGACTCGGTCCGGTTCCTGATTGGTGACACCGACACCAACGATCAACTCATCAACGACGAGGAGATCGCTTGGATCAACAATCAATTGACCGGCTCGGATACGGCTACCACGGCTCTCTACAATGTCGCGTACCGAGCCTGTATCACGATCGCGTCGAAGTTCTCCCGCATGGCCGACAAGAGCGTTGGCGACTTGCGAGTGTCGATGTCTCAGAAGGCGAAGGCCTACCGGGAGCAGGCCGACTCGCTGCTGCTGCTGGCAGGCCGCGAGGGCAGCGTACCGACGCCTTACGCTGGGGGCATCTCAATCGCCGACAAGGACGTTGACCAAGGCGACTCGGATATTGTGGAACCGTCGTTCTCGTTCGGCCAGTTCGACAACAGTCGCGGTGGTGCGGACGGCGTCGTCGCCAACTTTGGAGTCGGAGCCGACACATGACGTTGACGGTTGACCAGTTCTACACAGACCTGAAACGAGACATGACGCCCGACACGGTTGACATCCGAGCCACGTCGACGGTGAACAACTATGGCGAGCGGACTTTCACCGGTGGTGCTACTACCTACGATGCCTACATTGTTCGAGCAGAGGATGTCACTCGCGACTTGGATGAAAACATCAAGGTGACTTGGGCTGTCTACATACCCGACGCTTCGCTCACGCTGAACGTCGACGATCAGATCACTCTGCCAGCCCCCATCAGCGCCACGCGGCCAATCGTCCAAGTCAAGACGAAGAAGGACGAGCACAAGCAACAGGCCGTCGTGGCGTTTGTGTAAGGATGGCTATAAACGTCGTTGGCATCAAAGAGGTGCGAGCACTCATCCGGGAAGGCCAGTTGTCGGTGATCAACGCCACTCGAAAGGAAGTGTTCAAGGTGGCGACTGACATCAAGGCGAAGGCTCAGTCGATGGTGCCGTTCGACGAGGGCACGCTGCACGGCTCTGCCGACGTCACAACCTCCACTGACATGCTGAGTGCGACGATCACCTTCGGCGGGCCTGCTGCCCCCTACGCTCTCATCCAGCACGAGGACGAGTCGCTGTGGCACCCTCCTAAACCACCGGGCAACCGCCGAGGAGCGACCGGTACGGGTCCGACGTCGCCGCCGCAGCGCGGCCCGAAGTACCTTGAGTACCCGGCGAACCTCGCCGCTGCCACTTTCGAGGCTGACCTTGCCGGAGCGATTCGGAAGGCACCCTGATGGCGCTGCTACCTGATGTGGGAACCTTCCTAGCAGCGAACGTCACCGACACGGCGCTCACACAGGGCACTAACTTGTTCTTAGGCCGGATGCCCGAAACGCCGGACACCTGTGTCAGCGTCTACCAGACCGCAGGGCGTGCTCCGACCGATGTGTTCGGCGGCGACACGGCTCCCCCGATTGAGAATCCGGGCCTGATGATTCACGTTCGAGCAGTGGCCTACTCCGACTGTCAGGCGTTGGCCGAGGATGTGATGAAGACTCTTTCGAAGGTCATCAACGAGGCTCTGTCGGGAACCACCTACTACAAAGTGGCAGCAGTCCAGTCGCCCTTCGCCCTTGACCGCGACGATAAGGACCGGATGGTGTTCTCCTGCAACTTTGACGTGACTCGTGTCCTTTGAGAGACGCTCTCTAAGCGTTTCTGACAGCAGCCCAGCACTAGGACGCACGATCGGGCTGAGACAGCGAGAGAGAGCATGATAGGCACCTCTGGCAGCGACTCAGCGGACGTATACGGTGAAGCGTTGCGAAACGAACCTCTCGTCACGCACGATGCGATTCTTAGCGAAGATAAGACCATCACTCGCCTCCGCTGCGAGGGGTGTAATAAACTATTGGCCGAACTGGTCACAGCCCCGTGGGCACTTCAATGTGCGCGGTGCAAGACGCTGAACCTGTCATTCGAGGAGCACGACTTCCAAGGTAGAGAGTTGATGCGGCTCGTCCGGGAACGGCGCTCGCCTAGGAACCGAAGTTCGTCTGACTGAACCTGAGTTCGCCCGGCTTCTCGTCGAGGCTCAGAATCTGCATCCCGGTGCCACCGATGAACGGAGTTTCGATCGCTCCCAGCGTGGTCAGGAGAGCGGGCGTCAACTCGTCTGCTTCCTCGCATTCACAGGCGACGTCGAGTACGAAGCGGCGGTAGATGGTCATCCTTCTTCCTCTCCCGGCGTCGACTCGTTCTCAAACCCAGCAGTCCCGCCGCAAGCGGCGCACGGGTAGTCGGTGGTCAGATCCTCGCATGTCTTACAGAACCAGTAGCGAATCGTCATGGGAAGTGGCCCCCTTCGCCCTGCCAATGCTCCTCGTCGAACGGTGGGCGTCCCAGCGACCCTCGGATGCAATCAGCGATGTTGCGAATCATGGCCGGGTCGTCAAGGTCGTCACAGAACTTCTCGGCGACATATCGGTCGGTGAGGGTGCCGTGTTTGGACATGACGTAGGTGCGGCCGATGCCGTTGTCGAACGGTCGCCAGAGGGTGACCACGACGAAGTCGTTGGGTGAGCCGCCACCCATGAAGCCCTCATGTGGGAGTTCGGAGATCAGGACCGAGTAGCGCCAGCCGTCGCCGGGCATCGTCTCGTGAATGTGTGGGAGTTGACCGTTGAGGCTGCTCATCATCCTTCTCGCCTCCGTTCGGCTGCGGCGTCCTCATCGTAGCCAGCCGCGTCACGACTGAGTTCGTTGTGGTCGTGTCGGAAGAAGTCGTTGAGGGCCGCTGCGGTAGCCTTGGTCTGGTACTCGGCGACGAGCCTGTCGGCCTCGGCCCGGCTCATCTGTTCGGACTTCTCCTGCTCCAAGCCTTCACGAAGTGTGCAGCAGCACTCCAACTGGCCTTCGCCGTCGTAGCAGATCGCTCGGTGTTGTTCGATCATCAGATTTCCTCCTCAATCGTTGCGGTGTAGAGGCCGGACGCGAGCCGGGGTACGACGTAACCGGCGGCGGTCCACCCGGCGCTATCGGTGCCTTCGACAGTGACGGTGACGGAGCCGTCCGAGTTGGGTCCGCTGTAGGCGACGGCGTAGTTGGCGGGCAGGTAGGCGTCAATCTTCTTCACGATGTCTGATGTTGATCTACCGTCGGCGTCGAACTTCGACACGTTCACTCGGATTACCGTCATCCGATTGTCCCGGTCAATCCCGAAGCCGGTGGTCCCAGTCATGGTGAGTCCTCCTCGTTGGCCCAATCATAGAGTTCGAGTGTGTCAGGACAGTGGTGGTCGACTCGGTCGAGTACGCCTCGAAACCAGTAGCCGATCCCGATCAGGACGAACGGGCCGATGATGAACTCCCATATCGGGTTCACCATTCTCAGTAATGCGACGGTCATGCCGTCTCCTTTCTCTTATCGAAAGTGTGCGCCCTGACGACCTGTTCGAGGGCGACGACCTGTTCGAGAGACTCCAGCGTCTCGCTTATCTCTGCAAGCCTCCGCACTAGAGCCTTGTACATCGCTTCCCACGGCTTCTCGCGTGCTGTCTGCGCGTCTGAGAGCCGATCATCCAACGGTAGGACCTGCGCCAGCGGGGTAGCAGCACACGACCGCCAAACCCGAATAGGAGCACGGTGGCGAGACACGGCCTCCGACAGGACGAAATCTTCTGTTGGCGCGATCAGCCCAGCGCCCTGTGCTCGCTTCATTCGTGGCCCCATCGCTCGCTTCTCGTGGGGGAGGTGACCGCTGGCCGGGAATCGTTCTTCGAGCACGCGCCAGACATCCTCAGAGGTCAGCGTCGGCTGTGCGTAAGCCACCTGCCGGATAGCGTCGTCGACCTGAGCCTTCCACCCGGCGTTGGCGTTGGCGTCGACTCGGCCGATCGCTTCGTTCTTCGCTCGCTGGGCTGCTACGGCGTCGAAGGGCAACTGGTCGGTCACGCCTGCACCACCTTGGTTTCGACAAACGCCACCCTCAGCAGTTCGGAGGGCGCGTTGTAGTAGACGACGCCTCCGTCGGCGAACACAATCCGCAGGTCGCGCGTAATCGAAGGAGGAGTGGCTGAGACGACGCCGACAGTCCGCATCGCGTATCGCCACGTCCGTGGGTTCGTCTCGTATCGCAGGACGACATCGCCGACCTTCACCTCGTCGGCTCGGACAGGGTTGACGACGATGCCGGGTGTGGCTGCGGCGGCTCGTTCTTTCGACAGACGCACTCGTTGGCGTCGTGCTGCACGGCGGCTCATCATTGGACTGCCCCGACTGGCAGGTAGCGAGAGATGAAGTCGTCGGGCGTGAACTCTTTGTCGCTGTATTGGACCGTCAGTCCCATGCCGTGCTCGGCGTTCAGCCACGACAGCGTCGGGATTTCATGCTGGTTGTCGGGTGCGTGGCCGACGGCTATCCCGAAGCCTGTTGTGCCTCGGTCGTCGCCCTGTAACTCGTTGAAGATTATTCGCGTGAGGTACGACTCGTCGGTCCACCGGCTGCGGCCCTTGTCCAGAGCGGTCGCAAGTGTGACGCAGAGGTCAGAACCGCCCCAATGCGTGTATAGGAACAGTGCGCCATCGCTCTGTTCGATCTTGATGTTTCCTCGATTACCCATGTCACTTCCCCTTGTTGTTGTTGAATAGATTGTCGGCGGTCATCACTTGACCTCCAGTTGATCAGCAGCCTGCTGCCAGTTGATCTGACCCGTGGAAGGCAACCGGTAGCCACCCTGACGAGCGAGCGCCACATTCATCTCCGTGCATTCACGGCAGACACGACGCATGGTGTTTCGTGATGCCCGCTTGAAGTTTCCACCGGCCTTCCCAGTGACTAACGTGGTGTCACGCTCCGCATGCGACCCGTTGCAGTTGCCGCATGTGATCTTGGCCTCGGTCATTACTTGACCTCCGCTGCTGCCTGATCGGCGAAGAATGGACCCGCCCCCCACGTGAGGCCACCGTCGTCCCGTCCTAGCCCTTCGTGGAATGCGTTGGCGTCACCGATGGTGTAACCGGCTCCACGCTCCCAGTAGTAGCAGGCGATGTCTGACTCGTCGTAACCGTGGGCGATCCCTCGCTGGTACGGAGTCAGTCCCGAGTTGCCGTGCTCGGAGCAGCACATCCCTGACAGGTTGAGGCCACGCCTACCACCGCAGGCCAGATCGAAGAAGTGATCCTGCTGGTCGACTGTGAGGGCGGTGAAAGCGGTCATGCTGTCACCTTGTCCTGCTCGGCCCGGACTGCCATGAACGCCTCCGTCTCCTTGACGACGGCCTCGGCCCGCTCAACGAACGTGGCGCTGGCTGGCCGCTTCCCGAAGGCGAACGTGCTGTCACCCTCGGCCTGTTCGAAGGTGGCTGTGAAGCGGACCCTGTCACCGACTGTTGCGCCCATTGTGAGCAGGTCGTAGTGGCCGTGCTCTGAGTAGTTGCCGTACACGGCTTCGAGAGCCTTCGGGACTGACACCCACACCTTGTAGCCGCCGTCTGCGAGCACGGTCATCTTCTCCGTTGCTCCGAAGTCGCTCTCGTTGGTCTTCAGGCCCACGATGACGCCTTCGACTTCGACCCGCCCTTGCGGTGCGTCCTCGGCGTCTGCCCTGCGAGCAGCCTCGGCGTCGTCCCTGACCTTCCGCTCCACCTTCCGCTCCTGCTCCCGGTTCCAAGTGGGTGCGAGCGAAACCAGCAGACCGATGTGCTTGGGGCTGGTGAACTCTGCGCCTCCTGAGGCGGCGGTGACGACCGTCCTCAGGTTCGTGAGGTAATCGTTGTACCCCTCGTACCCGGCAGCCCAAGCGATAGCGGCCTCGGCGTCGGCGGTGACGACGCCCCACCCTCCCAGATCCTCGACGGCTGCTGCCGCCAACTTCTGGATGGCTTCGTTCGACCGGTCACGGCGCTGTAGGAGCCTGTCGACCGTGAACCTCGTCGGGTTGTCGCTGCCTGCCTTCTGGTATCCGAAGGCCTTGGTGGCGGCGAGGGCGAGTGCAACGCTGTAGACGGTGGGGTACCCGGTGCCCTTGGAGGAGGAGTAGTACTCGTCATCTTCTTCGTCCTGATCGGCTCCTGCGAACAGGTCCCCCCAGCAGGCGGCGAGGTTCATCAGTTGGTCGATGTCGTTATGCCCGACGTAATCGACGAGGCAAGACTTGCCGACCTGCTCGACGTGGCCGTCCTCGTTCTTGACGACGACCGTGTACTTGCGAGCAGCGTTCCGGCCACAGTGGGCGCAATCCGGGCTGGCACTCATCCAGTCTGTGACAGCGCCCTCCTCGAATGAGCGGACCACGTTCCGGTAGGTGCCGTCCTCCTGTGTGAAGTGATCGACGGCGGCGACAACGGTCCAGCCGCCGGGGATGACTGGCAGCGTCCCGGTGACCGTGACGTTGTAGGTCGGTCCCACCCAAGGCGGCGTCCCCCGACCTCCGTACTCGAACCTCCACCGGTCGAGACGCTCCTGCTGCTCGGTGTACGACTTGACTGGCAGCGCCTCGACGGTGACTGTGAAACCGCCGTTCCCGATCTTGGCGGCGACCTTGTTCAGGGTGTCGACCTTAGACGTGAACCATCGGAGCACGTTCCCCTGAACGGCCTCGAAGCGGTGGGTGACGGTGGCGGTCATCACTTGACCTCCCCAGTGGTTGTGGGCTGGACCATCCACATGAGGAGGTTCTGATCTCGCATCTGCCGCGCCAACTTGCCTGCCGCTTCCTTGGCCGACTTGCCGTTCAGGTTTCCCCCACCTCGGGTTAGGTCGCCGAGGCCGTGGTGCAGATTCGCTGCCCGGTAGTGGTTGCCCTGCCTGCTGTCCCAGCAGTTGACCACGATTGCGTCCGGGTAGTGGAACTCTCCGGTGGGGCCGTCGATCCGCAGGGAGTATTCCTTGACGACGCCCTCGTCGTTCGCAGCGAACGCCGGACCCGACTCCCAGTTGGAGGTCGGGACCAACTGGACGGTCAGGGTGGCGGGGGTGGGGGTGGTGTTCAACTGGTCCTCCTCAGCCTAGAACCGCGACGTGAATCCCGAACACGGCCTCGACGTCTGTCACGGCCGACGCTGGGTTGCTAAAGAAGCGACGGGCCTCGGCCCGAGCCTGCGTG
>Ga0209434_1000245_pt1 | contig 27939 bp, 46 predicted proteins | sample ETNvirnome_2_300_FD_184068 | JGI IMG/M metagenome (GOLD analysis project Ga0209434, IMG submission 184068) | Marine viral communities from the Pacific Ocean - ETNP_2_300 (SPAdes) (version 2) | ecosystem: Environmental > Aquatic > Marine > Oceanic | place: Pacific Ocean | collected 2013-06-22 | reverse complement strand
ATTAAGTCCTTCACTTTTTGAGAAACAGACATAAACATCCATTTTTCTGTAAAAGTTTGGCATTTCTTTTTTCTTTAATTTCCTGCCCTCGTATGATGCTTCAATAAATTTGTGGCCATCTTTTTTACAAGCCTTTTGAACAGCATCAAAACCCTTTTTCCCATCAGATCTTTTTCTTCCAGACATTCCAACAATAAGTGGTGTAAATGGCTCTTCGGAATATTCTTTTTCTTCATACAAATCTCTATTAAAGATAGTTTCATCTACTCCGTGTTGCGCTAAAAGAAGTGGTCTATCTGTAACAATATCTTTAAAAGTGTTAAGCATGTTTTTGTTTACGACATGGAGCATACAACATCTTACTTCTGGAGCAGCACATCTGCCGGGAAGCCCATTGTTATATAGTCCTTTTGCTCCTTTGGGGTGGGTTTCATATAACCATTGGCATCTAAGTCCCATAATTGTTTTTTCTTTAGGTGGGTAATTAATGGGAAGAGGATCTAAAACATAAACAAGGTCGTATTTCTTTGAGGTTTCTCTTACGTCAGGAGCACCACGGCAATAAGTTATGTCAAGATGATACTTATGTGATAATCTCTTCTTTATTTCTCGGCAGTGTCTTTCAAAAACCCATCCTTTCAAATCGGCAACTAGTAATATTTTTTTCATATAATCTCTAAATCTCTTAATGTTTTTGAAATTGAATCGCTACTAGTTTTTGCAAATTCTTCTGTGTATTTTTTGTTAAACTTTTGTGATGCTAAGTGACCACCGAACCAATGGACAGCAAATATATCGTCCTTGTTAGTAAAGTTACATCTTCCGCTATATATCTCATTAACTAAATCTGACATCAATATTGGGTAAAAGTTTCTGTGTGGTGCATTGTAAGAGTTTGATGGTTTTTTAGACTCATAAACACTTCTAAACATCCACGGCCCCATACTGTTATAGTCATTCGGATCATGATACTTTGGTGCGATTTCCATGATATATTTTATAAACTTACTTTCTTTTGATGCACCTAGAACGCCAACAGGGTAATACATGCCACATTGAGGATTATGATATGCGGAATAAATTAAGTCTTTATTTAATGGCAAGTTTTCAAATGATTTAACAATAATCTGATCTGTATCTAAATAAAAGCCGCCATGATTATAGAGATACCAATACCTAAATAAGTCACTTTGATAATTTGGTGCGTAAGTAGGAAACAAATCTGCCTTAATTACTTGAACGTCTAATTTATCTAACTCATCAACGTAATCTTTTCCGCCTTTGTTTTTTTGAAAGTCCTGTTTCTCTCTAAGCCATTTGCAATTATTTATGTCGCATTTTGTAGAAACATAAAGTTGTATTTTTGCGTCAGGGTGAAAATGTCTTAAGCTTTTAAAAGTTAGATATCTTAGGTATGACAGTCTTGTGCCAGACCAGAATAATCCAAAATTCAATTTAATCATGTTGGCCATCCTATTCTTTTCTTAACATTATTCCATATCTTAATATTCTGTTTGGCTCCGGGGCTTGTAAGATTCCATTTAGCATCATGATATACGTGGAATAAATCTCTACTAATATGATGATTTTTTGTGAGTCTAACCGACAATTCCCTATAAACTGTGTCCCACTCTGTTTCGCCCAAGATTAAATCGTCTGGAAAATGTTTTTTGTTGTCTATCCACCATTGTCGCCTAAAGAAAAAAGCATCATTACCAGCATGATCGTGACTAAGCACCCTAAAGCAATCAATGTCAAAAGATTCTCTACTGACTTCCTCAATATCCGTTCTGTAAAGTATATAAACATCTGCTTTGCTTTCAAATAACTTAAAGAAATCTCCTTTAAGCAAAATATCAGAATTCATAAATCCGAAATAATCACAATAAACCATTGAGCTTATGTCATATATTTCTTTTAGATATGGCAACCTTCTATTGTTACCTATCTCCTTTTTAGAATCCCTTTTAAGTTTTTTTAACACCCTAAATTCATCAGGGAGATCAACCTTGTCATCGCTAAAATTCAAAGATAACAAGCCTATATTAATTCCGTCTGGCTCATTGCGCTTTAAATCAGCCAAAACCTCAATAGCAACGTCTTGTCTTTTCTTTTTTCTTTTCAATTCAAGAGAACTAGTGGAATAATCAACATAATTTATACATACAGCAATATTAAGTGACATTCTATAACCAGTATCTTAGTTTTTTGCTTATTTCTTCCTCTTGACCGACATATCTATTCTTAGTTCTTATAGTATTGTCACCAAATATTTGTTCCGTTTTTTTACAATCTCTAACAAGCCTCATAAGACCATTTTTTTCTAAGGAAGCAGACTGATCAGATCCATACATTGTTCTATCTAAAGTAATATGTCTTTCAATAGCAATAGCGCCAAAAGCAGCAGCAATTAATGAGGGCGTAACTCCTCTTTCGTGACCACTATAACCAACAGGACAGTCAAAATAGGCTTTAAGCTTTGGTATTGCAGAAATATGGCACTCTTCATCGTCGCATGGATAGGTTGAAACACAGTGCATTAAGACAAACTTGCATTCTTCATCATCAAATATATCTATAGCCTTTCCTATATCTTCATAATTACTCATTCCAGATGATATAAATGTTGTTTTCTTTTCTTTTGCGACAGCCTTTAAAAACTCTTCATTTATAATCATGGCAGACGCAACCTTATTGAACTTGAGATCGTATTTTTTAAGAAACTCTAGACTGTTAATATCCCAAGCAGAAGCAAACCACTTTATGCCCTTTTCCTTGCAGTATCTATCAATTTCGTCGTATTCTTTTTCATTTAACTCAAGACCTTTCTTCTGTTCTCTTTGAGTCGTTCCCCATGGACTTTCTCTTGGTGAATCTAGGTATTCTTGAGCATACACTATATTTATATCTCTTTTTTGAAATTTAACAGCATCCATTTTGCATTCAACAGCTAAATCAATAAGTTGTTTTGCTAGGTCCATATCGCCGTTATGATTCAAGCCTATTTCGCCTATCATAAAAACTTCATCGCTCACGACAAACCCCCTCTAGTTTTTTAATTATTTCTTCACAAAGCCAAAAATCAAATACATTATCAATTTCAAAGGAACATGCAACTGGAACTTCCTGAATACCTATCCTTCCGCAATTTCTGTTCATCTCTTTTAAGAAAATATCACTCTTAAAGACATAAAAAGATCCGTTTTCGTTAAATTGTTCAGGGCGCTCTTGTCTCATTGTTCTTTCTCTGTAGTTATATGTAATTGAGTGCATTCCAAAAGCTCTTTTTTCCCATACATTGATAAAACTTTTGTTGGCACTGAATACTGAATCATATTCTCCGCTTTCAACCTTCTCAATGGCATCATCAATATCACTAGTATATCTTATTGGGGATGTGCATTGAAGAAATACGGTAATTGGAGGAATAGGAGAGAGAGCCTTAAGAGCATGTATCACTGCTGACTCTGAAGATGCCGTATCAGTTGACAAATCTTCAGGGCGCATAATAGGTAACGCACCATGTTTAAGAGAAATTTTTGCAATCTCATTATCATCAGTGGAAACATATACTCTGCTTATTTTTTTAGATTTAAGGGCGTGTTCAATGGTATAAGCAATAAGCGGTTTTCCATTGAGCATTTTAACATTCTTCTTAGGAATTCCCTTACTTCCACCACGAGCAGGAATAATAGCATAAACTTCTGACATCTTGTATATCTCCTTCAGGAATATTATACAAGATTTTTCGAAGTGCTATTCAAACTTATGTTTTTTTGATAGAAGCGTTTGGGGAGTTACGCCGTCATATGTGCCACCCTCAATGACACATTCTGAAATCCACTGCTCTAGAAGTTTTTTGGACTCTAAATATTCAATTGTGGCTTGAACGGTTTCTCCATCAATTTCAAATTCCCCAAGCTTTTCTGGCTTACTATTCGAATCTTCATATCTACTAGGGTCTGTCACAAAACAGTGCAAAATCCCATCAACAGAATTAATTGAAATGTGTTCCTCTGGAATATATATTTCTTTTATTTCCTTATAAAACCCATGCGTCATTGCCAAAACACTGTCGCAAACTCTTAGTTTCCATAATTCAGCCTTATACGTCTCCATCTTGCTCTCCCTCTTCTATTTCGCGCCCTTCTAGCTTCTTCCAAAAATAAATGAATATTGTTACATCACGTTCTTTTTCTATAGCTTTTATTTCCTTATCCAAACCATAGGGGCTATCCATGTCATTTTCAGTCTTCCTAATAACCCAAGACTGAAGATGGCTATTAGAATCTTTGCCCCATGCTTCAAACGCTATGTAATAAGTGTTCATAATTAACCATCAAAAGAAACACTCATCATCGCTTCTTCGCCAAAAAGTTCTTTAACCTTTTTTATGTATTCATCAAGACTTTCGTATCGATCTATTTCGCCATATTCACCCTTTGGAAGCTCGCCATCATAGTCAACAGTTATGTATTCCCAAGGATTGCTATCCATAACGCTTAAATATCCAATGCTCACAACGTCTTGACCATTGAACTTCGAATTGTCAGATCCCAATGCTTCCATACATGCTTTTATGAATGGGTGAACTGCCTTCATTGCCTCTTCGTGGTGTTCTTTTGATACAATAACACAAAAAGATGAGCTACTACTGTTACTTACGAATCCATTTCTTATTTTCATTTTCTACTCCTTTGTATTTTAGCCCCAACAAGTTCCATTATGAAAATCTACTTCGACATCTTCGCCAAATAGCTTTTCTAACGTTTCTTCTATACCTGCAATCATGCCCGGATTTTTCTTGGTAGCCCTTTTGCCGCCTAAGCCATGAAGTCTTGCGCCCAAAATAACCGTTCCGTCTTCATAGTCTTCACAACCATGAATTTGATAAGTATATAGATCTACTTTCTCGGCTTCTGTCTCCAAATTTTCAATATACCACTCTTCTTCTTCTTCATTCCAAGCAGGAGAGCCACATTCAGCACAAAACTTACTTGCTTCTCTGTCAAACTCATGTTCACAGCCGGGAGTTATTGTTACTTCTTTATCCCTGCCCAAAAGAGCTTTCATTGCTTTATTTAAGTCAATATCTGCTCCATAAACACAGAATGAACTTGCGCTACTATTACTTACGAATCCTTGTCTAATTTTCATTTTCTACTCCTTTGATTTCTCCTTTAAAATGGCAAAAGGTCATCAACAAATTCGGGTTCTTTTTTGCCAAATAACTCATCAACAGATTTTATGCTTTCGTCTTTAATTTCTACCTTCGCCGCATCTGCTTTAGCCTTCATGTCTTTCTCAAGCTCATCAAAATAACCATCTGAAGAGTAATTCACTTGATGATTAATTGCTTCAGGCCCAACCTCTGCAATGGCCTTAATCAAGTCTTTCATAGAAGCCAAGCATAACTTATAGCCCCTATCATGATACTCAAATGCCCTTTTAAGTGTATCTAAAACAAATTCATCATTGACCTTATTTACAGTCAAGTGCTTTTTGTCTGAACTACGAATAGCTGAAACTGTCGCAAAAACATCTTTCCCATCCCAAGCAAATTGACAAATCGTAAAATCAAACAAGCTAAATAGTTCTGTTACACAACTTCTGTAAAACTTAATCGCCTGAATAATATGTGACTTTTTGCCTATTTTAACAACATAAGTATCCGCATATTTGCTTTCTCTTTCAAGATTTTTCTCACTCAAACCATTCGCTGTCAAAAAAGCCAATCTTGTGTTGCTATTGACAAAATAAACATCTATATCATCAGAAGGGATGCCGTCATACCAAGATCTTATCGAACCACCCGCAACCCATGAGCCTTTAATCAAGTTAACTGGTGGTTGCACGCCTAAAAACCTTTTAACTTCGCTTTTGTCAAATCTAACAACTTTCATGTTTCTTTCGCACTCCTTACAAGACAAAAATTTACTTAGTCCAGAAGACGTTTCTTGCTCTTGTATTTTGCTAAGACCAAATTTTTTTATCAATTCCTCAACAGAGCTTACAAGGCTACTAACAGTCTCTATTGCCTTTTCATCCTTTTTATCTTTAATCTTTGACTTAACCGATTGAACTAGTGGCGGATCAACTAGTGGCGGATCGGGAGTGCTATAGTATCCATATGACATTAAAAATCCTTTGTCCTCATCTCATTAATATCTGCATACACGTATCTCTGACCACAAAGTAAGCAACTGTCACGCTCTGATAGTCTAAGATCGTCAGACTCTCTACCTACAGTAATCAAACCCTTTCCGCAAGTAGGGCATTCTGACATCCAAAAACTTCCCCTGACTCTTTCTAAGTCTTCATGCTTTACACTAACGACTGGTTTTTCGCAATTCATACCATCAATATCTTTTACAGCAATCTCTTCCATGTTATTCTCCCTTTAAAAACTCCAACGCCGCCGCATACTTCTTTTCCAACTTCTCTCGCCTTTCTTTCTTTAGGCTTTTAGTGTTAGAAAGATTTTCAGTTACATCGGCTAGTTTGACTTCCTTAGAAATAGGATTAGATACAGCCCTAACAAGATAATCCTCATAAGACTCATTTTCTCTGTGTGTCATGCATTCAACCGCCGCAATAACTTCAGGAGAAAATTTCATAAGTTCTAAATCTTTTAGCGTTAACTCTGTATCTTCAATTACATCGTGAAGAGTTGCTGTTATTTTCGCTACGGAAGTTTCACATCTCATGCTAACATTTGTAAAGTGCATAGAGTATGGGTATTTATGTTCTCCGCTACCATAAAATTGACCGCAATGAAAATATGCAGCTACCAAAAATGCTTTCTCGCTTTCTGTGGCTGAGGAATGTGGAGAGTAAAAAACATGAAGCAATTCTCTAATCTTGTCTCTTTCTTCCATTAGAATAAGCCCAAGCCAGTTTCTACCAACTATTTTCTTACACTTATCGCATGAACAATCTCCCCAAGTATTATCGTGCCAATAGTTACCTTCAATGAGATATGCGTCACCTGTTTCAAGTAACATTTTCTGTAGTTTTAGATCTCGGAATTTAATACAGACAACATCGGACATAACGCCTTTTTTAACAAGATCCCAGTCATCTCTTATTTGAATTTTTCTGCCAGCCCTTTTAGACTTGTAAGCAGAAACAGCCTCTTGAACCTTTTTTCTATCTTCAAATCTGAGGCTCTTAGCGGCTTGAAATGCATGTTCAGAACTATCGAATACCAAACCATCATAATGTAGTTTTAGAGCCTCACAACCGTCTTCTAGCCCTTTCTTAGAGGTATACGGATAGAAGTTGCTTAGAAACTGGAATTCGCCGTCAAAACTGTCTATAACTTTTCGCTTCATGTCATTTTATACCTTACTAATTTTACAACATCCAATGCGTCTGAAACTGCATCGTGTTTTACATTTGAATCCATTTTCGCCCTTTTAAGACACTCTTCTAAACTTGGAACAGATTCATCTTCTTTTCTCATAAACATAGTGCCGGGATCTACAAACCTATGTCTCATTCTTACATATTTACTTAAATCGGTTTGTTCGTCAAGAAAAACCATGTCAAAAGTTCCAAAGTTTTTTCCTGCAACGTTTATATAGACTTTCTCAAGAGCTTTCTTATTTTCAGGACTTGGGGTTGGTTCTAGGCCATTTTGCTTTAAGAAATCATAAAAATAGTAACCAAATTTATGAGGATAGTAGTAATTATAGCCCTCTTCTTCTTCTGCAATCCTCTTAAATATCTTGGAATGCATCTGAAGGGCATATGGATCTCCAGTATAGTGATCCCATAGAAAATAACAGTGAAATGTAGGCAATTCTTCTAATGGTTTGGGGTTTTCTAAATCATCAAGAATAGCGCCGAACTCAATAATCTGAGGAATGAGTTTGCTGTTTTTATCTCTAGCGATTAGGCCTCCGGTTTCGATGTCAATACTTACATAAATCATATTTTGTCCCTCTTAGTTTTCCTACAATATATCAAATTTAACTTAAATGTCAACAATTATTTACATAGAAATTGTTACGTATTCTATTCTTGATCGGCCATAAGTATAAACTAGATGTAAAAGCCCTTTGTTTTCAATCATATATGGATAGCTCAACTCGTATGAATATGTTCTGTCTTCTATCCTAACTTCAGATTCCACAACAAGTCTATCAACCTCATTGAATTCGTCATCTAATTTACTAACAACTAGGGGTTTTCTGTTTGATATACTTGGATTATGAACTAGATATAAAGAATCATTGTGGTAAACAGTATCTACTCCACTATTTGGGTTGTCAAATTCTGTTGGTTCTGCTTTTGACCAATCATTTTCAATAAGATGGGTGCAGTGTGAATGATAAATTTTGCCCAATCCATATGAAGAACGCATAAAGGCATGTACCGTTCCGTCTTTATCTTCCCATAATGAAGGTTGAATTATGCCTTGGGTTCGAACTTTTTTACCGCTTGGATGGAAGTAATATTGTTTATCTACTGTAATCGGATTAGATCGGTCAACAAAGTCCCACGTTGGATTATGATCTTTTCTAACCCAATATTTTTCCATATATGAAGTCCAGTCCCACATTGTTTCTACAGAAGATCCGCAAAGAACAAAATCATCTTTAATTACTATTGGTCTTGTTTTGACTGGCCCATTTAATCCTGCTGGTAGAATTTGATTATAGTGAGGATCGAAGTCATCCCATTCAGACAAATCATATACATAAGTTTGCCATCTATCACAGAATTCACCGGCCTTTACAAATAGATGAAGCCTATCCTCATAGTTAAAAAGAATTGGATTCCATCTTGGCACTAGATCTTTATTTCCCATTATTTTAAGATCTTTTGATGGTGTGTATAGATATATTGAGGATGACGTATCTCCTTCTCGCGCTCCACCAAACCAAGAAAAATAGGGAGTGTCATTAAAAAACTCAACTGTTGCGGCATGAACTGTTTTTGTTTGTACTGGAAGGAATTCTCTATGTATTATTTTCATAAATCTGTAACAGCCTCTAGAATAGCTCCGTCATAATCTTCGGGTTCTACATAATCTTGAACAACTTCTGCAACTTTTTCCACAAGTTTTCTTCCTTCTTCATCATTCAAAACTTTTACATACCCAACTACTTTATTATAGTTAAATATTTCCATTTCATGCTCAGGTTGGCCAAAGATTTTCCTTAGTATTTTTCTTATTAAGCGAACATTGTCAATATTTACATATGCACAATTAAAGCCCTCTGATGTTGTTTGATGTAAGTAAATTTCCTGCGTTGTCTTGAATTTGATTTTCATAATACTCCCTTTAGAGCATTATACAGTTTTTTTAGGATTGTCATTATGAAATTCTGCATGACAATTTAGGCATAGAATTACACATTTTTTGGCTTCTTTTAGTACTGCATCCCATTTTTTCAGGATATTGCCATTTGATACTTCGAACTTCTTTTGGGGCGGGTTTACGTGATGGAATGACAAAGCTCTTAGGGATTTTTTATAGCCGCAATTCTCACATTTCCCGCCAAGCATATCGACTAAGATCTGTTTTCTGCGTCTTTTTTCAGTATTGTTTTTAGAGAATCTTATTTGTGGATGGTCTTGTTTGTGTTTTGTTTGAATTGGGGAGCAGTTAAAGCAGTATTTTCTTTTCTTATTTGTTTTCTTTACTTTTCCGTTTCTTGTTTTATATGTTCTTGGAACTTTCTTACCGCATTTCGAGCAATATTTTCTTCCCATTTTCTTAACACACTCCTTATTTATTTTGCGCTTCGTTAAACTCTTCTTTTGTAATTTTTTTTCCATTTAGATACCAATATTCGCCCCCATTAGGGTCTTCAATAGCGGGTCCATCTTCTCTGTGTAATTTTCCTTTATGATACCAAAACCCGCATCCATCAGATCTTATTAGAGCAGGGCCATCTTCTCTGTGTAATATTCCATTAATATACCATTCTATTTTTCCCCCAACATGTTTACAAGCAGGCCCATCTAATCTATGTTTTTTCCCATTTAGATACCAATACTCAGAACCATTAGCATATTCAGCAGCAGGGCCATCCACTCTGTGTAATTGTCCATTAAGATACCAAATTCTCTCTCCATCAACACTTTCTACAGCAGGACCATCTTCTCTGTGTAAGTTTCCATTCTGCCACCATTTTTTATCTCCATTAGCATATTCAGCAGCAGGGCCATCCACTCTGTGTAATTGTCCATTAAAATGCCAACATTTAGTTCCTTGAGAATTTATTACAACCTTAGTGTTAAGTAATTCATTAATATTAGGATTACTGGCAATATTTTCTGGAATTTCTTTCTCTATATCATATGGCACTTCACCGTCTTTTTCTAGCAGGCCATTGAGGAATTTTTTATACATATCTAGTGTTACTTTATTAAGACTAAATTGTGCTGTCTTATACCAATTCATGCGTTATAATTCTGAATAAAAAGAAGATTATCCTACTCTTCACATAAATTGTCTGTTAGAAATGTTTCGCCTGTTGTTGAGGATGGGCCGAAAATAGTCCACATTTGCGCTTGGCTTTCGGTTGGAATACCGCCATTCCAGTCTTTCCTAATGTGAATTTCTGCTGCTTTGGCTGCTTCGTCTCCATACATTTCTCTAATCTTTTCAACGCCGCCTGCATGATGTCTGGCACTTCTATGTTTTGGTCCAAGCTCCCTAAAAAGACCATCTAACCATATGTGAACTTCTTCATATGGTTTTCCTATCTCTTTAACGCAATCTTCGCAATGTTCTTTAAAACCAGCCATTTATTTCTTATCCCTCATAAATCCAAGAGTCTCAACTGCCTTTCGATAAGCAACTAATCTATCTTCCATTGATTGACCATACTCCTTAGCCTCTACTGCTGACTTTCGAATATAATTTGCTAGCTTCATTATGTCTCTTCTTTTAGAAACATTCAAGTCTAATTCATCGAGTTCATCACATAGTTCTATTATCTCATCGTGAACAGTACAAATTTTTCTTTTATTCTTTTTTTTCATAAAGACTTAACTAGTTTTCGCCACTGCCTTTTGGCCTTGAAATTAAACCACCATAAACTAATCTTGTTCAATAATAACTTTAGCGTCTTCACCAATACTCTTTAAATAATTAGCAACAAACTTAGCAGAGTTTACAAGACCAAAGGAATTGCCGTATATGTCGTTTCGTTTTTTTAATATAAAAAGTATTTTGTTTTTGCCCATTTTGTCACTCCTAAAGATTTATTTGCTGTAATTACATACCTATTAAGATGATTTATATAAAAACCCTTGTTATTATTTTGTTAGAATTTACAGACTGCCATAAAGTGCTTACGATAAAGGAACTGTGACCTAATTTTTCTTTCATGAGAAACGTTTTAAGCATAAGGAGGAGTAACCATGAAAGAACTATTTGATAGATCATTATTAGATTTATTTGAGAAATTGTCATTCAGTGAGTATGTAGAAAAAATAAGAACAGGAATAAAAGAACCTAAATGGACGGGAGATTATAAATGGGCAAAATTTGAAATAACAAGATTGTGGTCCCCATTCTCTGCCATATTCGTCCCCTTGTTTGTGTTATTGATTCTCTGCACACTAGCTTTCAATGAGCCTGTAGAGAGAATGGTTGTTGTAGATATCATAGATCCTACACCTATTGAAGAGTTAGATCCAGTCCCTGAAATAGAACCCCTTCCCACAATACAGCCTGACGTTGTGGATTTTGACGCTTCTTTTGATGGCAATTCTGAGTTTCAAAACGATAATGCCGCTTTTGCTAACGAACCATTTAGTCCACAACCTGCTTTGGCCGATACAGTAGCTATTATTAAAAGCCCTATTATGATGAGGAGAATTCTTGGAAGTAGATCGCCGGGACAAAAGGGTAGCGCTATGGCAAAATTTGGTGCTCCTGCTGGTACTGAAGGCGCGGTTATGAGAGCTTTACGATGGCTAAAGAAAAATCAAAATGATGACGGATCTTGGAATAATGTAAAACCCGCAATGACTGGATTAGCATTATTGGCATTTTTAGCTCATGGTGATACTCCTGCCTCAGAAGAATTTGGTTATACAGTTCAAAAAGCTATAGAATGGTTACAACGAAATCAAGAGGGCAACGGACATTTCAAAGACAGAGATGACCACGATTATAGTCATCCTATAGCGGCATATGCATTAGCTGAAGCGTATGGAATGACAAGAGTTCCTTCTGTAAGAGAAAGTGCAATAAAAGCCATAGAAGTTATACTAAAAGGCCAACATATGAGCGGCGGTTGGAACTACAATTGTAACCATGAAGACAGAGATGATACTTCTTATATGGGATGGTGCGCTCAAGCCTTAAAAGCAGCCAAATTAGCAGAATTGTATAGCGTTGGAGATGACCGTTTAGATAAGGCAATGCGAAGAGCGATAAAAGGTTTTAAAAAGAATTACAGGCATGGATACAACGGTGGAACTTTTGGATATACAAGTCCCGGCAACACAGGATTGACAGGGGTTGGCGTATTGTGTTTACAGTTATTGGGAGTGCCTGAGTCAAAAGAAGTTAGAAATGGATTGATGTCATTGGAAAAAACCACTTTTAACTGGAATGGCGGAGGAACCTATAACAAAAACTATTATTGGTATTACATAACTCAAGCCAAATTTCATGCGGGTGGAGCTATGTGGAATAGTTGGAATAAAAAATTCTCTCCTGTATTAGTGGGCAATCAAACCATAATCAAAGAAGCGATATTGGATGTAGACGGAAGATTAGTTGATATCGGATTTTGGGCCATGAATAAAGAGATAACGGGACATACGGATGGAGTAGTTATGGATACTTGTCTATGTGTATTGCAGTTGGAAGTTTATTACAGATATCTACCAACCTTCCAAAAACCAATTGAAATGGTTGATGATGTTGCCGTAGTAGAAGATGAATTAGATATTAACATTGACATTTAAATTGGTGGTAAGAGAAGGATTCGAACCTCCCTGCTGCAAAGTCCATACGCCAGTTGTTAAAGCAGACTTGATTTACAGTCAAGTGACGTTATCTTACCGCAATTTTCTAACTTCTCCTAAATTTATAACCTTTCCTTAAACATTCATTCAATGCCCATGTTAAATCAAGACAACCTCCTGATTTTGGATGACAACAATCTCCAAAGTATTCATCAAGATATGTGCATCCTTTACAATCTTCTTCTCTTTCTAAAATGTCTTCATCACGCAAAATAGTCATTCCTAATGCTTTATGTGGCGCAATATCAACAGTCAAACCATCTCCTACATCTATTCTTTCTTCTTTCATTTTTTCTCCTTAAATTGGTGGCAAGAAACGGAATCGAACCGCTGACACAGAGATTTTCAGTCTCCTGCTACTACCAACTGAGCTACCTTGCCATAATTAGACCACAAAAAAAGCCCCTCTCTGGAAACTCAATTCCATCGAGGGGCGTGTAGCCAAAATCTATTTACAAGCAGACCTCAGCGACACCATCCTCAATGGAAGGTGTAAAGCTAAAGTAATAATAAAATCTGCTTGTTTTCATAATCTAAACTTTCTTTCTTAACGTTCAAAAGCTATTATACATATTCCTGCTTTTATGTCAACAACTTTTTTTAAAAAACTTCTAACTTGTCTCCTTTGCTACCCTTATCATCGCTAGTGTACCTAAGAGATCTAAGATAATCTATTGTTTTAACACTTATATTTGCCTTATCGGTTTTCTTTAGGAGGTAGGTCATCTCATTAAAAGAATTAATCATAACAACCTCATCACATTCTGCACATTCTGCACATGACGGAATCATAGAACCAATTTCTCTATCAAAGCTTTCTCCGTCATCGCCTTTTTCACTTAGAAATACTAATATCTTCTTCATTTAATTTTTCCCAACATCTACTCATTTCGATTTCTAATAATGGAGCAATATGAAATTTTTCCAGTTTAGAAATGTCCAGTTTCGCATTTACTAAACACAATTTGTCTCTTTTCCTTATATACTGCATTGAAACTTCTTCTTTGTAAAGCTCAAAATGTTTTGCCACATTGTGAACAGATGCATGACCGTCACAAGCTACATTAAAAACGCCGACCTGATCATGTATTAACAAGTCTTCAACGGCAAGAACGCAATCATTGACGCTTGTAAAAGAGTCAGTTTTATCAGAAACAAAAAACTTAAAATTCTTTAACTTACAAAGGAAATTATTTTTGTCATTAAAGTCTCCAAAGAACAGTCTTGGTCTTATTATCAAATCTCTAGAGGAATCGCAACCTTTTTCTCCAATCCATTTTGTTACAGTATAGTTGCATCTTGCCCCTAAAAAATCTTCTTCTGAATTATAAAGTGTTTCATTTTCATACATACATCCAGTTGAAACATGAACAAACTTCTTATTCAGATTTTTGCAATGCGAACTAATGATGCCGGGGAGTTTTCCATTTACAAACATCGCCTCTTTAAAGTTTTTATCATCTTCGCACCATCTCGTATTGCTTTTGGCTATACAGTTAATAATTACATCATAATCACTCAGGTCTAATGATTCTAATTTTTCAACAGCATCTTCTTTAGATTTGACATTAAATTCTGATTTCCCTAGCGTTTTGTAGCCCTTAGCCTTAAACGCCTTCCCTAAAAACCCGCATCCAAGCACTAATACCTTATCCATTAGAAAATTCCTCCATATCAAATTCTTCTGCTGCGTCAAAGTCATACATCAGAACACTCTGACCATTTTCTATTTCAGACTGCAACATATTTTTATCTAGTTCGCCCTGCTTTCCTCTTGGCCATCCTTTAGCCTTCAGAACGACAAAATATACTTTATCGTCATCCTCTTTTGTGACTCCTGCAACAATAAAACTATTTGCAACAAAATATTTAAAATCCTCTGCATCTATACTTCCGACTATATCTTCCATAATAATTCTCCTTATTTAAACTCTTCTAAAACTTCACCTTTTGCGCCAAATTCCTGTAACTTTTCTTTTTCTGCAAATCTTATCATGGCATCTGCTCTCCATTCGAAAAAATCATCATCCCAAAGACCGGACTCTAAAACAGAGATCCTTTTGGCCTGTGCTTTTTCTTCAGCCTCAGAAGAAGTGCCAGCATGAACGTAGAAAATAATTTCTTCAGTATCAGTTCCATATGGTTCCCATCCTTCAAAAAGAACACCAGCTTCATCAAAAATACCCTTTCTCCTCCAGTATATTTTGTCTTGATTCTCTTTAACTCTACTGACATTTCCATTTATATCCATCAAAAAAGAATAGATTGGATTTTCTGAATTTTCAATAACTTTCTTTATGGGCTTGTGTCCGCAAATAGGTTTTTTAGCGATATCAACAGGGTAGGCGCGATAATGCATTAATGTGTCTTTTTCCTTACAAAATTCCTGTGCTTTTTCCAATGTAGAGAAAACAACCCTTACTTCTCCATAATTATTTTGAACAACGTAAATCTTTTTCATTTTTCTCTCTATACGAATGTTAGTTGTGAAATCGCATAATCACTTTGGATAAACTGAGCGCTTTCCTGAATATACAAATTAGTGTCATGGAATGGGTTATTTTTCCTTTTAAGCTTAGATGTCTCAAGATAATAAGGCTTAGTTCTATAAACATTAGCACCAACATATTCCCCATGCGCCATTGATAAAATTGTATTGGGATTTACTAAATCGCTTACAAAGATTTGTGCTGACCATAGATATCCAACTGGTGATGGCCACTTTGTATTTAATGGTTTTCTTTCTATGTCTATCTCTTTGAGTCCAGACATCATTCTCTTAAACATTTGAGGATGAACAACGAGTTTGCCAACAAGTAGATCGTGTTGTTCGACTGATGCAAAACAATTATTGACAGCCCCTATGACTTGCTTTCCTGTTATGCCTTTAACCGCTTTATTGAAGTAAATATGATTGCATTTGGGAATTGTATCGTAGAAGAGTCTTAGGAACAGTCTATCTTCCATGTCTCTCATTCTCCAGTCACATTCTTTTTTAGACTTTCCTTTTGTTACATGATGACCAGTTGGAATGAGATATACGTCTTCCTCCCTTTCATAATCAGCCTGCCAAGAAGCACACCTTACTTCTTCACAAGCAAAATCAGGACTGTAAGCATGATCTGGATTTGGTACTTTTCTAAAATAGGCCATAGATTTTTGTGGTTCTAGCTGTATTATCTTTTGGTTTTTATAAGCATCAATTGATTTTTCTAGTGGATTGTCATTGTGGTGATAGCTAACATTTGCAACATTTTGAGGATCTGCTTCATATCTTGCATAAGCACCTTGAGGCAATTCGTCTACCATTAAACAAATCTGTGCCAAGCCTCTTTTTCTTCCCATTGTTCCCAAAAGAGTTCTAGGCTTTCTAGTTGCTACAAATGACTGGGGTGAAATAATTGAAGCCGCACTACCAATACCAAGTAGCTTTAAAAATGATCTTCTTTTCATATCAAAATTCATATTGCTCTAATATCCTTTCTATATCTTGCATAAGCTCCTTCAGGCAATTCTTCTACCATTAAAAGTTTGCGTCCGATTCTTTGATATTCTAAGGATCTTCGGATAGGTTCAACCATTGGGGCGAAATCGAGGGCTTTTTGGGGTTTACAAGGAATGCCAGTAATGATAGCTATAATAGATCCAATCACTGACTTTAAAAATGATCTTCTTTTTATACTAAACGACACTCTTTGCCTTCCTTTTTAATTTTTTCACATATCCAGAATCATCCCCCATTCCACCAAGATATTCTAGATACCATTCAATACCAGCCTTCCATCCCTCTTCAATCAATAAAAATTCATCATTGTCGGGAGATTCTGCACGCGCTTTTAGATACTGTGTGAGTCTTCGTGCTGATTTTTTGTCAAAATTCATGGCAATCTATCCCAATCTTCAAATTCATGACCACATTCACAACACTTTACTGTTACAGGATTTCCAAGGGTGCCGCAGAAGCTAACTCTTTTAATAATATCACTTTTCCAAAGTCCAATCCCGCATTCTGGACATTCAAATCGTGGAGCTATTTTTGGGGAGCGCATTACTGACGTACCCCTTCTTTCCAACTCTGCAATAAGCTGTTTCTTTGTGTATTTCTTGAGGCCTTCTTTGTTCATCGCTATGCTCCATTTTACACATGATAGTCTGAAGAAAACAACCCTTTATCATAATACATATCGGACAAAGGATCAATTCCTACTTCATCAGGCTCAACAAAATCTTTATCAACATGTTCTTTAACAAATGCTGTAACGATATTGGCCATAGGTTGAGGCATTCTAGTATATACCTCTTCGACCATATCTCTAGGAACGCCACCATAAAAGGCTTCTGCAATACTTCCAACAATAGCCGCATTAGTATCTACATCACCGCCTATTGAAACAGTTCTTCTAATTGCGCCTTCAAAATCATCAGTTTCCCTAAAAGCAGCCATACATCGTGGGATTGTTCCTTGACATGTTACATCAAACTTTTTAGGGAATTGGTTAGTGCTTTTGCTTAGATCGTATCCTAATGCCTCTACGAACGCCACAATCTCTTCTTTCGTCTTACCATTCCTAGCAAGATAGACTGATCCTGCAACTGCCTGTGCGCCCTTTACGCCTTCTTCGTGGTTATGAGAGCAATCAGCACTTTTCTTGGCCTCTTCTAAGGTTTCTTTCAAAGTGCCATGAACCCAACCAACAGGACTGACGCGCATTGCAGATCCATTACCAAAACTATTATATGGTGTGAGCTTTCCGGTACGTATCATCTGTGCAAACATACCGCCATAGCCTCTATTCTTAAATGTTGTTGCATACTTAATAATGGTATCAGAGTATTCGCCGCCATATAACAACACTTCAGCTACGGCAACAGACAAAACTGTATCATCTGTATATGTGCTTTTTTTACTAAACAAATCGAAATCTTCAGTGTAAATATTGTTAAATTCAAACTTCGATCCGATTGTGTCTCCTATAATTGCTCCCAACATTTTAACCTCCCGGCATTTCAGGTTTTACATCACATGGGTTACGTGGAATGCTATGTATACAAGTTGCTCCGTCATATTGCGATATAAACATGACTTTACTTTCTGTCCATACATATATAGCTTGGCATCCCGGCGCTCCATATCCACTATCAAAATCATAATCTATTAACTTAGAGCCTTCATCCCATGTAAGAAGTTTGCCCTTTGGTATATCTTCATAGTTTGGGATATCCTCTGACAGATAATCTCCCCATCCCATTTCGCCTATAACAATACCTTCAACTGCTTCTCCTTCTGCCTCTGTCAATACCCAGTTTTTTAAATTATCATTTTTAAATTTACTCATATTTTACTTCTCTTCATCTCCTGTAGGGTTCATTACAGCCCAATTTCCTTCATCATTATACAATTTTTCTACCAAAGCGTTACAATCTTCTATCTTTATATCTCGGATTTTACCAGCAACAACTTCTACATTTGTTCCGCGCTGAAAGAGGTAACGAGGAAGCAAGAACAAAGCTTTTCCTGAAGAAGTTTCTGTTCTCCTCAAAATACTGCCTAGCAAATCTGCCTTAGCGCATTCAAATAGCTCAGAGTCTATTCCGTTTTTAATAACGCTCTTTAGAATATTTTCGCCTTCCTCAATAAAGCTGTCAACATTATTTGGGGAAGTATATCCATAGAGATAGTTTATAGTGTGATGCGGATATGCAATTGGAATGTTTATAAGTCCACAAGAATAACATAGTCCCAATTCCTCTCTTAATTTTGCAAACAAGCTAGAATACATACCTCCGCCAAGACATTTATTCAACATTGCGGACGTATAGTAACAATTATCGAAGTGAGATAATCCTCCATTAACCCTAAGAACGCTTGATTGCTCAATATTGTCTCTCTTATACTCAAAACTAGGAATGGCCTTATTGTCAATTGCAGCCGTCCATAGTTCATTTGAAACAGAATTCGTCTTGCCGCTTTTGAGAAAACTATGTGAAGATGGAACTCTCTTTTCAATATACCTTCTTAGATCAGCCGTATCAATATCGCCGCAACAGACAAATACGAAATTGTTGAAGTTGATAGTGGTATTGAGATAATCTACCATATCTGATCTTTGAATAGAGCCAATGGTATCAAATGTTCCAATTGTATCGTGACCCTTTTCCCACACAATAAAGTTTTCCAATGTCCTATCATTAAAAACGCTTTTGGGATCGTCATCATACATTTTCTTCTCTTCTATAATTACGCCACGTTCTTTTTCTATTTCTTCTTCAGGTAGTGTAGAATTAAAAAACATATCCATAAGCAAATCAATTACGGGTTCGAGATTTTCCTTTGGACATGTGGCGTGATATAAAACTTCAGTTCTGCTCGTATAGGCATTGTTATTTACGCCCAATTTTGCAAACTCTCTAGCGATTTGTTCCCAATTTCTAGTTTCTGTTCCTTTGAAAAACATATGCTCAATAAAGTGAGAAATTCCCGCTACCTTTGGATTCTCGAAATTAGAGCCATTCAAAATTCCAATTCCAAAAAACGCAATTCCACTGTTGTTCTTAATATTTACAACTCTAATTCCGTTTACATTAAATGTAGTATTCATATTATTCTCCCTTTATTGTTCTTTGTTGTTAGTCTAAAATTGCCAATTAGCCGTTCACTTATACTCCTTAATTTACTAGTATTATGCCCTATTTTTTTTAAACTTTCAAGGGTTTTCTTAATTTATTGTGTAAGTGTAAAACCCCGATGTCTTTAGCGTCGGGGATGTAAACGATTCACTTAAGTCACAATAAGTCTATTATCGATCATTTTTTGAGCTATTTTGAGTTTTAAACCATAAGGTAAAACTTTTAACATTAACTTAATTAATTTTGTTTTCATCCTTGCTCCTCTATGTATTTTTTAATTGTCTCCATATTTGCATTACCTGTACTGCATACAAAATACCCATCACTCCAAAAAGTTTTCTTTTTCCAGTAACTTTTCTTTAACTCTTCAGAATGATTCTTCCATATCCTATTTGTTGACATTTGCTTAATCCTACTCACTATTGAAGTTGCACTAACATTCGGATCAATATCAACCAACATATGAATATGGTCTTTGTCCGTTTCCATACTTTCAATTGAAAATAGACTATCATCCATTTTGCTTATTTCGTATATGATTTGTTTCATATTTTCATCTAGTTCACCACTTAAAGTATGTTTACGATATTTGGTAACAAAAATTATGTGTAGTTTGATCATATATTTACAATGACTCTTTGTATGATATTTATTCTTTTGCCTATTACTTTTCATATTATACAGTATTTCCTAATGTTTTCAAGTTATATTATATAATTCAAAAATTAAATGACAAATTCCTGCAAAAAAAGAAGGGATTTGTAAATAAATATAGAATAAATTAATTATGAAAGTAAAGAAGTCATTTAAATATAGGATTTATCCAACTAAAGAACAAGAAATTCTTCTAGCTAAGCACTTTGGTTCTAAAAGATTTGTATGGAATTATTTTCTCAATGAACGTAAAAACGCATATCTTGAAAATAATACTTCTTTAAACTATTATGACAACGCATCTTCACTCACCAAACTAAAAAAACAAGACGAATACGTATGGCTTAAAGAAACTAATTCCCAATCTGTTCAAGCATCACTTAGAGATTTAGAAGTTGCATACAATCGATTCTTTTCAAAACAGGGTAAGTTTCCACGTTTCAAGTCCAAAAGAGACAAACAATCATTTCGCATCCCACAGTCAACTAAGTATGCAGATGGGAAACTTAATATTCCTAAATTTAAGAAACCTATAGCTGTAAGAGAAGATAGACCACTTTCAGGAACTATTCTTTTTTCAACAATATCTAAAACTCCATCAGGCAAGTATTTTGTATCTATTACCTGCGAAGCTGAACATATCCCCCACAAAAAGAACGAAAACAAAGTAGGAGTGGACTTAGGTATTAAAAATTTAGCAATATGTTCTGATGGTAAAATCTATGAGAACATAAAGACTACCAAAAAGTATGCTAAAAAACTTTCTTATGAGCAAAAGCAACTCAGTAAAAAACAAAAAGGTTCAAATAGTAGAAATAGACAACGAATTAAAGTGGCTAAAGTTCATGAGAAAATCACAAATGTAAGGCTAAATCATATTCATAACATAACAACTCAAATAGTTCGTGATAATCAAACGATCTGTGTTGAAGACTTATCTGTTGCGAATATGATGAAAAACCATAACCTAGCAAAAAGTATTTCAGATTGTTCTTGGAGTGAATTTCTAAGGCAACTAAAATACAAATCAGAGTGGAATGAACGAAATCTAATCCAAATTGATAAGTTCTTTCCTTCAAGTAAGACCTGTAATAAGTGTAAATTTGTTAATCAGGACTTGACATTGAAAGACAGGGAATGGGTCTGTCCTGTCTGTAAAACTAAACTAGACAGAGACATCAATGCTTCAGAAAATATATTGGAGCAAGGATTAATGATTTTAAATTCTGGTTGTGGAATGCAGTCGGAATCAAAACAAAAACGTGAGGAGGCGTTGTCGTTAGACGAGCCGACGAATCACGAAACCCAGACATCTTTAGTGTCTGGGTAGTTCATACTCATCTTGATCTAATTTTGGATTAAACCTTTTCATATCTTACTCCACCATCCCAACATTCTACACAAACCCACTCTAGAATTTGATCATTACGGTAAAGTCCATACCAAGTGGCTTTCTCCGTTTTTGTAGAATATCCTTCCTTGGGCAGATCCCGCTTGCAACCAGTACATTTTAATTTTGTTTTACATGCTATCATAATACAATACCTCAACTAAGAAATTAACTTTTACTCCATACTATATTAATTCCTCTATGTATTTTTATAAAAGTTGTAAAAGCCTGATAACTTCCACTGAACTTATTCTTTTCGCCTTCTGTTAATGACTTGTATATCTTCGTAATCTTCTTCCCCTTAGACTTCCCTTTTCGCCTCTGTGTCTCTCCTTTTATACGGCAATACTTATCATTATATTCTTGCTCTAACTTTTTAAGCTCAAGATCAAGCTTTTTGTCTATATGCTTCTCCTAATGCTTTTCATAATAACCTCCTTAATAGGGATATGGATCTTCATATTTCTCTTTTAATTGAACCAAAAGCGCCTTCTCCCTTTCTTCATTGGCCTCGTCACGTTTCTTAATAGCTGCCAATCTTTCCTTTTTCTCTTCTTTAGTTTCTTTTCTTGTGCCGCTTATAAGAACACACCCTGTATCTGAATAAGGATCTCCATGCCGATCAAATTTGATCTCTACTTTGTCATATTCGTGATCTGATCTTTCTGCGTAATATTCAATCTCATCTTTAAATATTTTGGTCACTTCTTCTAATGTCCCATGAATATCATAAAGACTTATTGAGCCTAACTTTTCTGTTTTCTTTTTCATTGTATTCCTTTCAAACAGTGCTTTCTGCCAACCCCTGCTCATTTGCCTCTAGTTGCTTCCTAATCCATCTCATATATAGAATGGCCTTGTCCTCCCTACTCATAAGGCCTGTTCCAACGTCAGAAATAGGAACTTCAAACAACAATGTATCATCTTCAGTTTTATAATACAAGATGTTTTGTCTATAAAATTGAAAATATACTTTCTGATTGTTCTTTACATAATCCTTAACCGTTTTCATTTTTTTCTCCTTATGAACTTTAATAGGTACTTTCTGCATTTTGGGCAATGTCTATATGATACAGTTACAATAAATTGTCGCTTGCACCTTTTACATCGCCTCATTATGGTTTTAGGTTATTCACCATTTTCTCTCCTTAATATGGTCGGGAAACTCAGGATCGAACTGAGGATAAATGCTCCCAAAGCACTCGTGTTACCGCTACACTATTTCCCGTTATTTATGATAAAGTCTTAAGAATGTATGTTATCGTTGATTTTGCACAATTTAACTCCCTAGCTATCTCGATATTTTTTAAACCTTTTTGCTTTAGACTTCTAACTAACTCTCTATCAATCTTTTTTTGCAACTCCTTATGCTGATGCACTTTCCTATAAATTTCAGCCTTATGCAACTCAAACCTTTCTATGTCACAATGTTGTTCTCTATGGCAGTTTCTACAAATTATGATGCAACGGTCAACCTCTTCTTTAACTTTTTCTGTTAAAGAACTTGTTGGATTTCTAGATTCTCGCCATCCAATTTCATTAACATCCTCATTTTTCATTCTAATGTGGTGAAAATCTAAACTAGAAAAATTCTTCCCTTGATAATCACATTTTTCACATCTATCTGTTCCTTTATATTCAAGTAGCTTCTTCTTTAATATTTCTCTTCTTTTGTCTTCTGCCTCCCCATGATGCAATTCCATATGGCAATTAGCGCACAAGAGCATGCATTTTTTTAACTCTTCTTTTATTATCGACCATCTTTTCCCTTGAACTAACATCTGACTGATCGTATTTTCTTTACTATGTTTGCTATGATGAAACTCTAAACAAAAGATGTTCTTGTTTTTACATTTTGAACATTCCCCACCTAGATAATTTACACTCCTTATCTTTTTAGCCCATCTTAACGCAAAAGTACTGTCTGTCTTTTTCATAGTTCAATTCTCCTTTCTTTCTTATTTCAAAAAAGAATTGAACCATCCCTTCTTTATGGAGAATTTAGTTTCGCATTTCTGCTACTTACAACAAGAACCTCTTGACGGTATTCTCTTCTCTTGTCTCGGAAAGGTGGGATTTGAACCCACGACCCATACACGCTTAGCATAGGTACTCGATTCCAAGTCGAGTTGAGATAGCCTGCCTCTCCACTTTCCGTTATTAAATTGGTGGGCATACGTGAATTCGAATCACGGACCTCAACTTTATCAGAGTTGCGCTCTAACCAACTGAGCTATATGCCCTTATTTTACCTTTCTAAATTGGTACTCCCAAGGGGAATCGAACCCCTCTTGCAAGATTGAAAATCTTGAGTCCTAGCCGATGAACGATGGGAGCATGGTAGGAGAGGGGGGAGTTGAACCCGCCCAGTACTTGTTTATCAGACAAGCCTCTTCACCCGTTGAGTACTCTCCTATTTGGTAGCGTTGACCGGACTCGAACCGGCTATCCCGCACGAAGCTAGGCACATGGGTGAAAACCACATTGCGCGATCCACTTTGCATTCAACGCCATTTTTAAGTTTTTAAAGAACAAATTTCAAATTGGGGCGAATGAAGGGGTTCGATCCCTCTTCCCCGGATTCACAGTCCGATACATTAGCCATTATGCTACACTCGCCATTTTATTTAGCCACAAAAAAAGCCCTCTCATTTCTGAGAGGGCTTTTTAAAAGCATGGTAGTTAGATCACTCCAAAGCCCCCTCATGTTCGGGTTCAATATGCTCTGGAATATGAATCATAACTGTCATTTTATTTTTCCTTTTTTCTATTATACTTCTTTTACGTCTTTTCGAAAAAAATCCTTTATTTATTTTTCAGATGTTACTATGACATATATTTGATTAGTTGTCAACATCTTTTTTAAATATTTTTTGTTTCGTTCAAAATAGAGATATTGTTTTTAAGTTGTGTGCTTGCAAGATCTCTTATTTCTCCATTTATACTGCCATTTTTCTCATGAATTGTAAAGAGAATTTTTGATAAAGCTTCGGCGTTTCTTCTTGCTTGTTCTATTTTACTTTGAAGAGATATGGATTTTTGCTGTTTTAGGGTTAGTTTGTGCATTTCCATGGATCGTTTATCTTCGGTTGCTTGTTTTCCAAACTTGAGTCCATCAGCATACCCTTGGTTGTAGCATTCTTCTCTCTCTTTTTTCTTATCTTCTTCTTTGCATTTACAATTTCTTTTCATTTTTTTCTCCTTTGTCTCTAATCTCCCAACTCTATCCTCATGATAAGTTACACTCTAGAGACATTGATATTATACAAAAAAAAGAGATCACCGAAGTGATCTCTTTTAGATTTTTTGATTGGTTATTTTTTATAGATTCTAGCTCTAATTGCTGCTGTTTTTCGAGCTTTGACAATTCTAGGATCATCATTAGCTAGTGCCAATCCTACTTGAGCGCCACTAACAAACGAACTAACAACTCCAATTGCCAAATCCTCTTTTTCATTCCATTCAGGATTCATAGCGAACAACATATCAAGTCCATCTAAAACTGCCAATGACCCTGCTAATGCTAATGGTTTATATTGTGCTGGTATATCTTCTGCATCCCTCACATAAATTTCGACTATTGGATAAACCACATCAACATATCCTGTTTCTTCAAGGTCAACGACTGCAACATTTGTTTGAATTGTGCTTAACGCCTTAGATACAGCATTTTTGGCTTCTGCATCGGGATTATCGACTGCTATCCAAGTAATTGCTGTGGCCATACCTGAACTTCTTGCAATCATTTTAATCTGTCCATCTGTCAAATTGCAACCGCTTACTAACGTCAACATTACTGCGGCGATTAGGGTTGTTACGATTGTTTTAATATGCTTCATACTTCCTCCTTTTGTTTTGTTATTCTGATAGATATAAAAGATCCGCCTGTTTTTCTTGAAACTTCTTTTGCAAAGTCACATAATTTTGTAATTTCGTTCATTTTTTCGATAGCTTCTTTTTTATATTGCATTTGTCTTCCTGCAAGCTTCATTGTTAAAAGAACGTCATTATTTTCATTTATAATTTCATTTACTTTTTTAATTTTATGTTTTAGGTCGTGGTCTGCTATTAGGGGTGAGACTCTAATTTCTTTTGTTGTTTTCTTATGTTGTTTTTTCTCTTTTTTTCTCTTTTTTTCAGCTTGGTATTTCCATTTGCCATAGTCTAGTATTTTACATAGGGCAGATTTATTTCTCTTGGCCTCTGAAAAGCAAACAAGATCTAGTCCTGCTATATTCGCCATATTGAGAGCTTCATCTATTCTAATATTCTGATTAAAGCCTTGTGTTTGGTCTAAGACATTGACATTTTCGAATTTGTATTTTAGTCTATGGTTAACAACGTAGGGGCAGTTCAATTGATTTTTCAAACAGTTTCTCCTGCATTTTCTTCTATGTTTTCTTCTACTTTTCTTTCTTGCAAAACTCTAGTCTGAGTGGGTTTCCATCCTATAAACTTACATGCCATAAAGGAACTCGCCGCTCTCAATTCGACTACATTTTTTGTTCTTTTGTTTTGTATTACGAAAACTTTGCTGAATTTTTTATGTTCTGTTTCGTATCTCGATTTTTTTAATGCCTTATATTCTTTTTGAGTTAGAGGCACTGTTTGTAATTCTTCTTTAGTTTCTTCTGTTTTTTGTTCTACTTCTGGCGCTTCTACCGTTTCTACTGCTTCTACCGTTTCTACTGCTTCTACTGTTTCTACTGTTTCTACTGTTGTATTTTCCATTAATCCATTCCTATGTTATCGCTTCCGCATTCAGGACAAACGAATGTGTCCCTTATTTTTTTCCATTCTTCATTTGTTTTAACTACCATATGTTTTATATTTTTGGCCTTTCTTTCTAGTTCATGTGCAACGAAATCTGTTCCGCTAATATAGTATCCTTTTTCGTCTTTAGAATAATTTGAGAGTCCTGTTTCTTTAAAATACCATTCATCAATATATATTTTATCTTTAAACAATGAATCTTTTAGGTCATTAATAAGATCAGGCCTAAATGGGTTATATCCGTCAGGACTCCAAAAGTCATCCTGTCCCCATCTACAATTGTCACAATAAATAAATGCCATAGTTATCTCCTTTCAATTATTATACAATGTTTTAGGGATTTTAACATTTTTTATCTGCGACAGAGGATGCACCCCAAGCGTCAGGTTTTATTGCACACTTAAAGCCTTGAGCAATGACCAAACCAACTAATTCTTCATGATATTTAGCAGATTTGAATTTTAAGTTTTTATTAACGTCAAGCTGTACAGTAATCACATTATCTTCTGGAATTATTTTATCTGTATACCAAGCTGCCTCTAAAGATCTAAAGGCTTCCATCAAAAGTCTCTGTCGTAATGACTCCATGTAGCTTACCTTGTCTGTATGAATGATAGCACGCCCACCGGCACCTATTCCATCTTCTCCCATATAATGAACAATGATGGCAGTCGTAAACACACAGGTTTTTTTCTTAGAATAATTTTGACTATCTGTTGCAATGTAAAATACACTGTTATTTATATTTTGAGCAACAAACTCGTCAACGCTAATTTTTTTTCTTGGATTCCCGAAAGATCTCCAGTCCCACTTTTCAAATGGCTTATAAGAATGATTCAATTTTTTTACTCTTTTCATTTGTAATATGTATTATACTTGTGACGAAAAAAAATCAATCTTTTTTCTGAAATAATTTTTGTTTAGTTTGGAATTTGTATTAATTAACTGCAAAAGTGCCTATTCCATTGCATTTTTCGTTATGTAATTCCTTAATAGATTTTCTCAAAAAGTTAGACAGATTAAATGAGCTATCCTTTTTGTAAATATCTTCGATCATTTTCTTTTCTGATTCAGATACTCTTATTTGAACAACTTTATTCTTTTTTTCCCTAATGCACATAGTCCCTCCGCCTATCAATTGCTAGAATTACTTGAATCACTAATTACTATGTCTAATCCACTATCCCTACCCGTAAGTCAGAAATTATGTTACTATTGAACTATAAAATCATCCTCAATTATCCATACTCCAATTCCTTCAGCACCTTCAGCACTTGAACTACTTGAGCTTGAAGAGCTGTATTCTTCTGAACTACTTGAAGAACTACTTGAGCTGTATTCTTCTGAACTACTTGAAGAACTACTTGAGCTGTATTCCCAAGAACTACTTGAAGAACTACTTGAGCTGTATTCCCAAGAACTACTTGAAGAACTACTTGAACTACTAGTATCTCCTCCAACTGGGCTTCCGTCTGTAGAAACTCCTGTATTTC
>Ga0209434_1000244_pt1 | contig 27958 bp, 22 predicted proteins | sample ETNvirnome_2_300_FD_184068 | JGI IMG/M metagenome (GOLD analysis project Ga0209434, IMG submission 184068) | Marine viral communities from the Pacific Ocean - ETNP_2_300 (SPAdes) (version 2) | ecosystem: Environmental > Aquatic > Marine > Oceanic | place: Pacific Ocean | collected 2013-06-22 | reverse complement strand
TGGAGGAGACTGCACCTGAAGAGGTGGAGGAGACTGCACCTGAAGAGGTGGAGGAGACTGCACCTGAAGAGGTGGAGGAGACTGTGACTGAAGAAGCTGAAGAGGTTACTGAAAAAGCACCTGAACCCGAACTCGTTACATGTAGCGTTGTGGGGCAAAAGGTTAGCGGAATCGTGACTGACAATGGGGGGCGAAAAACTCTCCGAACTTCGGATGGAGTGACTTATGATGTTTAACAGCTTCGTTTGAGGTCTTATAGGGGGCGGATGCAAGTCTGCCTCCAAACAAGACTTCAATAGTCATTCTCAAGTGATACGAAATGGTGATTATATCTATAACCTAAATTTATAACTAACAAATGACAAAATGAACTATTTAACAAGACCAGGCGGAAAGGAGATCAGCGCACAGTTGCCTTTGCCTGTTGATGATGTTACTCAATCGAGTGACAGGGTGGCGGTTGCTGCCGAAACTATAACCTTCACCTGTGCAGCTGCTCAAAGTGGTAGAGGTGTGGTTTCAACCGACAAGGCTCCTATTTTGAACTTAAACGGAGACAAGGTTGGTTCTTATTGGGATAAACAGGCGAACCTGGTTTATACGGTCAGTGACACAGGCCTTATTGGGGCACTAGTTGAAACAGCAGGGTCAGCCGAAGCGGTAATTACAGATACCGCTAATAATCTGGAGTTAATGTTCGAGACTCCAACTGCGGCTTCAGCAAGGTACATTTTGAAGGCAATAGACGACGGGGGTAATGTACTGTATGGCTGGATCAAATTGGTGGCGGCCTCTAGTAATGCTTACACTTTTGACATTTACGATACGGCTGCAATGGCTGATCAAGACTGGGTAGGGACGTTGGGAAGTTTTGACCATACGGCCATAAGGCGAATAGAAATTTATTCAAATGAAAGTTCATTCGTATGGGGAACAGGAACTGTTTTGACGACAGAGGTTGAGTATAATGAGGAGAAAGATGCACAAGAATTTATAAACGGATTGGCAGATGGTGAGTTTGCCATTAACTATAGAGCCGGTACGATTCTTTATCGAAAAGCGACTGCTGGTACTTCTGATACTTGTACTTATAATACAATGGCTGTAGCTGCTGTAGTAGTGAGTGGTGGAGGTGCAGCCCTAGACGCGACTCATGATTCAGCGGTAATCGCTACAGGGCCTCAAGTAATGGCTGAAGCAAAAGATTTCGACGGCGCAGCTTTTTCGGACCCTGTGGCAGAAGGGGACGCTACTCGTCCAGCTGCTTCATTAAGTGGCGTTCAGTATGTAATGGCTGTAAACAAAGATGGGTCAGGGCAACCAGCTTATGATTCTGGAACAGATTCATTTAAGCAATTTGAAGTTAGTCCGATTTCAGATCACCATGTAGAGGAGACTGGAACTTTGGCTACGGTGTTAAACGCTACGCCTCAATATCTTTATTACGATATGGATGGTTACAAAAATGCAACTTTTCAAATAGCAGCGGTTGACGCAGGTGGCGGAGATACGCATGTGATAACTTTAGAAGGAACCGTGCAGGACGATGGGACAGCGGCAGCGAGTTGTACTTATCAGGATGTGACATCGGCTCTAACAGGGGTAGCGAATGTAGCAGCAGTTAGCATGTGGATCATAGATACACCAGTGGCTTTCAAGTATTTGAGGATAAAGGATACGACAGCAGGTGGTAATAATGATGGAGGCATAACAGTCTATGCGAAACGAATGTACTAATAATTAAGCTAACATGGCGATACATTTAACATCAAAGGCCGTAGTGCTTCAGGCACTAGATACAGTCGTGCCAGAAAGCCCAGTGGCAGCACTTAAAACTGAATAAGTAAAGTTATTTGATGTATTTATAATTTCATTAACCAAAATAGTATGTCGAAAATAATAAATGACGTATTGGCTACTAAAACTTTAGAAGATTTAGTTGCCACAGCCCCGGCTAAAGCTCCTACTCCCAAATTGACAACAAAAAAAGTTGAAGAGGCTGTAGTGCTTTTAAAAGAGATAGAGAAGAATAACGGGTATTTGGCGATTGCTGGAAAAGTGGGGTTAACGCAGGCGCAAATAGTTGAAATTCATAAAGCTATAAATGTGAAGATTTCTGAATTACATCTTTCTGAAGAAGCGTCAGAATCAATAACCAATTAATCAAATGGCAAAATATCCTAGAATAAAGTCGTCGGAAATATTGCTAAGAGACAATTATGACAACAATGTAATAGCTGCAGCTATTCAGTATTTATTAACAAATTAAATTATGACAGTACATACAAGCTCGGGGCTTAAGCCCTATGTGCAATCAGGAGCAGGTACGCCTGGTGAAGTGGATGGGGTAGGCGGAGATTTATATGTAGTTGGCGATACAGAGTTAGACGGTATTGTTTATGTAAATCCTGACACTCTTACTTCAGGGGGTACAGACGATTTTTCTTTAGAAGTTTTACAGACATTAAACGATGCGGGAGCAGCAGGTGGAAGCGATAAGTTCACTCTTATTAAGGGGAACATGGTCGTCACGGACGATACGGGATGGGATGAATTATTTTATTTCGATTTACAACGAGGAGGTACGTCTCTTTTCGCTATCAATGATTTGGGGGACATAGAGATGACTCCTGTGGCTGACGATGAGGGTTCACCTAGTCATTTTAAGCTCACGGGCGCAGCGCATACGAGCTTGGCTGCAAGCACGCAAGCTTCAGATGTAGTTTTCGACCTAGACAGGACGGTACAATTTGCTCATGGCGCGATTACTCAGCAGGTTGCATTCTCCATTACTGCGCCAACCTACGCCTTTACTGGAGGGGGAAGTGCTATTGGCGCAGCTATCACGATGGGCGTTACGGGTATTCCTGAACCAGGAGCAAATGCAACAATTGCAATGGGGGCAGCTTTTGCGGTAGGCAATCCGGCTGGGCACACTTCAAGTATCCCCGTCGCTGCTACTGCGGGTGTAATAGTGATGCCTGGCATCGAGAATGGAGTAACTGCCGTTGCTGCAAGATTTGGGTTGTTGGTGGGTGGCGATTCGTCAGGAAATGTTTCGTTAGGTAATCAAACGGCGACGCTAACAACTGCGGGCGCTGCTTATATTAGTCAGATCACATACAACTCTACTACGCTTACAAGAACAGTCACCACGCCGGCTTCGCTACTTATTGCCGGCGCACCGGTGGCAGGAACGAATATGGCATTTACAAACGGCCCCTATGCGATACTTGTGGCGAGTGGGCTTTCAAGCTTTACAGGGCCTATGGAAATATCGGCAGGTGCAGCCTTTACAGCATCTTCAGGAACAGAGACTATTCTTGATATTTCTCCTACTGTTAATCAGTCTGGTAGTGCGGGGTATCAGGTTATTAATATAGACATAACAGAGACTGCTACTGGTTCTGGAGAAAAACAATACTTGACAATGGGGGCTGACGGGTTCTTAAACTTTGAATTCACTAATAACGGCAGATTTAGTGTCTTTTCAGTAAATGGAGAAGCAGCAAGGGGGACAGCCTCTACTACGACAGCAGATGGGACAGTGACTACTCTTGCAACGCTTGATACAGACTCTGATACCGCTATACACGTTACTGCCACTGTAGTTGGGCACGAAACCACAGACAGTGATGAGACGGCGAGCTACGTAATTCACGGCACATTCCAGAATGATGGCGGTACTTTGACACAAATAGGCCCAACGACTTCTTCTCATGCAGCAGAGGTAACGGCTGCATGGGATGCAGCCTTTGACGTAAATAGCACCAATATTCGTGTAAGGGTGACTGGCGCAGCGGCTACCAATATTCGGTGGGTTGCAAGTTATCACGCACTTATAGCAGAAACTGGAGCTTAATATTAATTAATTAATCAAATGGCAAAATATCCTAGGATAAAGTCGTCGGAAGTGTTGCTAAGAGACAGTTACGACAACATAAGCGGAGTCGTGGACAACGGGGGAACTCTTAATGGGGGTGCTTCGATAAGTGGAGAAAATCTTGTTTGCGTAGGTAATGGTGGCGCTTCTTATCCAGGGTACTTTTACGATTTATGGGATAATGGATTTACTATTGTGCTTGGATTGGCAACTACTACCTCAGTGCCAGACACGACTTATAGGAGATTTTTTGCTTACAGGATAGACGCGAATCACACTATATTAATGGCCATAAGAAGAAGTGATGGGGGTACTGTAGTGCAAATTAACAATGCCGCTGGATCTAATTACTACACTATTATTTCTGCTTTAGACCTAGATGCCGCCCAGGTGGTAACCCTTACCTGGGACGGAACAACACTTTCACTTTATAAGAACACGGGGCTTTTAGGGTCTATTGCTGTTGCTGGCGGAGGGGTTATTTCAGTACCAGCAACGGAATTTACGGTTAGGGTAGGTGAAGGGCCGACTTCTAGTTTTGCGGGCAATATATCTTTTGTTACGATTCTAGCTCAAGCAGCAACGGCGGCAGAGGTCGCAGATGTCTCCAATCAGACAACGTATCGGGAAATAGATGAATCAAAAGCTTTAGTAAGTCTACCATTAAGAAGTCATTATAACGATGGTACTGATCAGGTAACTGAGAATATTGGCAACCTGGGCGGAACGGTGCAGTTAGGAGATGGAAGTACGGCAGGAACTTTCCCTACACAATTAACGCCGCATGGGATGAGTTTTGATGGGGGGGACTATATACAAGGAGCAAGCCAGTCTATTGCTGACGGTAATGTGACTGCAATAGCATGGATTAAGACAAGCACTTCAACTGGAGCTGTCATAGACAATTTTGAATCAGCTAGTCCTTTTACAGGATTTGGGTTTGAACTTGATCCTGCGGGATCAGGAGTATTGGCGTTTTATGCAGCAGATGGGGTCGCGAGTACTTTTACATTGGATTCTTCTGGGTTGGCAGTGGATGACGGAGTCTTGCGTCATGTAGCCGTGACATACACTGGAACAACTGTAACTTTCTATATAAATGGGGAACTATCTTCAGAGGTAGCTAGATCGCATACGCTGGGAGAGTCTACTGGCCCCATACGGATAGGGGCAACAACTAACAGCCCTATAAACAGATATTTTAATGGCGAGATTTATACGCCTAAAATTTTTAATGCGACGTTTACACCAACTCAAGTAAGAGAAATTCACCGTAGAGACTTAAAACTAATAAACCTTTAAAATGTCATTAAAACAACAATTAGCTTCAAATACTTTAGGCCATTGGGATTTCCGTACTGGGAGCATTGCTGACCAAAGTGGTAATTCTAATGATGGAACTTTTACTAATGCTCCTTATTGGCAAACTAATCGTTTTGGTAGGTCTTTAATGTTTCAAGGTACTGCAGCAGTTACGGTTGCTGATAGTGCAGAATTACAAGCTACTAATATGACGGTGGTATTATTTGGTGAGTTTGTTCATCAAACAGGTGATCGATTTTTTTATAAGCGTGATGCAGGTGGTACGCACGTAGATTTTTTTATGACTTCTTCTCAATTAAGAGTTTTTGATGGTTCAACTACTTCTTCTTTAGCAGTGAGTATTACTGCTCGTTCAATGATTGCTTTTACTTTAACTAGTGGTAGTACTCCTAAGTTTTATCGTGATGGAGTAAAAGTTGGTGATGGTAGTTCTGCATTAACTATTACTGCTGATGATGCAGCTATTACTTTGTGTAATTCTAGTTCTTTGGGTGGTCCAGTGAATAATGCGATTAATGAAATTATTTATTTTGATACTGAATTATCTGAGCAGCAAATGAGTGAATTATATTCTGAGTGGTCTCAAGAAGCACACATTGATGCTATTCCTCGAGCAACAGTTCTCCCTGAATCTCCTGAACTTATTGCAAGTCCAGCAGGTAGTTGGAACATGAATGTTCAAAATGGTGTTGTATCTGATGTTAGTGGGAATGGGAATGATGGAACAGTAACTACAGCTGGTATGATAACTACTGAAGGAATATTCGGTAAAGCTTTAATCTATGATGGTGGGGTAGGGACTATAACAGTGGCTGATGATGCAGCTATTCAAGATATATTTGATGGTGGTGGGTCAGTAAGTTATTGGTTTAATGTTCGTGGTATGGGAGTTGGAAATCAAGGGCATTTGCATTTAAAAGGTCAACACAGTTTTAATGTAAGGGATGTATCTGGGAATTTTTGTAGGCTTAGATTTCAACAACAATTTAGTGGAACTGATGGACAATGGAACACTCCAGCTGGTGGTATTGCTTTTAATAGTTGGAATCATGTAGTGTTAACTTATGATGCAGATTCAGATAGTCATCTTCCTGTAATTTACATAAACGGTGTTTCAGTTACTGTATCAATAGCACAAGGTGCAGTTGGAGCAAAAGTTTCAGATGTAGGAGATCCTCTTTACATTGGAAACAATACTGCTAATACTCGTACTTTTAATGGAATAATTGAACAACCACAATTTTGGAGTGGAACAACATTAACTCAAGCTCAAGTAGATTTATTATATGCACAGGGACAAAAGAAATTAGATTTAAACTTTACTGGTGAAGATTGGAACGTTTCTGTTAGCAATGTTACCGCTAACTTCCTAGAGAATACAGGGTTTGAAATAACTAGTGGAACTTGGCAGGTAGACGACTCAACTAGTGCTGGTAAGCAGATTACATGTGTAGGGGCGGGGATTATATCCATTCCAAGCCAGCAAGCATTTGGAACGTGGGAATTTGAGTTAAGCAAGGATGCTGCATCAAATCCTTTAATAGGATTCGTAATGGATTCAGTTCAGGCAGGGAACGCTGCGCTTGGTTATCAGATGACCATAACGGCAAGTGAAGCCATTTTCTTGAGAAGAATTACGGGCGGAGGGTCCACGACCGTATTCTCTACGGCAACGGGCGTCATTGCTACAGACGAATTTGTAAGGGTGGTTATAACCAGAGATGCGTCGGGAACTTTTGAGATTTTCGTGAATGAGACTTCTATTGATACAGGAGGAGACACTGCTTATGTCGATTCTTCATTCTTGGTTCTGGAATTAGATACAGGCGACGCAATTAGGAGTATAAGATTTTATCCAACTGTCTAATCACCACTTTAATATATGACTGACAAAATTTTAGAAAGTAAGTTCAGATCCTTTCAGGAATGCACAAAGAAGGAACTTTCGAATTTGCACGAAACTAACCGTTTGATCATGGCAACAATTGATAATATAAAAGACAATCATTTGGCACATTTAGGAGAGAAGATATCGAACATGGAAAATAAGATAGGGAATTTGGCAACAGAGGTTTCGTGGCTGAAAAAGATACAGTGGGCACAGCTAACTGGCAGCATAGGGTCACTGGGTGGAATAGCTTATTTAATAACCCAATCACTTGTATAATAATTTACAAATTAGACTGAATAATGGCTACAGAGAGTGAACTGAGACAGCTGGTATTGAACTCAAGTGCGAATAGGGCAACTATTTGGGGTTCGTCAAAATCACGTCAGTGGAAACATATTATTTAACCTAAATTACCGTGAGTACAAGTCAAAAATTACAAAAGCCAAAAATCATAAACATTACGGGAAGCTCGATTCGTATTGCCCATCCCGACATATCTGGCAATATAAGTACTACTTTAGCTGCGCCCGCATTAGCGGCAGCAGAGTCTATAACGGTACTAGATAACGACGGGTTCGCTAATGCGGATTGGATGGTTGTTGGTTCAATCGGGGATAATCAAACTGAAACAACAGTAGGGGATGCAGCTGTTACAAGAGGATCAACAATAGCTGTTACTAATCACCTCTCCTTTGACCACGAATTGGATGCCAAAGTTACAAAGATTAACGAGAGAGGAATAACTATATACGGGGCTGCAACTGACGGTGGAGCAGGAACCATTATAGAGTCCATTGACGCAAAGACAGCTTCTGGTCGACAATTGGCTGACGCTCAAATGGTCCAGTGGGACAGACCTTATACTGAATATACGCTCCAGGCTGCTACTGATACACCTTATGCTTATTATTATGTCAAATTCACCGATGGGACCACGACTAGTGATGCGAGTGACTACATTGCTGCTGCTGGTTTGGTTTATAATTCTGCTGAGAACTTTATTAACCAAGCTTTACGGATAACCGGTAGCAGGATAACAGGCGTAATTACGAGAGAAATGTGCGTAGAATGGGCTAATGACTGTCAATCTGCTATTTCTCAATTCGTGTATCAGGATCCAACCACAGGAGAGTATATGCAAATGGATTGGGATTTTGAGGTAACTGAAGATATAAGCTCAATGGTGCTTACCACTTATGAGAATGAATATGCCCTGACGGGCCTTGACCCTGACCCCAAGTATATAAACGACAGAGCTATCATAGGCGTAAGGCTAGGGTCGGAGGGGAATTTGCAAAAACAAACAATAGACGCTTACGATGACGAAACGGCAGCTTATACTCGTTCACGATTAAACGGAGCAGCGGCAGCGAATGATGTCCTCCTTACTCTGGATAGTGTTTACGACTTTGATGCCTCTGGCACGATCTATGCAAGTGGAAGTTCTTACGCCTATACCGTTAAGGATGGAACTAACGCAACATTGGCAATGGCATATACGGATGCTTCTCCGGAGGTGGCCACGACTTTATCAGCTCCCACGGCAGTCGCTGACTTAACACTGACGGTTACTTCAATTGCTGGGTTTTCTGCCAGTGATTTTATAGAAGTTACGGATGGGACAAACACTCAAGTGTTTCAAATAAACGGCGCACCAGCTGGTAATACCATTGCTTTGTCACAAAGTGTAGCTTTTGTGTTTGCAGCTACTACGACTGTAACCGTTGTCGAATCAACAGAGATAACGGCTACAATAGCTGACAACAGCGTTGTGTGGCAAAGCATACAACCCGGTTTGCCGAAGAGATATACCATTTATGGTGGTAAAATAATTCTAAATAAACCGCCAAGTTCGGAACATACCAATCGTCCACTCAAGATTAGATACTTCAAAGAACTTACTCGTTTAACAGAAGCTTCGGATACAACGCCTGTACCTTTCACTAACGTGTTCCAATATTATATTGGTTCAATGATAGAGAGAAGGAAGGGGAACGCAGAAAAAGCGTTAGAACTTATGCAGGTGTTCAATAATGCAGTGCTTTCAAACGCTTTAAAGAACAAGGCTCCAACTACTGATGAATATACCTATCATTATTATGAGGATTATTCACCAGGGGGGGGCAAGATCACTAATAGAAATAATAACTATACTTGGTAATGCTAGTACAAAATTTTAACACTTTAAAAGGAGCTAATACGAATGTATCACCATTCTTAATGCCAGAGGGGACGGCTGTGGTTTTAAATGGCTGTAATCCTACATACAAGCTGGGGGCCTTAATAAAGGACCTTGGTTACAGCAGGGTTAGCACGCAGATAGAGAATAGTAAAAGTATAACGGGGCTGTTTAATTTTAGGCAAGTACCGGGCACAGAGAAGATGTTAGCCACCGTAAATGACGCAGATGGGGACGACGATACTCAGTTGTTTTATAAAACAGCTGCTGGAGCGTGGACGGAGATAGCTGGGGCAGAAGCTACATGGAATGGGTACGAGGATATAAACGTAGAAATGGAGAACTTTATCGGATACTGTTTCTTTGTAGGTCATGGGGACACAGACGGATTTTTGCCTGTAGGGAGCTTGACTGGCACAACGTGGTCAGACGCTGTAAATGTTACTAATATGCCAGGGGCGAAATATATTAAAAGATACAGGGACAGACTGTACTTAGGTAATTGCGACAGTGCGGGAACAGCTTATCCTTATAGGGTTTATTTCTCTAGTGTCCCGTCCGCAGGGGCGATAACATGGACTGTTGCGAGTGACTTTATTGATGTGGACTATAGTGAACAGATAACAGGGTTAGGAGAAAACTGGGACAGATTAGTTATATTTACTGAATATAGTGCATACACCTACAATCAGGAACAAAAGAAGAAGGTTTGGGACATAGGTTGTTCTAACCATAGAACTATAAGAACCCAGGGAGAGTATATGTTCTGGGCTAATAGGGATGGGGTTTGGCTATCTGTGAGCGGAGGTTACCCACAGAATATAGCTGGTAATGTAATAGATTTCTTTAGAAACGGTACTCCAAATAATTTCTTTGCTGAATTGATTGACGAAGAATACATACTATATGTAGGAGACGTAACAGTGAACGGGGTGGCTTATAGCAATACTGAACTGATTTTTAATATCCCTACTCAAACATGGAGGTGGAGAGAGAATACAGATAATATGACCATATTTGCTCGTTTTAATGATAGCGGGAAATTGAGAAGGTATATGGGTGATGATGACGGGAATGTATGGGATAAAAGTAAATATACTGATACAAGCCTTGTTTATACTGACACTACGGTTAGCGGAACAGGAGTATCAATTGCTGCTAACTTTGAGTTAGCTCCTATGTTTTTAGGGGACGTTAGTTTTAACAAACGTATAAAAGAGATCCATGCCTTTGCAGAAAGAGCTGGAGGATTAAAGTTGAAGTACAGGGTTGTTGATAAAAACTCACGTGCGTTAACAGAATACATTGAGCTGGGAGAGCTGACGCAATACGTAAGCACATTTGATGTGGAAACTGAAGGAGGAGTGTTGCTACAAGTAGCAGGATCAGAATACGGGAGTAATCCTTTTTGGTCATTTTTTGGATTTGCAATGGACGTTGAAAAACAATCTGACATACTTAACTAATATAATTTGCCTACAATACTCTCACTGGGCTTCGTCCATAACAGGAAGGACCAGGATTTACAAAAAGGTAATGGGTTAACACCACCACAAGCCCCTATTTCTATACCTAATTTAGAGGCGGTAATTCCTGATAACTCAATCCCTTATGATAAGACCTCGATAGATACTTTACTGGTGAACCAGTACGTTAAGGGTGGGGCAACAGGGTATGATGCAGGGACAGGGTTTTGGCTGGGGAATGACGGCAGTGCTTATAAATTTTTCATAGGAGATAGTGCTGGGGATAAGATGACATGGGACGGATCCACCTTAACCATTACGGGTTCGTTAGTAGCTGGTTCGATTCATATACCAGATCTTGATACGACTGATAGCAGTTTTCATGTTGATACAACTGGGAATATGTGGATAGGAGCTACTCAGAGTGATTTTACCTCAAGTAATGAGAACGCAGAGGTGTATTTTTTGGCAAATGGTAGCGGGTTTTTAAAATCTAATTTACAGGTAGGGCTTACTGCAGGAGATAATATAGCTATAGACGGTGGTAATTTAAGGATAAGGTCTAGCAATTATGTATCAGGGGCACTGGGTGCAGGGTTCACTTTAGAGCCAGACTTATTAGAGGTGGGGAATATTTCAGCTAGGGGTAAATTTCAAACAGCGAACTTTGTTACTAATAATATATCTGCGGTTAGCGGAGATATAGTGGTGGTGATAGGGTCCGATGTTTTAGATACTGATATGACAGCTTTAGATGCTAGTACTTTAACAATAAGCGGCGATGTTACCTTTGCGGTAAATGATGTAATTAGAATAAAATCAGGAGCAGACGATGAGTGGATGACGGTTACTAATACAGGTTCAGCGCCAACCTATGTAGTCACAAGAGATGAGGGTGCAGGATATGCGGCTGACTCTAATCCAGCTTGGCAGAAGGGTACGGCGGTAGTTAATTTTGGCCCATCTGGGCAGGGTGGAGTGTTCATTACAGCTAATGATACTAATGCTCCATTTGTTTCTATATTTGAACACGCTGGCTCACCTTGGAGTACGATCACTACACATTTGAGATTAGGTAATTTGAATGGGTTTTTAGATTATGTTGCGGACGCTTATGGTATAGGAGTTGGAGTTACTAATGATTCTTTAACGTATGACACGACCAATGGGTTAAGGGTTTCAGGTACAGTGACGGTTAAGGCTGGGTCTACTTTGAATACGATGCCGTCTGACGAAAACCTTGCTGCGTATTGGAGCTTTGATGAACAGGCTGGAAGTACGGCGATAGACGAGACTAATAACGGGAATAACGGGGTTATTACTGGTGCGACTTATGACACAGGTGTGTCAGGCACAGCACTTCACTTTGACGCAGGACCAGAGGTAGTGACTGTTTCCGCTGAATCCGCCATTGATAACCTGTTTGCTACTGGCGGAACCGTTTCCTGCTGGGTGAACATTGATAGTGATGGGGGACTCCATTCAGGCAGGATTCTACAGAAAGCGCCAAATGGGCTTTTAAATGGATGGGTTTTGTATACCGGGAGCGAAACGGTGGATGGTGTAAGGCTGAACTTTTTTGTTAACTTTGACGGAGGCGGAAACAGCCGTGGAAAGTGGGTGTCTGACACGAACACGCGTTATCCTTTAAATGAATGGGTTCACGTAGCCGTGACATATGACGGTAGCAGCACATCTAACGTGCCAATATTCTATTTGAACGGGGTTGCGCTAGGTAACTTGACGATAAATGAAACGCCATCTGGGGCAATAGAAGATGACTCATCAAGAGACTTATATATCGGAAATGACATTGACCAAACAAATGAATTTGATGGGCATTTAGACGAGATTAGGCTTTACGACTCCGTGTTGACTGCTTTAGAGATTTATACTCTTTATCAGCATCCTGGTGGAGTTTCTCCGCAGGGCGTTAAACAGTTGGGTGGGAAATATACGACTGCGCCTAGTGGCGCTAGGGTGCAATTATTCCCTGATTCTAACACCGGTCTATTGGCCGAGGATTCTGGTGGCAACAATGTACTGGAAGTGATTGTAGGTGGGTCAGATGTAGGAGATGTGATATTGGGCGAGGAGGCTAGTGGTGAGTACGCGAAATGGGATGATAGTGCTGCGGAATTTTTGATCAACGGCCAGAAGGCTGCGACTATTAAAGATAGGGCAAACACCTTGTTTGAAGAGTTCTTTTTTAAAGGCAATAGCCAGGATGGTTTCACTGAGACACCTGGAACAGGTTCTATTACCAGAACTTTTATAACCACAGAATTGGACAGCGGTGCAACGAGTAGTTGTTCTATTAGTGGAGATGCAACCATAGACGCGGCTAGTAGTTTTGAATTTGGAGTAGCAATGAAAATGGAGTCGATCAGTAACATAGACGGATTTATAGGAATTGAGAACTGGGGTAGTTTAAATATCGCAAACAACGGGGTAGAGACAGCGAAGCACATAGGGTTTTATGTTGTTGAGGGTGTTCTTTATGCTTCTAATGCAAATAATACGACTCAAACAACTACTAACATTAGTGCGGGATTAACTTTAACAGACTACAATGTTTATAGGTTGGAATATACTGCGTCTACAGATGTTAAGTTTTATGTGAACGAGACCTTGGTAGCTACGCATACAACGAATTTGCCTGCTGCGGCAATGGGGATCCCATATCTTGGTGTAGAGTCTCAGGTTGGTACTCAGATGATGATTCTCTACAACAATTATTATATTAAGATTTTATTGTAATGGCTAAAGTAAAACTAAATCCAGAACCAGGAAATATAACCCTTTATCAAATGAAGATCCTTTTATGCACCTTATTGAAGGATAAAGAAATAAACGAAACAGATGTTCCTAAATCTGTAAAAAAACATTTTAAGAAAATAACCCCATAACATGACACCAATCCCAATCTCAGCAGAGGCACAAGCAATGATCCCTGATATTCCTGGACTAAATAAGCAGGCTGTGGGGGAAAAGATCGTCAGATTACTTAAAGGGAAGAAGGTAGAAATAGTAATTGACGATAAGTTACACAGTATAGATGGAGACAAATACCTTGACGTGTTAAGCCAGATTAAGTCTGGTTTAAAGAATATTACAATTAGCGGTATCATGTTTGGTACGCAATTCCAGGATCTGGGGGGGCAAACCTTTGGCGTAAACAGCAATGTAGTTAAAAAGCTTTTAGAAAAGCCTGCAAGCTTCGAGGCATTTATAGGTCAGGGGGTTTTTCCTGAAAGCAAGGTTGTTCCTTATGTTGGTGATACAGGGGCTACGTCTGGATCTACTTTAAATCTTGAGCAAGGTGAAGTTTCTTCGGGGGGAGGGCTAGTGGATGGTTACAAAGCGGGGCCAAACTTTAAAGATAATAAGAGCAAGGTGGTTGATGTTGAATCATTTGGTGCGCCTAAAGGGCAACAGGCTACCGCAGGAGCTGACGATCTACCAGAAGGGTTTAAATTAGAACCTATGCCAGGTACTGGTCAGCTCGTACCTATCCCAGATACTCACGGTTTCACGCCTGAAGGGAAGCTAGTTCCTTTAGATCAATTAGCTCCGTCAACGGGGCTACCCGGGCAGCAGCCTATAGCAAGTTTTTCTGATGGTGCAAAGAAACTAGTAGACCAAGCTTTACTTGAGAAGGATATTACTACAGATTTAGCTCAACAACCTTTCTGGAAGAATAATGCTTATAAGGTAGAGGCATTTAAAATGCTTAACCAAATAATGGGTTCACCAGAGTCGCTGGCAAAATACGTGAAGGAGAAAGGATTAACAGATTTGCAACAATATGACTGGTGGAATGGTAATGACAATAAGCAGGCGGCGTTTCAGTTAATAGAATCGGGGCAAGTAGATCAGATTTCTGATGCAGTCATAAATGTACCAGGGGGGCAAATACCAGATCAGATAGGCGTAACAACGGGGGCGCCTGGTCCTGGCGTGATCCCTCCCTTTACCGGTGAAGAGCCTGGAGGCTTTGACCCCAGCGCTGATCCTAGTGTACCTGTGGTTGATGAGCAGGCGGAATTTGATGCCTTAAGAGAGAAGTTTAAAAAAGAGTTAGAAGACAGTGTGAATAACGGGCTATTAACACAAGACCAAGCTGATCTATTCTTGCAAACGTGGGACGAGTACCCTAGTGGTGAGCCTATTGATGTTAATAAGATCCTAGATAAGTTTAACGAGATACAAGAGAACACTCTTGATCCAGAGTTCGCTACTCAAATAGCGGCATATACTTCGGACTTAAAGGATCAGATAGCTTTCCAAGAACAACAAAGGGAGATAGAGGAAGAGACAGAGAAAACTTTGGCGGGACAGAATATAAGGCAGGCTAAAAGTGATTTAGAAAAAGCTGGATTAACATTTAGCGGACAGGGCATAGAGCAGCTGGGGCAGCTTGCTGCGGTTGGTCAGCCAGGAGCAGAGGGTTCAGCTATACCGTCACAAACTTCCGTAATAAATCCTAAAGCGGGGATGACGGCAATAGAAGCGCCTTTCGGGGGAATGTTTTACGAGGGGACAGTCAACCAGGCTAATAGATTGTTAAGTACTAGTTCTCTAGCTAAATATAAAAAGAATCTACAAGAACTAGGAAGAATCGGAGAAGATGTATTAGGTACAGAGGCGGCATTAGGTTTGAATATCCCTGGATTTGGAGCGGTAGGTAGCGTAACGGGATCATTGCCACAAGCGCAGCAACAGGAGAAGGCGTCTGTACTAGGCGGCCTAATTGAACAAGAACAAAAGAATTTATATCAAAGTAGTCCATTTAAATTTAACCTATAATAACATGGCAATAGAACCAATAGCGGCTCCAGTGGGATCTTTCCAGCGAGATTTCGAAAAAGAGCAGGCAAAATTAGAAGAGATGGGGGTTAATTCCTTACAGGTGGGGATGCTTAACCCAACAACGCTGTTTGAAGCCACGTATACACCTGAAGAGTTAGCTCAATTACCAGACTATTTAAATATAAAAGGTAAGAAGGATGCTGCGGCAGGAGCAGAAGCTTCCTTGCTGGCCACGCCAAAACCTACGGTATCAGGGATGAGAATTCTTGAAAATGGGTTAAGGGCTAAAGCTGGGATCGGTGATCAAGCAATAGGAGAGAGCGATATATTCGGGCAAGCTGGATTAAGCGGATACGCTGTCTTAAAACAGTCTATGGCTCAAAGAGGAGCCGAGATGGACAGAAAGTATAATACGTTTGCTAATGAGCTTGAGGGCGTGTCTGGAGCCTTCAGGGACACGTACAATTTGGCGCTTGATAGATATAATGTGTTGCAAGCTGCATATAAGGAGGAGACGGATAGATTTAATTCGGTTATTGATGATCTAATGGACCATGAACAGTCGATGTTATACCTACAGAAACAGTTTGATTTAAATAAAGAGCTTGCAGGCTTTAAGGCTGGGTTAAAGGATGAGCCGGCGCTCCCAGGTAGCGGGTCTAGCTTGGACACAGGCACCCCGTCTATTGTCGGAGAGTATGAGAATAAAATAACTGGGAAGGGGACCATAACGGGACATGGCAGCTTCAGGGCTGACGGGACAGAGATATGGGCACCAGGGCTAGATGTGCATTCGGCGCCAGGGTCGTCTGTTAGGTCGCCGGGCAAAGGGGTAGTGGTTGGTATGGTTGCAGACTTTACTGACCCAGGTGAACCCCTAACTCAATCAGATCAAAATAGCGGATTTGGAAACCAGGTCGTGATAGAGTTAGAGGATGGGAACATAATCTTCTTGTCACATTTAGACACCGTGAACGGCAACTACACAGTTGGCTCGCCTGTTAATCCAGGTGACGTAATTGGAACACTTGGTAGGACAGGGACCACAGCGGGGGTTGCTGGCTATCATGTAGACATAACAATGGGGCCGAAAAGCAATTTCTTGGACGATAAAGGAAACCTTATGACAATGAATGGTAGTGCGCTTATTAGTAAAAAGGGTGGACTATGGGATGCTTATGCCGTAGATGACTATGTTGCCGGACAAGCTGGTACATTTGAAGAGGGGGTGCTTGAGGGATTTAAGGATAGCCCTGTTTTCGACTTTCTCCCAGATGAATTGAAACAAGATATTGATAAGCCTATAATAGTTAATGACGAGGATGGCCTGGCTGCATTAAAGAGCGTTCTTTCAAAAAAACAGACAGAAGCTTTGGCGGCACAAAAGGAGGCCAAGGAAGACCCAACCGGGTTAACCAAAGAGGAGAAAGAGGGCTATGTTAAGGCTGGAATTAAAACTTATTATGACCAAAAAGGATTTGGTGAATTTAATCCTACCAATATTCAGATTCAGTTTGTTTTAGAGTTGATTTCTTAATTTATAATACATGCCGACATTAGTAGAGAAGCTATTAAAGCAGGGGCTTGAAACTCTTGAGAAGAAAAAGAAGGAGGAAGAGGAGGAACCTTCCTACTTTAGTAAGTTCGTCCAGGACGTAGAGCAGCAGCAGGCGCAGAACATTGCGGACATGAAAGGTCTTATTCAGGCTGGAGATCCTGGCTTTATAGGGCCTTTGCCACAAGAAAAGCTTGATCCTATTGAGTCCTTTCAGGCCGGGCTGCCGAAGATAGGCCAATCCCAGAAAGACATAGAGGTTGGAGAAAAGGTACAGGAGGATGTTTTTAAACCTGCGGAAGAAAAGCTGAAAAAAGGGGCTAGTGCTGTCCAGGATACGTTAAAAAAAAGCACCCAGGCGGTAAAGGGGTTTACGGATATAGCAATACAGCAGGTTAAAGACGACGGTCTAGGCAAGACATATTTGAAGACCGGAGAAACCTTGTACAAGAGTACCCTTAACTTCTTTGGGTTAGAAGTGCCAAAATCTATACTGGAAACCTTTGTAGCGTTGTCAGAAAATAACCCTGTGGACTTTGTTGTTGATGGATTTCTGAATGCGATAGGGCTTGATAAGCATGTAGAAAATACTGATAAATTCGAGAAAGATACTAATGAGAATATAGGAGGGATAGTCGGTGGGCTAGAGGGTTTGCAGTCTGATCTTGCTGCTACCGTAGATGACCCTCTTCAAAAACAGGTCTTTGCGTTAGGCAATGGTGCGATGTCAGTGATGGCCTCTATAGGCATGTATAAGGCGTTTAAGAGCGTTAAGATAGCAGCTGCGCTGATGTCTGCCATAGACGTTTCGTCTGATTACCAGAAGTTTAAGAGTGCTGGATATTCTGATTTACAAAGCTTGATGCTTACGGTTGCGGAAGGGACAGCGGTCTACTATTTAGAGAAGATCCCTTTAGACAGTTTATTTAAAAGTAGCTGGCAAGTGGGAGGCGTAAGAAGAATGTTTCATCAGGGTATGACAGAGGCTGTAACAGAGAACCTGCAAGGTTTAACGCAGAACGGTTTAGCTAAATGGACATATGATGCTGAAAGAGGGTACTTTGATGGATGGTGGGAAACGACATGGGTTTCCTCGTTAGTTGGAGGAGGGTCAGTGGCTGTAACGGGATCTATAAATCAAGAGATTACTTCCGACACAAGAGAGAAGCAGGTGAGCCAAATGGTTAAGGACGGATATAGTGAGCAGGATGCGATCACTATTGTTAATGCACAATACGAGATGGCTATGGAGAAACAGCAGATGATTATTAATAATGTTAATGCTGGGTCATTTAAGGAGGCTAGAGAGCCTGGTCTAGCAGGTGTACCAGGGGGATTGCCTCAAACTTCATTGGCCGTTCCAAGTGCTGAACAATTTGAAACTTTTAGCCAGAAGGCTACGGACGTTGAGTTTACGGGGACTGATGATATGACGCTGATCCAGGATCGTTTAACTGGAGACATTCTTGGTGTGCAAAACAAAGCAGGAGATAAGCAGTTATTCCCTAGGCCGACCCCGCTTGAGGTTAAACCGGACAGGGGGGTTGAGGCGGCTGAAGTTGCACAAACCAAGATAATTGAAACAACCTCAAACTTGGAGGTGCAACTAGAGCAGGCCAGAGACCGGTTGTCTGCGTTTAATAAGGACGAGATACAGATCCTGAATAATATAAATAAAAAATTGCAGTCCAAAGAGTTGAGGGAAGGCGACCTTGAGACAGCTAGGAGGGTACTGGGTAAGGAAATAGAAACGGCTATAGAAAAGGTAAGAGAGTCGATTGATCCAAGCATGAGCGATGAGTTGGCTTTTAGTAGATTGAAGAACGAGATTTTACCTTCTCAAAGGAAAATTAAGATACTTGAGAATAAGATCAAGGCTATTAAAAGGGACGCAGTTGTAAAGGCAAAGCCGTCAAAAAGAATAAAAAAGCCAGAAGCTAAAGAGGTGGTTACAACCGACAGAGAAATTGTTAGGACAATGGTTAAGGCGCAGGAGAAAGCTTCTAAAGCGGGGTTTCTCGAGGGTGTTCGGTCTATAAAGAAAAGGCGAACGATTCTGACAGATGAACTACACAGGCTATTGCCAAAAGGTTTTAGGGAAGGATTTGCAAAAAGAATAGACAAGGCGACAACGGACCAGGCTGTGGGGCGGGTATTAAATGATATGGTAGAAAAATCTGTAAAAGTACAGGAGGAGCTGGAGGCCAACCTAAAACGTAACTTGAAGGATGAAATTAAAAAAGAATTAAAAAAAACCAAGACTGGCAAAGACAAGAAGGGGGTGACTACGGTTGAATTTGAAATGTTGAGAGGGGGTTATAACCAGATCTTAAACAACACCGAACCAGAAAACGTCCTATTGTTAAAGGGTATTCAGGAAAAAATGGAATTAAATAAAGAGAGTGACCCCATAGATTATAGGGATAGAGTGACCTACGCTTTGTTAACAGAAAGTACGAAAGGTCTAGGAGAGATGTCGGTGGATGAACTTGATACAACGCTAACAAGGCTTCAGCAAACAAGGAAGATAGCTAGAGACTCTTTTTTATGGAAGGAAATTGAACGTAGTGCAGAGATAGCGAAAAAAATAGATACTGCGAAAAAAGCCACAGAGGTTAAGCATGATCCGAAAAGAATAGCTACGAATCATCGAGGCATTCTTTCTAAAATGGGGGACGCTTATACCTATTTAGATATTGCGGACAGAGGGTTTAAGCAAGTGCTAACGCTGCTTGATAAGTCTGGCCATACAAGGTTTTTTAGGGACGATCTGTTTCAGCCGGTGACAGAGGCCCATAAGACATACTTGCCTGCCCATTTTAATTATGTGGAACAAGACAGTGCGGCGTTTAGAGATGCTTTTGGTTTTAAAAGTACAGACGGGGTAAGCTCTGTCATTCAGGGGAACTGGCTTGATATAAAAATAAAAGGGTTAACAAAGAAAAAGCCATTGGGGTTAATGACTGACAGCAAGGGGGAGCAAGCGAAGCTTACCTTTACAAAAGCAGAGATGATGGATGTGTATATTAGTAGTAAAATGGCTGCTAACAAAAGGGCGATAACAGAAAACGGGATTTATGTAGGGCAAAAAGGGCAAAAGAAAAAAGTGTTCTATCTTTCTGAACAAAATATAGAGCAAATAATAAAAGAGATGGGGCCAGAAGCAAAGAAGGTGGCTGATTATATAATTAAAAGCGTTAAGAATAAGGAGTTTACAAAAGAAGTTACTGACTCGTACGAGGAAAAGTTTAATAAGCCATTCCCGTTTGTGGATGGCGGATACTGGACGCTTAATAGAAGATTCGTTGATAAGAAAGGGGTGAAGTTCAACATCTTTAAACCTGAAATTAGTCAGAGAACAATTCAGTCGCCAAATTCGATGAAGGAGAGGGTTGAAAGCGATTTACCAATCGAAATTAAAGATGCGTTTGTGAAGTACTCCAAATGGAGAGAGGATATGTTGAGGTTTATACATTATGACAAAGTGTTTAGTGACATGCTGCCTATTATCAGAAGCCCCGGATTTAAAAGCACTTTCATAGAAGTTTATGGGCCAAAAGCTTATAATCATTTTTACAACTCTTTCTTTTATGTAGCCAAGGGGGGGAATATGTATGATGACATTTTTGCGAAGACGGGTTCGTATGTTAGATCAATTCTGGCAATTGAGCATTTAGGTGGTAGATCAAGAGCGTTAGTCACTCAAGGAGGGTCAGCTCTAGCAGCTAGTGCCGATATCCCGTTATCTAGCTATTCCGCAGAGGTCGCGAAGGTTATGGCTAGGCCAGACATTGCGTATAAAAAAATGATGGAAAGCCCCCTTGTCAGATATAGGCATAAGCAGGCTAATTTCAACAAGGGGCTATTTGAAAAAGAAATTCAAAGCTACAGAAAGCAGGGACTAAAGCCGGTAGAGATTTTTATGTCCCCTATTAAGGGGGGGGATATGTTGGGGGTAATTGGCGGCGGTTATCCAGTTTATTCTTATTACAAAAAACAATTCCTAAAAACAATGTCAGAGGCCCAGGCCGAAAAAATGGCAATGCAAAGAGCTGAGAACTTCATAACTGACACACAGCAATCTTCTCTGCCGGAATATGCTAATTTAATAATGCAGCAGCATCCAATGGTGAAAATTGCCGGAGCCTACCAGCAACCAACTTCAATGTATCGAGCCAAGGGTTTCGAGGCAATAAAGGAGTGGCAAACAAGTAAGAGGACAAGGGCCGACACCAAGAAAATGATAAAAGAGGTTACGACGTATCATGTTGTGTTGCCTACTGTTTTTGAGTTGAGCAAGGGGAACGTCAACCCGCTATCTATAGGGACCAATGTTTTGTTTTCCCCATTAACTGGCTTTATGGGTTACGGAAAAGTAGCGTCCTATGCTGTCCATATAACATTTTGGGCCGCTATATTAAAGGCGCTTGGCGTAGACGATGAAGAGATAAAAAAAATAAAGCCGTTCAATCCTCTTAGCGGGTTTGGATCTGATTTAATAAGGACCTTCGATAAAACTGTTAAAGCCACTGAGGAATATTTGACGGGGGAAGATGACGAAGACACGCTATTTGACCTTCTTAGGGGGATAGGAACTATCATTAAAGTTCCTGTAAAAAACCTAAAGGAAGAACAAGAGAAGGCTGATGACGTAGTCAATGGAGACGCAGGATTATTGAGACTGCTTGAAACAAGCCGGCAATATGAGCGCAGGCAGGAGAGGGAGCTTGACGAAAGCTTTGATTCGGCGCTTCAGGACCTTACTGGGGATTCAGGGACGACAGACGTTGATTCAAACGAGTTTGATAAGGCGTTTGAGGGGGTTTTTGATGGAGAAGCCACAGAGTTTGAAAAGGCGTTCGAGGGAGTCTTTTAGCCTTCCTTGAGGGGTCAACGGTAATCATCCGAGCTATCCCTCAAAAATGAAAACACCATTATGGTAAATAGAAATGTAAACCAGACAGTCGTAAGTATTATGTCAATCGTATCCATGATCCTTAAAAATTAGTTAAAATAATGTTGGCTGGTCTTTTAATAAGAACCGCATTTGTTTTTCATTACACTCTTTCCATGTACTCCAAGTATTTCCACAGTCACACCTGTAATGTCGCGAACAGCAAGATTCCTTCTTATAAACACTATAATAAGATAACACCATTTTATCTCCACACACATTGCAGGCAACAGGTGTATTTCTTTTCTCTAGCTTTACCGTTACTACCTTCATGTTTCCCAGGTTATGCTTTGCACTACTCCACCTTTATTATAACATAATGTCATAATAATGTAAAGGCGGATAATAGGTCTTGTGGTTATGCTTATGCATTGTTAGCTAGAGTGTGACACGCCCAGGTGTAGTTTTACCATGTGGTTGCAAAGCAACACTTCTCTAGCCCTCCCCGAGCTTTTAGCTCCCTACGACGGTGGTTTCTTTTCTGTGATTCTGGGAGTAGACTGACCTAATTGTAGTAACACGCACATAGGCCTGTCTACTGATGACCTATAGCGATATGTTGCGTAGGCTTAACTTAATGCATCTACGCTCTTCACTCCGAGATCGTGCGTATACCGGTTATCAACCGAGCATTGACCCAAGTGCATACTCTGTGGGGATTATAAAAGAAAAGAGCCCTGCATAAAGCGACAACAATGTGCAGGACTCACGTTTGAAACTAATTTAATCATTATTGTTGTCGCTATTTATTTATTAACAATACTATATATGATATAATGAGGAATGTCAAGAATTTAATTTCTAATCAATTTATATGGCAATTAATCCAATGGAGTTCGATGTTCCGCATCGAGGTCTTAAATGGCTAGAGTATTATTCTGGTCACACGGTTTATCATCCCGGTTGGGACTTAAACAAAGGTATTGGGAATCAGGATTTAGGAGATCCTGTAGTATGCCCTGTTAGTGGAGAAGTAGAGTATGTATCTAAGAAACCAACTAAATGGAACAAGTACAATGGTGGGTTCGGTTGGTTTGTTGTGATATATCACGCGGGTTATGGCAACTGGACCAGATACGCGCACCTGAATAAAGTTTCTGTTGAGGAAGGGCAGAAGCTGGAAGAGGGGGATCGTATTGGAGATGTTGGGAAATCTGGAACCAACTACGCACATCTTCATTGGGAGGTTTGGAAACCTGAGATGTTCAAGATCCAGTCTAATCATTGGCGTAAGTTCGGATATTATCCAACAAACAAAACTAAATCTTGGGTAGTCGACCATTACATTGATGGGCTCAAATGGATTGAGGATATAAATAAGAAGCCTCAATGGAGAGAAGACGCTGAGAAATGGGCAAGCAAATATATAAACGATATACCGGGACTTTTAGGAGATTTTGATGGTCATAGATGGATAGAGCTGATTAGACGTGCGATAAATGACAAAGGAATTTAAAAGAATTACGAATAATACATAACCATATTTTTATGGAAACACTAAAGAAGAACCTACCGGTTCTATTCAGCCCCAAATTTCAAGGGCTATTTCTGTATCTTCTCTTAAGCTATTTCCAGGCGAAAGGCTGGTTAGGTGGAGAAGAGATGGAACACTTGACTAAGCTGGTTGGACTCGCTACGGGCGTTGGGTTCGTAGACGGCGTAGCCAGAAAGATCGGCAAAAAGTAGGTTTGTTTACTTTTTAGCACAAGTGTGTTACGATCAGAGTTGGCCTATGAGGGGGTCACCGAAAAAGCAACAGTCAATCTCATTTACCAATCATTGAGACACAGGAATGACAGAATACTGTTGTTTTTTCTTATATAACGTGTTTCCACCTTAGATGGAAATATTGGAAAAAGGCTTGCACCTATAGCACAACTCTTAAGCAGATTGTAGGAAGAATAACATTATTCTATTTTACCGCTTTCATTTTTTAGTTACAAACTATGATGCCAAGGTCAGCTTTTTAGTAATTAAAAATATTCGCGGAAGGCCTGGGTATTAGACACAGGGCAATAATGGAGCTGGTGGACAAGTATAGCGACACGTTGAAAGACTTTGGGGTTTTCACGGTTGAAACGTTAAAACCTAAAAGCAAAAAGGACAGTTTTTCAAGGAGTTTTTGCCGTAACACCAAAAGAGCGCCGAGGCGCTCCATTGATCTCATTCCTAGCAACGTAAGTATAATCCCGTAGGGATATAAAGTCACGTTAATAATACTAGGAACTTAAAGAATAGGGCTATTAGATGTAGCAGCAGTAGCGCCATTGATGTTATCAGGAAAACCATAAAGATTATGGCGAACACTTGTAGTAGGTCTTTCATTTGTCATTTCTTAATACTTCATTAACGACACATTGTGAGAGGCTAGATAGGTCGTCTGGCTTTACCTTTCCTTCCTTTATGGCTAAAGCCAGTCTTTCCTTGTAGGTCATGGTGTTTCTTGGTATCTGAATATTCGGTGGTCGCTTAACTGATTCGGCTTTATACGGACCTCTTAGTTTAGTCTTTCTTTTTTTCTTAGGCATGAGGTGAGTTTTTATTTTTTAAAGAACTGTTTCTTCTTTTGGATGAATTCTTCTTGGTTAAGTTCTACGCTTGAAAATATATTCGTCTTTGGTTATGAGATTTAAAACATATTGATCCCTGTCGACATACAAGTCGTCCATGTTTACACCGATCTGCAACATCGCACGGTTCTCTTTGTTTTTAGCATCTAGCTCTGGTGGATTTTTAGCCATTATTTTTGGAGTTAGAAAATACTTTGATCCAAGTTTTTACACATTCTGTACAAATTTGTTCTGCAACCATTTCCGTATGTTTACTATAAGAGACAAACGTGCCTTCTAGTTTAGTGAATCCGCTTTCAACCGTGTCTCCACATTCACGGCATTCGATTTTTTCCATAATTTCATTTGGTTAAATTGTTGAGCATTCTTGACAACAAGGCTTTCCGTCCTCGTTAGTTATGCAGTCTGTTTCTGCGTCACAATACAAGCATTCTGCGGTATAAGTATCTGCCATAATATTAGTTGGTTAAGTTCTAAATTCAAACGATTCGTCAATTGTTGGATCTTGGTACATGTCTCTTAGTGCTGCCAAAACATTCACATTCCAATTTTTCAAACTCGAAGCATATATCTTCCCAGTTCCGCCACCACCAACTGATAGTTGCCCAATGGTGGTGTGCGTACCGAGATATTGATTATTCAAAGTCTGTGCAATAGCTGTAATGCCCTCCTCCCAGCTATCGTAAGACCGGCTAGTTGTTGCTGTGTTATGCACATTCCCGAGATTGAACTCTGTTCTCAGGTTAATACCTAGATTTGAATCTGCTGTCGCTATTGATACGATCACCTCTGGTTTAATATTATACTCCTCTCCGATACTGATAAACAAATCTGCCTTATCTTTGAGGTCAGGATGAGCATTCTTTTCTAAGAACGCTGCTATACCACCACCTGCTGGCTCAAAATTGCCCTTCTCAGATGCTTTAGAGCAAGGATCGACGGTTTTCCCGACTAATACGTTTAAACTCTCCTCAGCCTCTAATTCTCGGTACTCGTTGTAATAATCTTTAACTTTTGCTGTAGCAAGATCTGTCTCTGCTTCACACAGCTTGATTTTTGATTCTTCGTATTCGATTCTTAACCGTTCTGTTTCTGTAACTTGAGCCACATACTCGTCATAAGCTTTCGGAGTGGCTGCTGAACTTTTAAATTGTACTGCTACCACTAGCAGCAAAGCTATGGCGGCTCCCCAAATTAGGGGCTTTTTAAATCTATACATAGTGATGAGGTTAATTGTTTATTTTAGCGTGTTTATGAGTTTTGCGGCTAGGCCGTTAGCAATCGTGCGTGGGGTTTCTCCAGAATTTCTCATCCTAACGGGATCAATGTGGCCATGTAGCGTCAGGTCGTATAGCACCATCATGATACACTGACTTATTGCCGCTTCCTGCTCCCAGGTAGGCCAATCGGCCTGAGGCTTCTGTTCTTCTAGTGCTGTCAAAACCTCTTCTACTTTAGGTCCTTCCATAGGGATTTGGTTATTGAACTAAATAAGCAGCTAATGTGCTGCCAAACAGCCAACAAGCCATGAGTATAATGAATATACTCAATAGCCTATCTGGAGCCTTCTCTAGGGCCAGCGCTATACCTAGAGCCAGGAAGACCCCTGTGGCAATTGCGAGGATTATTACTGTAAGCATGAATGAGGGGTTAAATGATATTAGTTATATTATATACGCTTTTCTTTAAGTTGTCAAGCAGCCTCGTTGTCTGTTTCGTTTGGCTCTGGCAAGTTAATGTTCAATTCGATCGCTGCCCATCTGCGAACTCTTCTGCATAAATCTTCAAATTCTGTAGAGGAGAGGTCGGAGGTACTTTTCACATGAAAGAGCCATTTTATAACTCCTTTCATTTCTTCTATCTCGTAGCCAAGTTCATCGCCAAGCTTTTTTAGCAGCACCCCGTGAAAATAATCGTTCTGATTGATTGACCGGCTCACCCTTGGTTGCCTTACCTGGATTCTAACCAGGCCATCTTTTCTGGTAGCAATCCAGTCTTTCATTTGTTTACGGTTATATATCTCCAGCTTTCCTGATTTTATTTCACCATTAAAAATCATTGTAGTACTGGGCATTTCTGCATCATCATATTAAAAAGTTTTTCCCTGTCGTAAAACTGGTTTATGTTGTATTTATAAATCGTCCAGTCTGGGAAAGTGTAGACCATATTTGTCCCTCGTCTTTTAAAGTGGGGAAGCCCAAGGGCCTTTAGTCCGTCTCCAAAGCTACCAAACCTACTAATTAAGAGTTTGTATAAAGATCTCCCTCTATTGCGCTGTGTGGGTAGTTCTCGGTTACACTTTATAAACTCATACAGCCTGTGCTTGACTTGTTCGGGACAAGATCCGTGCATGTTTTTAAATTGCATACTTGATCTTGAATCTTTAGACCTCATGTTTCCGCCGTTAAAGCCTTTTTTTTGCAATGCGTTCATAAGGGCTACCGATTGCTTGTTCTTTAATGCCGCCTTTGTAAGTTTCAGGGACGTTTCATCACTTACTAATCCCGTAGTGTGGTTTAGTCCATACTTGTCCTTATACTCTATGACATCCTTAAACCCACATTTTCTCAAGTGACTTATGGCAATTTTCTTCATCCATTTCCCACAAGAAGCGCATTGCACGTATCTTCTTGTTTCGTCTTGCATCAGCACCCCTTGATACCCGTGTCCGTCCTTAATTTTCATTAATGGTTTCTTGGCTATACCTATATACCCCTTTTCATTAGGTGATTCAGGGTAATCTACTATCTTATCCTTGTATTCTTTTTTATATTTACGGTAGTAGCCGGCTTTGCTTTTAAAATCCTTATAAACAAGGTTTCTATTTTTTGATGCCTGTTTTGCGTCAGTCAGGGCAAATTTAGAACATAGGGCTATCTTCTTTTTCTTGTCTCTCTCTTCCTTGAACTTGGTGGTGTCTTTTTTGCACTCCAGTTTGCACCCCTTACAGCAAAAGGGCGCATGTTTACTTTTATTTTCTTCAAACGATCCTCTACAGTTAAAACATTTCATAGCTAGGTGAGTTAAGATATAAAAAAAGGGAAGCTAGAATGGAAGATCGTCTTCCCCTGCTCCTCTTGCTTTATTCAACCTTTCCTCTACTAACGCAAGGATAGGCTTTCTTGATTCTAGCTCTTTTATTACCTCATCTGATAACGGCTCCTCATTTTTACCTGGGGTTACGAGATATCTTGTCTCCATACCTTCACCAGATTTCTTAATGATAATGTCGTAAGCCGGTAGCTCCTCAAATCCGTACTCGCTGCTTTCAGCCAGTTCCCCTATCTGTTTCATAACAGACCAAGGCAACTCTGCCTCTTTAATC
>Ga0209434_1000242_pt1 | contig 28009 bp, 46 predicted proteins | sample ETNvirnome_2_300_FD_184068 | JGI IMG/M metagenome (GOLD analysis project Ga0209434, IMG submission 184068) | Marine viral communities from the Pacific Ocean - ETNP_2_300 (SPAdes) (version 2) | ecosystem: Environmental > Aquatic > Marine > Oceanic | place: Pacific Ocean | collected 2013-06-22 | reverse complement strand
GACACCAGAAGAAGCCGATATATTTGTTGATGATATAATTGACTCAGGAAGAACCCGACTGAAATATATGGTTGGATGGAATAAAGAATTTTATTCGCCATATGATAAAACCGAAAAGAAAATAAAAGAATGGCTACAATTTCCTTGGGAAGATGAAGCCGAAAAAGACGCAGAGGATATTGTTACCAGATACATCGAAGCGATTGGTGATGACCCAACAAGGGAGGGCGTTATCGAAACCCCTGCCAGAGTGGTTAAGTCGTGGAAAGAATTATACGCTGGTTATGGCATGGACGTAAAAGCAATTCTTTCAAAGTGTTTTAATTCTAACTGCTCTGAAATGGTGATCTGTAATAATATTGAATTTTATTCAATGTGCGAACATCATATGCTTCCAATAGTGGGCACTGCTCATATTGGCTATATACCGAATGGAAAGGTTGTCGGTTTGTCTAAGCTGGCAAGAACTGTTGATGCCTACGCAAGACGATTGCAGATTCAAGAACAGATGACTTGGGAAATAGCAACAGCCATAAAAGAACATATTCCAGATATTTTGGGTTGCGGAGTGGTTGTTGAGGCAAAGCATTTTTGCATGTGCTCAAGGGGAATAAACAAACAAAATTCAACAATGGTTACTTCTGCGCTTTTAGATGTATTCAAGGAACATGAAGTAAGATCTGAGTTCTTAAATCTAATTAAGTTATAATGCCCGATAAACTACGCTACCACCCTGAGCAAGATAGGCTGATTAAGGCAATCAAGAATAGGCGCAAGCGATTCTTTCTTATTCAGGCTGGGCGTAGAAGTGGCAAAACCGATATACCTGCCAAGTGCTTCAAGGATCTGATTCATCAAGATTACCAACGGCATGGCCTGCACTTAAAGGATGGCTTTTATTATATCACTGCACCAACCTTCACACAGGTTAAGCGCATATGGTGGTCAAGGCTAAAAGCAGCAATTCCAAAGTCATGGAAAAAGAAAGAGCTTGAGGGTGCATTAGAAATACATTTAATATTCGGCTGTACTATCGTTTTAGTAGGGCTAGACGAACCAAAGCGCATAGAAGGATCTAAGTGCTTCGGTGTACTGGCAGACGAATGGGCGGATTGTAAAAGCGGCATATACACGCAAAACGTTTTACCTGCATTAGCAGATACTGAAGGCTGGGGTATTTTTATGGGTGTGCCTCGACCATCAATCGAATACGAATTGCTCCAAAGACTTGCCCGAGAAAATCCAGATGTATGGCACCACTTCAAATGGTCTGCTGAAGATATTTTACCCGAATCAGAATTAGAAATTATGCGCTCATCAATGGATCAAATCACCTACGACATAGAAATTCGTGGGGTTCAGACAGATGTTCAAGGCCGAGTTTATTATTCCTATCAAGAAGATACGCACGATTTTGAGATTAAAAAAGATGAGTATTATAGCCCAAATGAACCCCTAATTTTTTGCTTTGATTTCAATGTATCGCCCGGCGTGGCGGTCATTTTACAAGAGAAAATTTTGTATGATGATGACTACGATGAGGTAAGATTTCAAAGCACTGTAGATGTTATTTTGGGCGAAATATGGGTGCCTGTAAATTCCAATACTGAGATAATTGTCGGTGAGGTAATTAATCAATGGGGCGATCACGATGGAGATATTCATGTATATGGTGATGCTTCAGGGGGCAGCGATAAAACATCTGCGACTACCGGAAGTGATTGGAAGATAATTTCAAATGCTCTAAATAGATATTACGGCACTGAAAAAATCAATATGTATATTAAGCGTGGCAATACTGCGGTTAGTGATAGGGTAAATGCCACGAATAGCCGTATCCTGAATGCGAATAAAGAAGTCGGGGTGATATTAGATCCAAAGAATAATCCACGCCTTAAACGTGACTTAAAATTGGTGCAGTATCTTGAAGGTACTTTACGCAAAATAAATCCTAAAGCTGGTGGCGATACTACCCTGACTCACATATCAGATGCTATCGGCTATTATTGGGACTATAAATTTCCTGTCCGATTCGATCTTGAAGAAGAATCCACTGGCGGTCGTGTTGGTCGTCCCCCTTCCCAGCGTTATAGATAGTTTTAAAAAAAACTTAAAAAAAGTTTAATAAAGAGCTTTACAAGTCTTACATTTGAACTATATTAGTATTATAACAAAAGGAAATACAATGAAAAATCAAAGCGAAACACACCACTATGAGCACCATACAGGAACGGCTGGCAACGGCGAAACAACTTACATGGTCGTGCTTGTTCGAAATGAAAATAAATACTGGGATGAGATAGAGCACTTCACAACTAAAGGCGAAGCAGAAGCTTGGACTAAATTTTCATCTGTCCCAACCAAGGAAGGATAGGAAACACAATGAAAAATCAAATCGCAGTACTCAAAGAAGAATTAAGCAAGCTAGAAAAACTCGACTTTCCATTTAATTCAGACAAAAAACGTATGATCGAAATCAAATTTTTACTTTTAATACAGGGAGAAGCATAATGAATGAAGCACTCGAAAGACTAAGAGAAATACAACTTGAGCTTGAAGAACTTGCATCAGAAGCAAGCCAGATATTTGCAGATGAATTTTCAGATCTTCACAATAGGGGCGAAGCATTTGGAGCGTTTGAGCTAGGATCAAGCAGCAATCAGCACGATACAACTCTTTCAAGCCTTATAGATGAGGCGCAACAATCAATGGAGAATGAAGCATAATGAAAAAAATGATTTGTTTTGATTGCAAAATGTCAATGGACCCCGAGGATTTTGAACGGCACGAACTTGCAACATGCGAAGAGCATAAACAAAAAATGTCCAAAACACCATTTATGTCTATGGCTCAAGAAAGAAGATTTAAATCTATAAAACGGAGAAACGCATAATGAAATCTATTAATATTTGGTTCGCCAACTGGACTACACAAGAAGATTTAGGGCGTACTACAGAAACTAAAAGTTTTGATACATTGCGAGATGCAAAAGAATTTTTGAATGATAAATATGGATATATCACGAAGTACGAAGTTAGTAATACAAGCATTCATTTATTTGTGAATGGTTTTATTCCGGCTGCAAGTGAAGGAAATAAAATGAAAAGAATTGATTCTAATTACGATTTTAATACCGTAAGAGAATTTACTAATTTTGAGGCAATAATATGAAAAAGCAATCATTAATGGGCTCGTCTAAGTACGAGAACAACCCTGAACAGCTCGACAAGGATTATGCAGATCGTAAAGCATTTCTTGAAGAGATTGACAAGGAAATAAATGACGATGGCGATTCAACACCATTAGATAAATATGTAAATTATTATTCTTCATGTAAATACTTTTATTCTTACGTTTTTCGTTATTACGAATCAGAAGGTCACACCTTCACGCTTACCTTTGAGAGCTTTAAGGAAAGAGGGCTTTTAATCTGCGCTAAAGAATTGGAGGAAGCAAAATGAGTACATGGAACTTTGAACAAGAGTTTGAGATTGACAACGACGAATATTTTGCTGTTATCACAGTGAACTACTCAGGCTACGAAATACCTGCAAAGCTTTCAGGACACCCCGACAACTGGCATCCTGCTGAAGGTGAGGAAGAATTAGAGCTTGTCACCATGCATCTAATTAATGAGGAAGGCGTAGTTATTGAAATCGATGATGACAAGGAACGTATTAATAAAATCTGGCTGGAATGCTATGATGAAATCCTAAAAGAACTACAAGAGAGGGTGGCGTAATGTTTGGACATGGCGATAGCATTAATGGGCAACAGTTATACACAGAAGAAAACTATGACCCAGTATGGGATAGATTCGAGTTCGATAGCCCAAAGGAACGAAGAGAAGTAGAAAATTTCCTTGAACAGCGAGGCAACGCAACGTGTGAAAAGTTTAAAGTAATCGATCATGCTGAAGAAAAGCACAGTACCGAAAAGGGTGTGCTGGTCTTTGATATTGATAATCATCAAGAGGCGTGGTTTCCAAAAAATAAGTGTACTTTTCAAAAAACCAGCGATGGTAAATTAAGTTTCAAATATCCTGAATGGATAATCCCTAATTGGATAAAAGAGGAACCCAAAATACTAGAAATATTTGTACCGTTCGAAATACCACTTGAGAGCGATTGCAAGCTTTGTAATAATTGTGAGGAAATCCCAGCCCGTGTGGAAGTTGGAATGTCATTCCCCACTTATCATTGCAAAGTATTTGATGAAGAAATTGAGAACTATAGCCCAGTAAATGAATGCAATAATTACAGATAAACGGAGAGGTAACGTAATGTTTGGATGGATAATCCCTAATTGGGAACCTAAAATGCTGAAAAATCAAGAGAGAAAAGATAACTGCTTGCCGTATAAATCTCAATGCACTAATTGCAGTGAATATTGGAATCATATGGTCAAGATAGATGATGAAATAAAACCACTTTGCATAAATTGCCTAGAGAAAGAGATTATACCAACAACCAAAGAAAACGAGTTCAAGAACGAGGATCTTGATTTTATCGAAGTTCCCTTAAAGGATCAGAATGTTATGATTATCTGCCACTTGCCTAGCAATCAGCAAGTGCAGGTAAAATACAATGATAATGGGCAATCAAAGAACAAGATTAAATCTAACTTATTAAATGTGCTAAAGAATATGAGGATTAAATAAAATGAGTACATACTACACTATAACTTGCAAGGATTGCGGAGAGTGCTGCGATGCTGCACAGGAGTCTATGCATGGAGTTGGCAACCTGCTTGATTCTCATAAGCTCGTCCCATCGTTTCTGGTAGCTCATGCATATCACGATATTAAAGTCACGAACGACTTGGGCGATGAGCCATACTACACGTTGGAAGAATTAGAACCCGAAGAATGGACGATTGATAACATGACCGATATGATGACAAGAAGGGGCAAGAGAAAATGAGCATTAGCCTGAATGACCCCAACCCCTTCAAGGTAGGTCAGAAATTTAGATTGTTTATTGTCCGGCACATATACAAGATTCATATCGTTGCCATTGTCGAAGAAGATATGGTGGTATTTAGATATTATGGTAAGCACAGGCAATGGTGGCATTATAAAGTAAAAAGCGCATATGACTTAGATTTTCAAATTGAATTAACCAAAGAAAAATACGAGGGCAAAGTAAAATGAAAAAACAAATAGGAATTTCTAAAGCCTTACACTGTGCTGATGGTTTCTGTGATACATGTGGACAGACTCAAAAGAACGAATTACTAAAAGATGTTTACTGCATAGCAGAACTTTTTATATGCGTAGGATGTATGATAGAAATGGGTGAATTATCTAGTGAGTTAATCAATGAGCATCTTAATAAAATAACGATAAAGGAAAGAACATGAATAAAGTAGATTGGCAAGAAGATGTTGATGCAATGACAAAGGATAGCAGATTTATACCTGTATCATGCTGCTATGTTTGTCCAAGAATAATACATCATGGTAAAACTTCATTTTGTATGATTGAAGGTGAAAATCACTTATTTATTGATGATATAGAAAAAATACATCCAGAATGCCCATTGCCAAAAATAGGAACTATGAAATGAAAAGTCTTAGAATATCACAAGAATTAATGGACGAGCTTAATGCTTTATCTGCACGATACGGTTTCTCAGTGCGCAATATTGCAAATCGGGCAATACGAAAAGGGCACCGCTTAAAACCTGTAGTCGAATGCAGTAAAAATAAAGAGACTACATATAATGGACCTATCCTGAAAGTAAAAACCTTGGGATACAGCCAGCGAATATGCAGAGGCTTTATTAAAATATATGTAGATGAGCATATCGATTTACCAATCCCAGAAGTATTTATGCCGGAAGCGAAAGCCGGAATTGATTATATTGTTCAATAAAATAATTTTTATCCTTTAATAGCATTTTTCCATGATAGGGCGTATAGTGTATTTTCAAAGCAAGGGAAATACATATGAGCGACCCAATCAACCCAGATACGCTAAACACCATTGAAGAAGGAATGGGAGTTGAAGAACCTATTTCAGCCACTGGGATTTCTGCAATAAATATGATGTTCAGTAAGAGCCAGCGTGGAGTTGGCAAGAATCATTTTAAGAAAAAATACAAAATCTTTCGTAGGATGAAAACTTGGGGAGCATTAAAGCTGGCTCAAAATGCTCATGCTCTACCAATGCGCTCGGCAAATATTCTGGTCAAAAAGCGCAATGAAGATATTCCAGATGAGTGGATTGACTTTGTTAAAAAATCCTTTGTTGAAACCCTTTACCCTCGTTTAATTAAAAATATTTCCCTATGGTCGCCCTATTATGGCGTTGCTGAATTTGAGCGTATATGGGATTTTGTAGATGGTAATCAATACGATTTAAGCGGACAAGTAGCAGTATATAAAAAGCTTAAGTATTTACAGCCTGAAGAGGTTTTAATTGCTCAGGATCGGCAGACTCAAGAATTTGATGGCCTAATTGTTTTTCCAGATACAAAGTATGAAGTAAGTCTTGATCGAGTAAATAGCTATATTTATACATGGGATGAAGAAGCAAGCGAAAACGGTATGTATGGCACATCAATGAACGATCATTTAATTGAGTGGTATGATGGCTTTGAATCGATCATAGACCAATACAGCATTTACTTAAACAAGAACACAGGCGCAAGCCCTACAATAACCTATCCTGAAGGCAAAAGCACAGATGCCAATGGCACAGAAATCGAATCGTGGCTAGTTGCTCAACGCCTTGCGGAAACAGTTCACAGAAATTTACCTGTCATAATCCCTTCTAATATGTCGGCTATGATGGGGCAAATATTACAAAACAATCAAAACATTAATCCATCTATGTTAAAAGATTTGGAAAAATGGAAGATTGAAATGAATGAAAGCTCCGGCTCTGCTTCTCCTGCATTCCTTGATGGCTTGCGCTACTATGACCATCAAGCATTTCACCAGTGGTTAATACTACCACGTGCAGTTGAAGAGGGCAAATTCGGAACCAAGGCAGAGTCTGGCGAGCATAAAGATTTAATGATGCAGATGAGCAAAGTTTCTTTGCAAGAGATCTTGCAGCAAATGAGCGAAACGCTTATTGCCGATCTACTTGAGGTCAATTTTGGCCCCGAGGCAAGGGGCGCAATTTTCTTGGAAGCGGAAGCAATCGATCCTTCTGTAATTGCATTTCAGCGTGAAATTGTTAAGGGTGTTCTCACTAATCCAATGGCAGACTTTGACGAAAATCTTGATGTGCCTGAAATGCTTGATTCTACTGGCGTACCAAGTAAATCAGATGAAGAGATTGAAGAAAATCTGCTGATAACTAAAAGCATTCGTGATGCAAATCGAATTGCAGAAGGTGAAGCAGCTCCCGAGCAAGACGATCTATTACAACCAGCAGAAGCATGATTACAATAAGCTTACAGACTATTTTATCTGCTACAGCTGGCAATGATCCAATCGAAGTAAAAGCCCACTATCTAAACGATTTTGATATTGTCGAAGATATACTTGAGGAATTAAATACACTTAATATATTTTCTCATATTCTAAATAATATGCAATCACCGGATCCAGTCGCAGAAAAAATACTTTCAGACAATTTATACGAATTGGTGTAATCATGGCCTATCTACCCGATTTTAAGCCTGTAACTTTGGCACAATTAGCAAAAGAAAATAAAGGGTCTGTTTCGCATTGGATGAAGGAATATAGCAAGGCAAAGCATGAATCTGATAAACAAATTAAAAAGAAGCCAATAAGGTTTGGGAATCTATAATTATGGCATCAGCTAAGTCTAGGAAGCTGGCAGTAAAATACCAAAAGATGCTCGAAAGGGTTACCAAAAAGGGCGTTACTGTCTCAAACCGTTTATCAATGGGATTATATAAAGATCTTATAAAGCAATTCAAAGATTCAAATTATGACTTTCAACCTACCATAGATAAATATTCAACTGCATTCACCGCACAGGTAGAAATAGGCGCTATCATTGCGCATATGATCGGCATGGTCATGTATAATCGGGAATTGGCTAAACAAACACCAGAGACAACGCATCTTGCCGAAAAAGAAGATATGCAGAACATGTTATTGAGAGCTGGTATAAATCCAACTGGGCTTGCAACCACTCAAGCAATTGAACCCTCACTAGAATTATTTGAAGGGCTGGCCGAGGAACTGGATCTATCAGCAATAGAACGACAACGAATAGCAAACCGATATGCTACCACTGCCAGAACAGCCGGAAAAGAATTTACTAAACGCCTCACTTCTCGTTTATCAGTATCGATTGTTGATATTGTTTCTCAGGAGCTAACCGAAGCACAAGCACTAAAAGAAATCAAACGAGCATTTCAACTGGCTGGGGTATCAGCTCGTCACGATTATTGGTACACTACGATTTACCGGACTGAAACGCAAATCGCTATGGCTGGCGGTAGATGGCAATCGGCAAATGATCCAATCTCAGGTGAGTTGCTTTGGGGTTTTGAATATGTCACAATGGGCGACCAGCATGTAAGGCCGTTACATGTTCAAGCAGATGGCACCGTATTACCTAAAGATGATCTTTGGTGGAATATCAACTTTCCACCATGCGGATTTAATTGTCGGTGCATAGCGATAGAAATATTTGAAAAGGAAAAGGTTAAACGCTCAGATGTGATAAACGTAAATGACTCACCTAATTTTGAGACTGATTGGCAGGCTCGACCAGTTGTTGAAGGGATTTAAATAGCGCCTCGTTTAGTTTTCATGCTTCATCTCCCAAAAATTTATTCAGATTGCTTTTGGAGTAGTTATAGGCATCCCACATTACTGCACAGCCTTCATATTCAACCATTAGACAATCTTCACTTGAGGTAAGTGCCTGACTATATAATTCGAGTAATTGTGACACCTGCTCTATATCAACCAATCTTTCATTACGAGGTGAATGCTTGAAGTGTACGGCTTCTGTCTCGCAAATCGAGCACTTATAAATATTTGTTTTACCAGTGCCAGTATATGATTGCCAATTATGACCGCAAGGGGTTTTCATGCTTCATCCTCCGGAAAGTTTTCTTTTCTTAGCTCTGCAATTTTCTTTCTTATAAGGCATGCTTCCATTCTTGCAACACCCTCTGAGACCATATCCCAAGCTGGCAAACCCTTTTTTTTATTTGATTCGTCTAAATGTGCATATGCTGCAACCTCTATTTCCTTGAGGATTAATTGCTGCTCAAGAAAGTTTAGCTTTGTTAAATTTCTCATGTATCACCTTCTAAATAAATTGCTTTTGTTTTTTCTTTTACTCGATTAAGATCATGCGCAATGCTGTGAGGGCCTGCAAAGATCATGGTGTCCCCGTCTTCTTCTGTATTTTCATTTAAGTTGACTTCCACAATTCTTAAATCTGGCTCTACCAATCCGAACTCAGGCCCGTCAACTAATACCAGTAATTCTGGATCTTGTTCCTGTAGCAACTTTATTAATTCGCCTACTTTCATACTAATTTCCTCAGCTTTTCAAGATGCCGTTTGCTTGGGTTTCTCAGCGAGTTCTCGGAGCCTTGTTTGTTTTGTTCCCATGACTGAATGGTGCTAACCGATACACCAACATAGGTTGCCATATCTTTTTGCGTCCAGCCATGCTTTTCACGTAGCATTTTTACATTCATATTTTATTCCTTGTTAAATTGTTCGTCCGGCAAGGATTTGCACCTTACATGTCAACTGTTATCGTGATTCAGTTTGTTGACTACCGCATAGCGTCTACCTATTCCGCCACGGACGAATGGTGAGAGGGGACTGACAACGAACAGCCAACCATCCAGTATACGTCTATACCTTCATGTGTTTTTCACTTAAACTACTCTCTCAAATTGCTAGTCTTTCCTAGCAGTCATTATATCGTTCATATAAAGAATGCAGTTCCATAACTTATGTCACTGCCAACGGAAGAGTGATTATTGTTTTTTGTCAGAGCGCAAAACCACTAAAAAATGCTCTGTTGGTGGAGCAGGTGAGATTCGAACTCACAATCCCGAACGGACAATTGCACTTTCGGTTCGGTTATTTTTTATCAGCCGCTAAACTGATAGCGTTTTCCACTTACGCCACTGCTCCATATTATTTAGCGTGCAGTCAGGAATTGAACCCGAACCTCTGGATTAGAAAACCAGTGTTCTACCATTAAACTATCCGCACGAATTGGAAAATTGACTATGCCTAATCAATCAGCCAATCAATTGATTTAACTATCTTTTTCTATTGCCTCTTGAATTGTCATCCTCGAACCGCCTTCATGTACAATCCATTTATCAGTCTCAAAGACATAAAGATATTCTTCTTGATTTGCATCGTCTGGGGTGTCGTGAATTACAGCTGAATTAAGTGTTTCCCCACGGTCACGATGATAATAAATAGTTTGATCTTTTACCGGCTTATCGTAGGTGTGACCATCTGCGCCATTACAATTTTTATACAACGAGGACATATCACCATGAGAAAGCAATTCTTCAACTTGTTCTTTGGTGATATAATTTTCTAGTAAGATTTTACCGTTGTTCGATGGGTATCCGTCCCAGTGACAATACACTGATTTGATTTTTCCATCTTCTTGTTTGATTCCGATTCTGCTGCGTGTTCCCATTGTATTACTCCTTTTGTTAAGTTGCTATACTATAGCTCAATGTAAGAGTCTTACAATTCATAATTAAAAGTTTTTTCTAAATTTATTTGATTTATTAATATATCATACCTACATTGTACTATGATATACAAAAATTGTACACAGGGCTGCATTTCATGAACAACAGAGAATTACCATCAAGAACGAACTTTTATTTAGCGCAAGAGGCAGCAATTGCCAGTGCTAAAAGTCACAATGATAAACCTGTTTCTATGGATAATCCTATGGTGTTTGATAAGAATGTTCTATCAACTGGAAATTTTATACTTCCCAACCGTAACCAGAATTTGAATATAAATGAAGAACAGCTCGAAGCAATTATTGCGAATACTAATGAATATATTAAAAATGGCAATTCAGTTGAGTATATCGCAGATCATACCAGTTCTACCAATAAGCCATTTGAAAACTTTGATAATCAGAAAGATAAAAAGTCAGTAATCAATATTGGTGGCTACTGCAAAAACTTTTCCAAAGATGGAAACTGGGCAAACTGCGAAATTGGCATGACTTCTGAAGGGGGCGTTAAGCTTGCTCAATCTTCAAAGGATGTTTCCATTGAATTAGATTATGATTTTGTAGATACTCAGGGCAATAAATACCCAGCAGTCATTAGAAAGGTTGCAGCAGTACAAAAACCCATTATCCCGAATCAAGAGGGCTACAGCTTAAAGCTATCGGAACATTTTGCCGATACAGAAACTTTCGTGTTAACACAAACCAATGAGGAAGACTCAATGAAAGACGAAATAAAAAAGGATGACGAGCAACTTGGTCTACTGGCTAAAATGTTCGCTCCATTTCTAAAGAAAGAATTAAATCTTTCTGAAGAAGTAGAAGATGAAGAAGGCAAGTCTGAAGAGCCAAGCGCAGAAGATAAATTGAAAGCAGAAATGGAATCAATGAAAACTCAGCTTGAAGAATCTGACAAAGCATTGAAAGCTTCTGAAAAGAAAAACGAAAAAGCAAACAAGGCACTCGAAAAGAGCAACCTTGAAAGCCTCGTTTCCAGTGCAAAGAAATTCGTTTCCCGTTTGGATAAATTGCCAATACAGGCCGATGCTAAATCGAAACTTGCTGTTGCTCTTGGTCTAAATGAAGACGAGGAAAAAATGAACAAGGTTTATCTTTCTGAAAATGAAGATGGATATTGTCATGCAGAAGAAATCATTTCGATAATTGAAAACATTGAAATGATTAGCACTGAAGAAAAAACTGTTAAACTTTCTGAGTATCATGAAAAGAGTGATGCTGCAAAAGAAAAAGAAGCTGAAGCGGAAATGGATGCTACAGCCAACAAAACACTGGCAAACCTCGGTATGTCAAAAAAGGAGTCATAAAAGATGCCACAAACAAACGATGATTTAGAGGCTGGATACGGCCCATCAATCGAAACATCGCCTAATCGTGTGCTAGATGATGTCACAACCGTTCGTGGTGGTGGTGTTATTGATGGTGCAAATTCTCGTGATGCAACTCAATCAAACCCTGTCTATCTTGGTGCTGGTATGCCATTGGGCCGACTTACTTCTGGCGGACGTTATGCCCCATCTGTAATTGGTCTCGGTGAAGCTTACACATCTGGCGGAACTACTCTCACAACTACCCCTGCTGCTGCTGCTGAACTTGTTCGCCGTATCGGTTTAACTGGTACTTTCAATTTGAAAGGTATTGTTTCTGGTGCTGTAGCGAGTAATCAAGTAACATACAGTGCAGTCAATACAACTACTGGTGCAATCACCATTACGAATATTGGCGTAACTTATGCTGCTGATTCTTGGATTCAGCCTGAAGACGGTTCTGAAACTGTTGTCACTATATATAATGGTAGCAATGAAGGTTTCCCACAGCGCATGACTCGTGAAGTCGATGGTACTGATGTGAATACTCGTTTACCAGTTGCGATTGCCGCATTGGTTATTGAAGCAAATGTTACTTTCTGGCCTGCTGCTGGTGTTTTCCGTACTGCTTTGCGTACTGAATTAAACTCTTTTGGCAACTTCCAGTTCCAAGAACAGTACGTTGGATAAGGAGTAGATAACGATGGCTAAAAAGAAAAAAGAAGATGTTGAAGAAGTGAAAGAAGTGGCAAGTATTTTGTCACCTATTGAAGCTCTTCAAGCGGAAGTTGATGCAACTGACGAAGTAATCAAGAAAGCTAAAGTCAAGGCAGGTATCCCCGATATCGTTTCTGGACTATATAGCGAACTTGAAGCTTCTGGAACCGGAAAGAATAAACTCGATTTTCTTTTGAGCCTCGATTTCGGTAAAGAGAAAAACAAAAAAACTGTTGCTGAAAGTGCTGCACTTGCATTTAAAGCCAAGGGTTATTCTCTGTCAACAATCAAAAAAATACTTAACTATGCAAAAAAAGCAGGGAGTAAATAAAAATGGCTGATTTAAACGACATTCTGTCAATAAAAAAGCAAGTTGGCATCGTTCAACGTGTAATGGGCGGTCTCATTACTGATAATATGCCGTCTGCGTTATTGAGTACATTCAATAATGATTTCGAAGGTAATTCTGGAACATATATGGAAGTCGATGGAACGAAACAAGTTGCTCGATTTGCTGAATATGGCGCAAAGGGTCATACACAGAACGGAAAACTAAGCCGTGAAGTACCTGTGACACTCGCTTCTGCTGCTGAAGAAAAAGCAATGGATCCAATGGCAATTACTTTGCTAAAATCTGGTGTTCAAGCTAACATTGAACGTGTTGAGCTAAAGATTCAAAATGAGCGTGAAGATTTTCTTGAGCGTTTCATCAATCTTCGCAAAGCTTCTGTTCAATCAGTTCTTGCAACTGGTACATTGAGCTATGATTCAGATTACAATCTGCTTCCAAGCTCTGCTGGTGCTTCCAATAGCATTGACTTTGGTGTACCTGCTGGAAATAAAGGTGATATCTCTGGTATTATCTCTGCTTCTTGGGCCACTGCTTCAACTGATATTCCAAAACAAGTACTTGAGATTATCACAAAATCTCGTCAGGATGCTGGTTTCCCAGTAACTACCGCCCTATATGGTAAAAATATCCTTAAGTATCTTGCAACGAATGATAGTGTTGCTAATCAATGGGCTGGTGCTTCTGCATCTTTCAATGATTCAATACTTACTAATGCAATCCCAAGTGGTTTGCTCGGTATTCGTGATTGGATGTACTTTGGTGATGCGTTCTATGAAGATGCTTCTGGAACTAACCAAAGCTGGATTGGTGACGATGACATCATATTCCTACCAGATGTAAGCAAAGCATGGTGGGAAATCGGACAGGGTACAACTCCTGTTGCTTCAAGCTACGAGCCTAAACAGTCCGAGCAAGAAGCTATTGATTCAATCAATCTGATTCGTGGTGCATATGGTTATGCTTATATTAACCGTGGCGACATGGCAATTAAATTTGCTCAAGGTGACTGCTTCTTGCCTATCCTCAAGAATGCAAATGTTGTCTTCCAAGCTGATGTTACCCCGTAATAATTTATTTGGGTAAATGATATGAATTATGTTGTTTCCATTGTCCTCCTAGACAGTTGATAGTGGTACAACATATAAAGATCGGTTGACTCTTGGGTTGATCGATCTTTTTTTTTAATCTATTTTTTAAGCGAGGAAAATCATGACTACACCATTATCGGCCAGAGTAAATTTAGATATTGTAGATGGCCAAAAATACCAGCAATCCTTCGGTTTAACTAATAGCGGTGGTGCGCCAATTCTAATTGATTCAAATTCCGGTATAGGTGCGATTACTGATAGTGAAGGAACCGAAATTCTTGCATTGCCGAGCGTTTCCGATGCTAATACAACTGGGATCATCTCAACAGAGACAGGAATCTTTACATTAAACATCATAAAAACCGACGTGCTATCACTTCCAGTAAACAGGACATACAATTTCGATATTTCCGTGATGTTAACCGAATATCCAGACATAAGCCCTCACAAGCCGATTAGAGGGAATCTTAGAAAGCTTGAGGGGTCGTATCTATCATGATAGAATTAGAACAGCCACAATGGCACCTAGATCAGAGTACTACCGTTTGGGGATTGTCTACAGATGTTTTAACACAGGGCAGTAGTTCAGGTGGCGATTCAGTTCCACCATTAACAAATATTTATTATGTCGATTCAGCCGGAAACGATTCTACTGGTGACGGTTCAATTGGAAAACCATATTTGACTATTCAGAAGGCTTTAGATGTTATTGGTTCAGCTACAAATAACACAGATTGGCAAGCAGTAGGTGAACAGGCTTATATTGTTAATGCTTCACCTGCTGACTATATTGAAGATTTAGTATTCCCATTTCGTCCCTATTTGCGAATGATGGTTGATGGTGTAACTCTTACCGGAGATCATACTCTGGCGATCGGTGATCAAATGAATGGTGGTGGTATAACCTCACCGCAGCTTGTCTTTGCTTCTGATGGTGTTCGGGAACTTTGGCCAGATATCGGTGTGCTTAATAATCATGGAATAATCGGAAATCTGACTGTAACAAGCACCAGCACGACCTCCAACTTTTTCCAAGTCAATTACGATCATTGCGGAATAACTGGTAGCACTTCATTGCAGGGAGCGTACTCAGGTGGTCAAGTGCGATTTGACTCAGCTTTACAGGGTGGTCAAACTATTGGCCCACTTTCAGGCAGTTCAATAATTACAGTTTGGGCAAGGGGTGCAATGTCTAATCCCGATTTCGGAGATGTTCACGGCATAGGGGGTATTTCCGGAAATTGTAGTTTTGGAGTATTAAATAATGTGCTGATCTCAAACGATTGCGATGCAATAGGAATTTTGCCTAATCAATGGTATGGTGTTCGATTCTTAGCTGGAAAGGATTACGATTTTTCTCTTCAAAGTGGTATTGTCGGCATGGATGCCAATACTTTTGCGGAAGTTCAAGAATTTACTGCACCTGTTGGAAGCGCACCACCACCAAATATTAATTTGATAGATTTAGCTGAAGGCATAAAAGCAGTTCCATTTGATGCCATAACGAGTATTAATGTTCAAGCACAGTTGCAAGAGATTTCTCAGGCTGAACCAAATGCGCATGCAGCATCTCACACAAATGGCGTAGACGATATACAAAGCGCAACAGCAGTTCAAAAGGGTGTGGCCACTGCTGCACAGATAACCAAGCTTGACGGTATCGAGACAGGCGCAACGACTGATCAAACCAACGCAGAAATAATTGCAGCAATACGGCAAGAAGAAACTGCAACCAGTGCTTTAGATTTTGATGGCAGCTTAGTGCAATATATACCTATTACAGCCAATACGGTTTTTACCTTTACGAATATTGGCGATGGTAAATTTTTGAATTTATCAATTGAAGCTGATGGGACTTTAAGAACAACCACTTTCCCAACGGTTGCATGGATGGACGCAGATACGCCAGCAAGCGTGCCTGCTAATGAAATTTGGCATTATAGTTTTTGGCAGGTGAATGGCATCGTCTACGGTGCATATAGAAAACCAACCGCATAGGATATCATGTTACTTTTTGCATTCAATAAACCTCTTTCCTCTGGCGGCGGCGTAATTGCGTCTGGAGGCACCGAACTCGATTATTTTGATGGTGTTGACAATTGGCGCTCTCATACTTTCACTGATCCAGCGGACACTTTCGACGTCACGCAAGGCGGTGACATTGAATACTTAATTATTGGTGGTGGGGGCGGTGGCGGGGGCCGGTATGAGGGTGGCGGTGGCGGTGCTGGTGGGTTCTTGGAAAGTACCGATACAGTAACAGTTCAATCATATGCAATTACAGTTGGGGACGGTGGGGCGAGAGCTGTGAGCCCCAGCACAGATGCGACAAACGGGGGGTCGTCTATTATCGCAGGGATAGCAAGCACCATCGGTGGAGGTTATGGAGGTTCTAACGGCATATGGCCGCATACGGGCAACGATGGCGCATCTGGCGGTGGAGCTGGACTTGGTGCTGGCGGACTTGGTACTCAAGGAAATATGCACGATGGTGGTGACGGAGACAACAGCTTTGTCGGGGCTGGTGGTGGAGGTGCTAACCAAGACGGTGGCGACGCAGACACCCCTCCTAAGATAGCCGGAAACGGTGGGGACGGATTACAGAACTCTTTCGAAACTGGAATCGCACAGTGGTATTCTGGCGGTGGCGGTGGTGGTGGTCGTCTAGGTTCCACTACTGTTGGAACTGGTGGTTTGGGTGGCGGTGCTAATGGTGTAAAGAATACTGACGGAATATCAGCCGCTGCGAATACTGGTGGTGGCGGAGGTGGTGCTGGACGCAGTACTGGCCTTGCCACTGGGGGAAATGGGGGATCGGGGATCGTAATCATAAGGTATAAGATATAATAATGAGTAATCTAAAAATAAAATATAATAGGGCGACAGGTATATTCGAGTTTGACGCAAGTGATCTTGATTCACGTTACTGCGATGTTGTCGCTTGCTTGGATACCGATGGGGAGACTTTAGAATTTAGCGATTTGAAATATGGCGTTATCTTAAAGAATGGCGAGACGGCTATCGGTGAAAAAACATACCCACCCGAAGACGTAAAGATCCGCAGAAGTAACCAATCGAGTCTAAGCACCTATAGAGTTCAATGGGAATCTGATATGGTGATTGATATCGAAGTTTGGATGAGACAAACTTTTGGCGAGATTACTGAATCTTATCAATTGACAGTTCCCAGACCTTTGCAACCGTATCCCTCTTGGATTTGGAGTGATATTTTGAAAGATTGGGAATCACCAACACCTTGTCCAGACGATGACAACTTCTACAATTGGGATGAAGAAACGTTGTCTTGGATAGTAGTGGAATAATATTTTTATGATTATTTTGATTTATAGATTAATTCAGGTAATGTACAATAATTGTATAGGAACAGACAAAAGGTGAACAATGGCATATACAGACATAAATAGTGTTCAAAAGTTTATAAGTCAGCAGCAGCTCTTAATTTGGAGTCAACCAGATAACAACGACCCAGTGAATTTGGATAAAGAAAAAGTCCAAGATGCAATCGATGAAGCTGAGTCTGAGATTAACGAACGCCTATTTTCTGCTCGATATAATATTCCCTTAACTGGTGCAACTGCTGATAATTTGGCAAATATAAAGGGTATTGCCAATAGATTAACAATTTACAACCTTGCTGAATCTAATATTTTGGGCGAGGAAGGAACAATTGAACGGCTTGAGAATATGTATCAAAAAGCTCAAGCAAAATTAACTGGCTATGCTGATGGATCACGCACAATTATTGGTGCGACTCAATGGTATAATCAAACCAATGCGCCAATGGCTGTACCTGTTCGCAGTAGCCATAGACGATAACAAAAACAAGGAGACATTAAATGTCATTCACAGGAAGTATTCAAGCAAGCGGTCAATGGATCGAAATAAAAGATGGTGTTGCACTCGGTGAAGCAACCGACACACTGCCATCAACTGTAGCAAATATTGCTAAAACATTTACTGCCGGAACTGGTGCAGGTCAAATTGATGGAGCATATCGAATTGCTTACACAATTACAACTGGTGCAACTCAGAATTTGACCATTTCTTCAGGTTTATCTGATGAGCTTGGCGGAACTTTTGGATTTGCAGAGCTAAAAGCAATTATCATCAAAAATCTAAGTTCTGGCCTTGCAGCAGTATTATTTTCTATTGCTGATTCGGTTAGTGGAAAAGATGAATTTGCAGCAATGATTCCAGTTGATGCTGGTTCAATGCCTCTTGCAAGCGGAACAGCTTATACAATCGTTGCAGCTCAGAATGATGTACTTGAGTTCATCAATCAAACTGGTGGCGATGCAAATATCGAGGTCTATTTAATGGGCGTTAAGGTCTAGGAGTAAATCATGGCGAAGAAAAAAGCAGAAGCAAAAAACGTTGAAAAATCAACCGCTGCAAAAGTGGTAAAAGAAGCATTGAACATTAAAGCCGTTCAATTGCCCAATACATGTGTTGTTATTCTCGAAAAAACTTCGTCTGATTTTGGCATAGACCACAAAGGGCGCCAGAGTATCGTGTTGGGGGAGTTGTCAAAAGCTACCCCAACCACCTTTGCTCTACGCACTGGCAAAGGCGATGTGAAAGCAGAAAAGCAAGTTTATGCAATGGGCACAGGTTCGGCAAATGGCGAGATTGGTTTAGTTCATGCTAAGAGCGAAATTGAAGCAGTGGTAATGATTGCAAATCTTAATAAGATTTCAAAGATTACAGTTGCGCCAAGTAAACAATCAATTGATATAAAAAAGGCATTACTCAAGAGAGTTAATCTTCTTGGGGTAAGAATAGAAGTGGAATAAATGGCAAAAGGCGTAACATTTAATGTAAATGATAAAAACTGGAAAACATTCGTTGGCAGAGTTACCAATGGAGGTTCTTACGGTAAGGAATTGTTGCGCACATGGGCTAAAATCTATCTAGCAGATCAACAGCGAAAATATGTTAAAAATAGTCGTGGCGGTGGTCAATGGCCAGCTATTAAAAAATCTACTGCAAAGGCAAAAGGCAATAATCTAATATTGGTTGAAACTGGTAAATTGCGTAATGCTCTACAACTTGGCGGAGCAGGTAACTTTGTCGAGTTTATTATGTCTCAGATGTCTGTGCAAGTTGGTTTTAGTGATGCAAAACACGACAAGAAATTGTCATATAATAAGCTGGCAAGAATCCATCAAAATGGCGAGGGCAATAATCCGGTTCGTGAAATACTTGAACCTCCATCACCGCAGGCATTAAAGCAGATGATCAGAGCAACGCAAATTGCTATGAAGCGAATGGAAGCAGGTTTAAAATGAGCGTTGTCCCATATCCAGAAAAACCGTTATCAGAAGAAAACCCGTTTCAGCAGACATTAAAGGCATTGGCTAATAGCTTGCAGCTATATAGTAATTTTAAAAGTCAGGTTAAGGATTTGAATATTGAGACATATAATAAAAAGATGAACTCAGCGTTTCGGTCTAATCGGTTATCAAATGCTGGTTCTAGCCCTTCTTTAATTATATCGCCTTCAGATATTGATGTCACTCAAATGCTTGGGTTTACTAATTGCGCAGGCCGTATTTTAATGGGCTTTGACTTTACCTTATTGGATAAGAGCCAAAAGGTTGAAGATATACTTGAGCTTGCTTGGCAAATGCTTTTAGGAGTAAACGCTTACCCTTTATTGGGATTATCATTTGTTCAAGACATCACTTGGCAAGTTGGAACAGTTGGGCAGGCAGTCGATGCAGGTATTTTGGAATTTGAAAGCGATGGCTGGGCAACGTTTTTGCCTGTGATCGTAACATATGCAATCTCGAAAGAAGATTTAAACATTAATTAACAACAAAAAGGAGTCATAAAAATGGCTAATCAAGCAATCACTGGAAGATTCGGTGACGTTAAAAAAGACAGCGTTCAGCTTTGTCACACTACAGCATGGGCATTGAACTATTTCAATGAATTTGTTGCTTACAACTCGAACTGCACTGGCGGAAATCGTGAAAAAGTGCCAACATTCAAAGATTGGAATGGGACTTTTCAATTAGCAACCGAAGATGGTAAAGCACCTTCTTTTGATGTCGGTACATATTTCGATATCGCATTAAACACAAGCACTGTTGCTGGAAAAGGTGTAACATATACTGGAAATGTTTTAATTACTGCATTGCCTGTTCAGGTTACAATCGATGGCGCAAGCGATTTGGTGATTTGGTCTGTTGGCTTTGAAGGTAATGGTCTTTTAACTATCACTGACAATCCATAATCAATAAATAAAAAGTCTAGGAGGACATCACTATGAGCGTAAAATTAGGAGATGGCACAAAGCCACAATATGAGTATAAAGGACAATTTTATACTGCACTTAATCTTGAGCAATATAGTATTTTAGAGCAAAAAATGCGACAAGATGTTATTGATAATGCAGTTGAAAGCTTATCTCAATATCAAATAAATGAAGAAGGACGAGCAACTATTATTGACAGAGCTTATTCTTATCGAGCAAGGGTTGCAATTACAAGTGAAGAAGGGCTTAAATTATTGGATACAGCAACATACCAACGATATATTGTTGAATTATCTTTACAAAGTAGCTCAAATGGCACCTTAAGCAGAGAACAATGTCGTCAGGTTTGTGATAAAATGAGTTTATCTGATATTGTAACAATCTCAAGAAACTTATTGATTATAGATAACCTCTATACCGACTTGGATCATCCAGATTGGCGCAAAAATACTGAGAAGGTAATTAAACAAAGCATGGCTGATACAATGGAATTGCTTAATGAGATTGAAGAAGAACTGAAGCATGGTGATATTGCAAAAAAAAACGAGTTGAAGGAACCAGAGGAAAGTTCAAAGAAGGAAACTTTGGAAAAATCTCCGAAGTAAAAATGAGAATCTTTCGGGAATCGCAAAATAATTCTTCTTTTAAGTCGTTGATTCAGTTACTTAATAATTATTATAAAGATCCAATAATGGTTTTAAGCTTTAGTTTTAGTCAAGCATTATTTTATGCGGATGAAGTTACAGAAGGATTAAAGCAAGGAATATAAAAAATGTTTAATGCAGCAACAGGGATTGTTAAACTAAGTCTTGATACAGGTGACTTTGAACAGCAATCGAAAAAACTAAATAAAACACTAAGCGGCAATATCGATGTTCTTGGGAAATTGGATAAGCTGGCAAAGGGATTTTTATTAGGTGGTTCTGTTGGCTTGGCATTTTTCCTAAAAGAAGCAAGCGCAGCACAGGAAACTATTCAAAAATTCGAAGCGGTATTCAAGGAGCAATCCGGCGCAGCAAATGAATTTGTGGCTGGTTTAGCTTCTGAATTGGGACGCAGCAAAACAGAATTAAAGGGGTTTTTATCAACGCTACAAGATACCTTTGTTCCATTAGGGTTTGCCCGAGACGAAGCAAGACAACTTTCTCAATCATTAACAACGCTTGCACTGGATTTGGCAGCATTTAATGACAAGGCAGATTCTGAAGTATTAAAAGATTTGCAATCTGCATTGGTCGGCAACACAGAAACGGTCAGAAAATACGGAATAGTTATCACTGAGGCACGATTAAAGCAACAGGCGTTCATTAAGGGGTTGAATCCTAATGCACTCACTGAATCCGAAAAAGCTTTGTTAAGATATCAACTAATACTTGAAGGCTCGGCAGATGCAATGGGAACAGCTTTGCGAGAGGCAGGATCTTTTGCTGGTCAAATGAAGGCATTAAAATCGGGTATTGCCGAAACTGCTGAAGAAATGGGGAATGCTTTTCTTCCTGAAGTTACAAGAGTATTAGAAAATTTAAATCAAATTGTTCCCAAGATGATTGATTGGGTAAAAGCAAATAAAGAACTGATTTTAAATAATACAAAATTGGCTGCCCAGATAGCAGCAGCTATTATTATATTCAAAAAAATGTTACAGATTACTATTGCGCTACGGGCAGCAATGGCAGCTCTTGCAGTTTCGACAGTATCTGTTGGAAGTGTTTTAACAATGCTTGGGCCACTGGCAATTGCACTGGCTGCAACAGCTGTTGCTATGGGTGTATTAAATCAGCAAGTAGAAACAGCCACAATGAAATGGGGACGGTTTGAAGATAAGGTAAAAGGTTTACCAGAAGCATTATCAGATGCAAAAAGAGCAATACAGGGATTTAATCTTGATTTTAATTCCAATCAAAGAGATCTTACAGCAAGAGAAAAATCAGCAATCGAATTATTAAGTATTGAAAAGAAAATAAATAAACTTAAAAAAGAAGCAAAAGAAGAATTTTTAGCGAGTCAAAATACCTCACCGCTTGCAGGTGCAGCGCAAAAGCTAAGGGAAGCACTAGGCGGTGAGAAACTGCCTACTTTTGAAGAATCGTTTGCTGGCACTGAACAAGAAGAAGAACTTAATAAATTATTAAAAAAGCGCAAAGAAATACAAAACACATTTACAGCAGAAGAAAAAAGCCATGATAAAAAGATTTCCATGTTAAAGGGTGTAAATGAATTAAAGCTAATAGAAAAGAAAATACTTTCTGATGAGTTGAAGATCACTGAGCAAATTGGTATTAATGGCGATGCTCAATTGGAAAAGATTGATAGGCAGGGGAGACAGGCAAAAGATATGCTTGATGTTCAAAAGAAAAACTTGGAAGATCGCAAAAAATCAGAGAATATTAGCAAGAAAGAAATTGAATTAATTGATAAATTGATTCTCCGCATTGAGGATCAGAAAAAGAAAGTTGATGATTTAACCGATCAACGCATAAAGGACTTTGAAAAAATTAAGGCTAAAGAAGAACAGGATGCCAAAGATAAAACAGCAAAAGAAAAAAAGGCAAATCGTGATAGTATTTTAGACTTTACGCAAACCGAAGAAGAAAAGTCGAAGAGAGCAATTAAAGAAGAAGAAGCACGTTTGTTAAAGCTGTCAAAAACCGAAGAAGAACGAAAGAAAATTGCTGCTGCTGCTCGAAAGCAATTAGCAGCAGTATCCGGAGCACCTCGGGTTGTTTCAGATGCAGTTACAGCATTTCAAGAGTTTCAAGCAGATTTAACAGGCAAAGAACAAGGATTAGTGCAAGAACATCAATTAAACGCACTTGAAATAATCGCAAAGAATACTGAAAACATTGGAGGCTTGGCACCATAATGTCAGTTTATATAATAAAAGCAAATCCCCTTGACGCATTAATTGGTGCAACTAGAAAAGATGGCGGTGCGTCTATTCAAGTTCTTCAGGGATACCCAACGCTCGATGCATCTCAAGACGATTTAACTGTCGTTGCAAAATATATTATTGATTGGGATCAAATAGACAATTGTCGAAAAGGGTTTCTTGGTTATAACACTTTATCCGGTGGAATATTTACACGCTATAATCCTTATCAATTACAATTTGCAGGGGAAAATGTTTTTGCAACAAAATATTCTGCTGCGCCATTTGATGTAATAAAAAAGAATTGTTCTGTTTTAACAGGTGAATATAATTTTGCAGTTATTACCGTTGAATTTAAGCCTAGAGCATTAAATATTTCTAGCAATATTTCATCACCACAGCTATTTACAGAGAGTGCAGCGCCTCAAGCAGTTATTGAACAAATAGATGCCGATGGTTCTTTTTGGGATACCGGAGCAACAGAACCAGTTGATTCAAATAAATTTCCTTCAATAAAAACATCTAAGGTTCTATGGGCCTTAAATTATACTGATATTCCTGAAATGTGGGATAATTGGCAAAATATGGAAGGTAAAACGAATAGCGATACCGTAACTCGTAGCACGTTAAAATTAACCTTTGCACCAGAAACATTATTAGTTCAGGAAATAGATGTCAATATTGGGATAGGCCCAGATGGAACCGAACAAGTAGGCGTTAGATTTTCGGCATTATATCAAGAGGGTGGCTGGAATAAATTCAAAAAAACAAAGGTTGCTTCCCCAACGTCTATATATGATAGTTCAGGAACAGAGCTTAAACCCTTTCCGCCTGAGTTCAATTTTGGTAATATATTGCCGGGTTTATAATGGCTAAAAAATTCAACGATCAGAAGAAACATAATGATGTAATCAGCGCCAGTGTTGATTGGAATCCAATGGCTAGATTTATGAATGCGCTATTGAATGCCGAAGTAACTGGGCTAGATGCGGTATTTTCGCTTAATTCCGTGGCCATAGCAAACAAATTCGCTGTGATGCCTGTTGATATACGTGTGGTCAGTATTGGGCTTGTAGGGACGTTAAATGGCGGTGTTGGACTTTATAAGGCTGAAGAGGTCGAACTTGATAAAACTGTCGATCCTTGGGAATGGGTTCCTCGTACTGGATATCATATGAAATGGGATACAGAAGAACTCGGCAACTCTACCGCAGATTTATTGGTTGTTGATGATCTAATGGAAATCAATTTTGCTGAAGGCATTGAAGAGGGCACGATTGCCTATGCCATGAAAGTTCAAAGGCTTACTGGTGACAAATCAAATACAGATGCGCAATATCAATGGCTTTTTGCTGTAGCTGGTGCTGGCGGTGAATATGAGGGGCCTTTTAAAGTAACTTACAATTCAGATACAGATCGATTTATTATTGGTGATTTACGATCAACTATGGATTATCATTCAGATATTATAATCAGCGGAACATCAACAGTTGAAAAGACTGTGAGAGAATTTCTTGATCGGTCTGGAAATACAAATGGCTATATTTATTACTCGATTACAGGTCAAACATTTTCACCATTTTTCAATGTAACATTAAATATAAGCAACGGTGGTTCAATCCCAGCTCAAACAGACAGCATTGCACAGGTATTGCTTGCTAGATACTTTTATGATGGAACTTCCATGACAACCTTAAGACAATTGCAGTTTGGTAATATTGTATTTGATGGTAGGTGGTAAAAAATGGCATGGACATATGATTTATCTGCACCTAATCTTCTAGCTTTTAGTTCGGCAGTAATAACAGATATAAATGCAGCTATACAAGAAAGAGCAAACGCATTAAGTAGACCAATATCATCACCGCCAGCAATGGCAGAAAAATTTGAAGTTAATAGAGCAAATGAATGGGCTGAATGGGCATATGATACTATTAATCTTATTATATTTAATGGTTTTGCCGATAATTTTTATGTAAATCAATATGATTCAGGCGGTGATTGGAATAATTCACCAACGGCAGCACCTATGTGGACAGAGGCAGCAATGCTTGCTCAGATAGGCGCATCTGATAGATTTAATCCTACAGGATCTCCTGAGTTTAGAAGTTTGAATTATTGGGCACCATTTATAATTCAATGTTATGATATATTAAATGAAGCTGTATGGATTAATGCACATGCACCTATATCGGGTTTTAGTCCTGTTAGAGAAGATAGAAGATATAATGGCGCTATTGGGGAAGGTTGGGTAGCTTGTGAAACAGCCTTCAACCTTTTGCCTTGGACGCCTAGCGGCAATGATCCAGATCATTGGGCCAATTATAGCTTCGTTCAGGATAAGTTTATTATAGTCAGAAATAGATGTTCTTGGGACACTAAAAATGTATTAAATGATGATGGATTAACATATGATTATGTATTTTATTTCAACTTTACTAAAAGAATAGGAACTCCGACCACAGTATATAGCAATCCAGATTATAATATTATAGAAAATAACTATGGTGAGGTATCATCTGGAACAGGAAACGGCATAAGGGCAACAGGTACAGCAGGGGATTTTGGCGATTCAACTCAGCCAGACCCATCAACATTGACACCCCCTCTAAGAGAGTATTCTTGGTATGAGGGTCTTGTTGATCCTTTTGCAATCTTTAAGTTCAACGTGACAGGCGGTTTTACTTATGTTTAATATAAAATTGATTAAATATGTGTTTGAGGTACAATAAAGAATGGCTGCTTCAATAAGAGAATTGATTATTAATGTTGATATGGACAACCAAGAAGGGTTGGACACCATATCGTTTTTTCGTGGAGAAACTCTGCGAATTACATTTCATGTTTTAAGCGGTGGCGCACCTGTAAATTTAAGTGGTAACAATATGCAACTAATGTTTAAAGATCCAAATGATGCACAGTATGGAACGTTGGCTTTTTCCGATGAGGTAATTTCTTCCGATTTACCCAATGGAATAATCGAGCTTGAAATCAATTGTGATACTGGGCAGATGAATACATTTGTCAATTATAGCTCACAGCTTGAAAAGTTTATGTGGGAGCTTACAGCGTTTGTTGGTGCGATACAGGATCGAAAGCTTGCTATCTCAGAAGGTACTGTCACTTCAGATGTGAATCAATGTATTGAAGGGCCAGCAGCGATTGCAGATCAGATAGCAAATACTTTGCGTTGGCAGGGTGGCGATATAAACGGGCTTTTTACAGGTTCAACAAAAATACTTGATTTGGCCACACTTGAAGCATATAAAATAAATAAGATTGATTTTTATATAAAGGAAATCACCAATTTAACTGGCGATATAACTATCTCAGTCGGCACAGATCTTTTGCCCGAGTTAATATTAGCACCGACATTATTAGCATCTATGAGTCAAGGACAGATATTTAGTTTTGATATCACAGGGGTGCCAGCCGTAATTAGTAGCTTGGAAGCTGGGCAGGCAACACAGATAATCGCCACAGTTACTATTGCCGGAATAGCTGACTCAATGACAATCATCCCAATTTTAAGAGGTTCGCAGGTATCCGATAATGACCCTTGCGGATAAAGGAAAAATATTATGCCAGCAGGAAATAAAACTTTAGATTATAAGGTCAATCAAGATTCGCAATTAATTGTTGATAATGATTTAGGTACCTTTTCAGGAACAGTACAGCTTTTTCGTGGTGAAAAAATTATTTTCACTTTCTCAGTTGTCGATAGTGCAAATGCGCCAATCGATTTTACAGGCGATACATTTTTATTGGGAATTAAAAACCCGAATGATATGGGCGGAGTTGAGCTTGCATCAAGCACAGATTCTTCAGGTTCAACACTTGCTGCCGGAATAGTAAAAATTACGATCGATTTAAATACTGCTGAGATGAATACCTTTGTAAATTATCAGACATCACCAAACGGCTTAAAAATGGAGCTATCCGCAATTAGTGGTGGAGTTGAGCAACGGCTAGTTTTTCAGAGCGATGCTACAATCAAGACAGATGCCAATCAGCTTATTACCAGTAATGTAACTTTAATTGGATCGACTACGCCAGTATTAATGCTAAATCCAGATGCTAAATTGGATGCTACAGCAATAGCGCAAACAACTATATTCACAGTTCCGGCAGACACTGTTTTTATACCATTAAAGCTTCATTTACTTGTAACAGATATTACAGGCGCAGCAGTAGCACCAACCGTTCAATTCGGTACGACCTCAACGCCAGCTCTTTTGCTTTCACCAGATGTTACAGTTGCCAATGGGCAATATGAAATTGAAGTTTGGGACATTACAGGCATCGAAGCCGTTCCTGCTGGTGAAGTATTGGAATTTGGAATAACAGTTGCCAGCACAGCAACAACTGAAGAAATAATACCAGCTTTAGAAGGATACCTTTTAAGCGTTTAATTTAAGGAAATTTTATTATGGCAGATGTACCACAAACTTTTGTAAAAGATGTTAATTTCGAGGGTAATGTAAATTTCACCAATCCACCTTCAGGAAATTTACCAGTAGACGATACGACTTCTATTGTCCAAGACCCTGTTGATAATACTAAACAAACTAGAATTGATACCGGAGCCGTAGCAACTGCCACCACTCGAACTATCACAATGCCAGATGTTGATGTAGATCTTGCCGATATAGCCACAAATAATGCAAAAGCGACCAATGCAACGCATACTGGCGAAATGACAGG
>Ga0209434_1000240_pt1 | contig 28170 bp, 25 predicted proteins | sample ETNvirnome_2_300_FD_184068 | JGI IMG/M metagenome (GOLD analysis project Ga0209434, IMG submission 184068) | Marine viral communities from the Pacific Ocean - ETNP_2_300 (SPAdes) (version 2) | ecosystem: Environmental > Aquatic > Marine > Oceanic | place: Pacific Ocean | collected 2013-06-22 | reverse complement strand
ACTTTTGATTTGCAACAGCACCATCAGATATGCACTCAAAGTGAAATAGTGGAAACTCTTTTCTTCCGTACGGCTGAGAGATAAACGCTGATGTTCTTGCTGCGCCATATCTCGTGTCAAATCTTCCGAACGCATTCAGGAATGATACTCCAGATATACCGGCAGACTGTGATGACTTTGTAGACCCAGACATCAACGCTATTGAGGGTGACGACATGACCCCAGTCTTGCCCGTATCTACTGATGCTAGCTCATCCTCAACTGGGAAATCTGCGTAGAGAAGGTGTTGCTCAGCTTCAAACATCTCAGGATCTGTATTAAGGACATTCCCTATATACTCATCTGCAACAGGGTTAAGAGATGCTGTGTATATTTTGATACCAGGGAAACCGTCACCTGTCGAGAAGCCCGATCCAGCTGTTGATGAAAGAACAAGCTTAAAAAGACCATCATTACTTGGCGTCGCGAGATCTGTCTGAATAGAAGATGTTGTTGCGTAGCTAGCTGTAGCGTAATCTAATATCTCAAATCTAGAGCCAGTAGATGTAAACAGCATTCCCCTGACAAGATAGACGTGATCATCACTTGCTTTGAGATCATAGCTTCTATTGTCTCTAAATATCGGATACCCAACAGTCTCTTGGGATGACGACACTATGTGTCTCGCGCCTATAAACTGAACGCATCCTTGAAATCTTCCAAAAGAGCTCGGGTATGTTCTTGCCTGTGTTCCTATCACCCTAAAACCAGCTGACTTGACAATTCCGCCGGCCCTTGTGTTAGATATATCTGTTGCAGTCTCGTTTGCTCCTGCGCCCAAAACCCTGACATATGTCAAGGCTGTCTGGTGTTTAAAAAATTCTCGAACCGCGTAGGGACCAAAATATTTTGAATCTAGCGTCCCAAATCTTCTCTCGAAATCAGCAAATGATCCAACCGTTACGGGTACAAAGGCTGGGCCCATCTCAGATGTTCCAACAACACCCGCTGGTACTCCGATAATTTCTGACTCTCTTTGCGAGAGATCGATTTCATTCTCAAAAAAACCGGGCGATTTAAATGTCTGTTCGGCCATTTAATGAATCTCCTGTTACGACTTTCTACAGTTATAACTATCGCTTAATTACCCAAATATCCCAAATCACTATTAATCAGTGACAGTATCTAAAGTGGTCTCTAAATTAACGGTTACTCTTGAGCTTGCAACAGTCTCTCCAGATCTTTGATCTCTCGTTATCACTCTAACAAGACGAGTAATCTTCTCCCCTGTAAAAGGATCTACAACAGTGTCAACTAATCTTTCACTACCCTGACCTCTCATTCCCTTCGTCTCTCCGTTTATATCTAAATCCTGAACATCAGATAGAATAAAATTATTAACATCACCGTCACCATCAGGTGACTGGTCTTTTTTAACAACTTGTGTACTTGACTGAATGTATCCAAACTCTACTTGGGGAGCTGAATAAAATTTTCTTGTTGGTGATGGCATGCCTGGATTATTTGTCCCTAGTAAAAATCCTGGCACCTCTATATTAAACGTATATTTTATTATTCTCTCTTCGCTTGAGAAATCAGTGAAATTATCAGCATTGGTAAAGGGTGATCCTATATAAGCGACATATTTGTAGCCAGACTTTGACTCTATCTCAAATCCATAATTTTGACCATCATACTGAGCCATCATTGTCTCAACTATCTGATTCATCTGTGTCATGTATTGAGTCCAGAATGTAACCTCATATGTAGCTGTTAAAAACTTAGGATACGGCAAAGTAATTATCTCAAATATGTTATCTCCAATGTCATCTCGTAAAAAAGTTCCAGTGGGATCATCCAATAGAGATAGATTCATTCCATTTCTTCTAGAGGCTATTCTTCCTGGTATGGCAACATTACCAGGAAAATTATCACTTCTGGCAAAATTTGCTCTTGAAGCGGCGTCATACTGATTTTTTAAACCAAGTTTGTTGACTATCTTCTGGTAATTTCTATCTCTCTTGTCAAGGCGTTTTCTTATAACATAGCTTTGTTGATTTCTAAACGATATGGGTGTGCCGAAGCCAGCCTGGGACGGAGATGTATCTATATTTTTTCTGTGTATTGATATTATCGGAAGTATTAGTGCATTGTTTCTATCTCTAATTGGTGACTTTCTTCTTGTAAGCGCAAATCTTTCACCTGTTGAAAACACAACTGGAACATTAGTTGACTGCTCTTTTATTTTAACTTGAAAAGCAAGCCTTTTATCAAATAGCTCAAAAAGAGCTCTATCCATCTGCTCAATTCCGGCTGGCGGAATTGAAAAATCATCTGGAACAACTCCTTCATGTCCTGAGTCTATTTTTCTAGTCATTACGTGTCATCTCCGTAGAATGCAGACCCTACGTTTTGCGAATCTCCCTTTGCTGACACCTGGTCTGGTCCCGTAATAGGCTTTGTAAGCACTCCATTTTGTTGAAGTGCTCTAACATCTCCAGTCTCTCCCTGAATATTTCTCTTGAACCCTCTCTGTTGAACAAATGTATTTTCAACTGCATCCTTATCACTATATGACTCATCTGTTGGTCCAAACGTGTGAGATTTAAACTGTCCGACACGGGCCTGTTTTCCTGTTATTGTCATAAATCCCTTGTGCTCAACTTCCCCATATATTGTATTAGAGTCAGGTGCAGTTATGACCTCAAAAAATACAGACCCATAGCTAAAAAAATCTCCCTCAAGAATTTGAATTCCCTTATCAAGCATATCTCTCTCCTGAACATATGCCTCTATGGTATAATATTCCTCACTTCCAAAAGTATTTGCCCTTATCTCCTGAGGAGCATATTTGACCAGAGCATCTATCTCAATAGGATTATCAAATATCTTATGAGATGATTCCTCATATACATCATGAATTTTTGATTTTGTCTCTGATATTGGAAAATAATATATCTTTTGACCAATGACATCCTTAACAATTTCTTTTGCTATGTCGTTTATAAAATTAATCTCTCTCGGCGTTATAAAAAGTCTTGACATCCTCTACCCCATAAAGATTGCTAGGCCGTTAGGCATTGGAACATATTTTAACTGTTTATTGATAAACTCTGCGCGTGTTGCCGCTGTCTCCATAAGCTTATCATACGTCATTGTCTCTAGCATCTCCTTAAGCTGCGTTTTTAAATTTGTCTGATCTTCTCTCCCTTGTGACACTAAATCCGTCCCATTCAGTGTCAAGTCTGAGCCAGGTATCGGTATATTCCCAAATTTTGATCTGATCCTTCCGAGCAACTCTGTTGACACTGCTAGTGCATACTGCCTTATCCACTGTCTTCCAATACTATTAATATTATTATATTCAAGATTTCCAAACGGAATGTCTGATAAATTTGACACTCCCTTTATTGTATCGTCTCGGAATGATGGGCTAAGGGGGTTTGAAAAGAATTTCACTCTAATAAAGAGCTTTTGAGGATTATCAAGCGATGGCTTTGGATATATTCTTATGTTTGTCCCAACCACCTTATAAGAATAATTTGATCTTCTAACTCTATTTGATATATCAAGCTGTCCTGCTCTAAGAATATCCTCAAAGACAGGAAGCACATAGAATATGGTCTCAGGCGTAAATGACTCAAATGAAAATTCATTATTGAGATAGTTTATAGCAGATGTTGTATCAAAAAACCTATAAGCTGCCTGTGGATTAAAGTGAAAAACCTCACTAATTTGCAATTTTGTCCTAAGGGGATTTAAACTTGAAGAAAATATAAGATTATCACCTGAATCCTTAAGCGTGCTATAGATGTCGTAGTCCTGAACATTTTGTTTTAGCTGAATAGACCCGGACATCATATCATATGATCCACCCACTCCGGCGTTTTCAGCATATGGCTCAGCAAATCTTGTAAGATACTCAAGATTCTCTCTTGGGTACATTCCCTCTGACCCAGACATTGCGCCCGTAGATCCAGTAGTTGCCTGACCCAAAAATTGAGATAGCTGTGATTTTGCCTGATATTGGTTTAGTATTGAGCTAAACTCTAAAGCTGACTCTTCTAAAGATGCCCAGATCTGCTTTTTTGTTAACTCGACACTTAAAACATCATCACCTAGCTTTCTTTTGACAAAAGTGACAACATTATCCGCCTCTGTCTGAAAATTTGACTCATTATCAAAAAATCCATACGGAGTCGGATTTGTGGTTTGTGAAAATGTAGCCACGAATAATCTCCTGACGAAAAGCACTGTTGCGCTAATCATAAATATTAAGAAATATGTCAGATTTAAACTAGATTATCGAATTACTAGTTTCAACTCTACAATATTAACTATATTTGTGTCTTTTTAGCTCGTGGCTCACTAAAAAAAAAAAATTAAATTCCACCAATAACAGTTATCGCTATCAGACCAGGTATTCTCTCTTTCACATACACGCCGGTGAAAAGGGTATCTGTCCTTCCCCCAAGATATGAAAACGAAGCCTCTAGCTTTTTACTAACTGATGGGTCAGATGCCATTGCAGAGGTGGCTATGAGAAGCATCACTCCTGCTTTTGATCTTCCAGGAGGAGCTGGACATGGCGAAGACCTAATGCACCCCTGATACAGAATAGACCCTAGATCTTGCTTTGTCACATCTCTAGCAATTGTGCTTCCAACGACCATCCTTCCCGGGGTTGAGAGACATCTCTCAAGATCCTTAGAGTCAAATGATTGAATTGGAGAATTTTCTGATGCTAGCTTTAAAACATTCCACAATAGCTTTGCAAAATTCTTATTTGCTGTGGGGTATAGATTTAAAATTCCTACTTTCCCTCTAAGAAGCTGAAGCTGTCTCTCGTTGTCTAGAAGTATGTGCGGAGTAAGCCTGACATCATCGTGTAGAGACTCAAAATTTGTTGATATGGTGGGATTCAGAAGCTCCTGTGAGGATGGTTTCGTGATAATATATACAACATCACCATTTCCCCCTACAGACTTAAGGTGACGGACCAGGGTATCGTTAAGAATCTTGCATGCACTACCTGTTCCTCCACCGCCGCCGGCTAGAACAAATATCCAGTCAACTTTTCCCACTCTAGTTCTAAGCATGTCCTCTACCATAGCGCTATTGTCTATGAGAACCCTCTTTCCAAGAGTTATATCCTTCCCTACACCATCAGCTCCTGGGAGCAGTAGAAAGTGCTCAGATGACACACCCTCGGGCTGATCTTTAACAGTTGTGTTTATAAGAACTGTTTTTGTAAATCCAAGGTCTAGAAAAGCCTTGGCGATCTTTCCTCCACCGCCGCCGACGCCAATAAATGCACACGATATTGCGCTTCTTGCTCTATTGTCTGGAAGCATTTGAGCATCAGCTGCAGCAGGAGTGTCGTCATATGCCTCAACAAAGTCAAAATCATCAAAATCATCTTCATGATCATCAGCGACCGGTGGGTCTAGCTGCGGCTCTGGCTGAGCAGGCTGACTCACCTCTGCCACCGGAGCACTGTCACGTTGTGGCTGCACTTGAGGCTGCTCTTCCTTTTGAGGTTGTTGCTGCGATGCAAGCTTCTCTCTCACAGCAGCCTTAAGAGTCTCCTGAGCTGCTTCCTTATAAAAATCGTCTGCCATCTCTTTATCAACTCCTATTTCTTTTTCGTCTGTATAAAAAAAAGATCTTTTAACCGTGCTTGGCATTAAAAGTACCTATCATTATAATAAATATCACAAACACATGTAAATAGAAAAGCCGGTGTGAAATCACACCGGCTTTAATATCAAATTCTAGTCCTCAAAAGAAGACAATAAATTTTTAAGGCCTATAGACTATCCACTAAATGCGGTTGCAACTGAGCCACTTCCTTGAACGAGGCCTGATACGTGCCACTCGGAACCAGAGACAGCGATTAGGTCAATAACGCCGCCGCCGCCAATGCCAAGGAAAGCGCACGAAATTGCAGAAACTGCATCGTTTTCAGGCAGCATCCGCTCATCACTTGCTACTGGATCTTCGTCATAAGCTTCGACAAAATCGAAATCATCGTCATAAAGACTTTCTTGGTTTTTTCCACTCATTTTAGTTTCTTCCCTTTTCTTATTTTTGGATCCGCCCTCTGGAGCATAAGTTGATTTAACGCTGCTTGCCATCCATCTTCTCCACTATAAATATGCACCATCACGCTTACTTGATAAAGTTACCCCGTGGCCTAAATAGTATACTATTAAATATTAGGATAAAATAAAAAGGGCACCTCTAAGAGGTGCCCCTTATATTAGTCGCAACCTAAATTAAATATATTAGTCTAAGAAGCTACAGTTACCAGAGTTCCAGATCCGATATTGATTCCAGAAACCTGCCACATTAACGCAGTTACAGCGACGACATGAATTCTGGTGCCTATGAGACCCCCCTGTGTCGTTCCATTAAACGACAGGGTGTCGGTCGTGGCAGCCCAAGAATCAATTAGTGACGTTGTGGTTGATAAGTTTGTGCTGTTAAGCGCAGCAGTTGTAGTGAGCAAAGCTCCTGCAAAACCATCAGCTGACTGAGTTGTTATAGAGTTGGTGACGGCAGTGGCAGCAAAGACGAATGTATATTCCAATCCGACTATCGCTTGCGGCAGCGTAACCGCGCATGTTGTTCCGTCAAAAGTGAATATTGTCCCGCTTTGAGCTGCAGTTGGTGCGTACGTGGCGGCGTCAAGATCGACGACAGCGCGCTTTCCCGAATAACCGGCGTTAATTTGTAGGTGCCCGTTTCCTGCTTCTTGAACGAGACCTCTTGTATTATCAATTGTTACTTTTGGCATAATCTCTCTCCTTTTGTCCGCAAGATTCCGATTCGCCGGCGGGGTCGGCTGATTATGTGAACCGGGCCTACCAATATATAGGCACTAAAATTACATTTATAGACGTCACAAACAAAAAGGGGCGACCAATTAAGGCCGCCCCCAGTTGTATCACAACCCGAAGGGTTAGATTACGTTAAGATCCATGACCGTAACTGTACCGTAGAAGTCAGCACGAACCATTCTCTTGCCGTATCGAGTCATCACGCCCTTGCGAGGTGTGAAGTCTTCGGGAGCGAAGATGGTTGGAGTGACGATCAACGGAACGTACGGAGCGTAGACGTAACCTGTCTCGAGATAGCTTCCGCCCTTGTAACCGACGAGGATCTTATTCCGTGGGAAGTACGGATCCTTGTAGACTGTGAAGCGGTTGCTAAGAGAGCCGATTGGGGCTGCACCGAGTGAGAACGGCTGACCAACCTGTCCCTGCCCGTCAAGGCTGTAATTGGGCTTATAGAGCACCGAGGCCTCGAAGATGGTTGCGACATCAGGTGAGGTTACAACGAAGTTAGCAGAGCCACGGAGTGTCTTTCTGTGAATCTCATTTGCAACGTCGATGATTGTCTCAACGAGAGTCTCATACCACTCACGGACCGTACCTGTGAAGGTGGGACCAGCAGCTAGAGAAGAAGCCTTGTTCTGAGCTGTACCATTCGTCTTATTGACGAACTTACCGGGCATTCTTGACCAGTAGTAGTTAGCTCCCTTGGCCTCAGTGAGAAGATCAGCAAGGATCTCTCTATCAATCTCAAGAGCAATCTGCTCGGAGAGGATCTGAGTGAGCTCAACCTCAGCGTCAAGGCTGTGGTAGGCATTCAAATCCTGAGCGAGCTCTGGTGACCAGCGAGCGCGGAGCTTACGGGTCTGAGCTGTAACAGCAATTGACTCGATCTTGATGTCGATCTCTGGGATGACTATCTGAGGTGTTGTTGAGAAGTCTGACTCAAACGTTGGAATCGTAAGAACATCACCGTCACCACCGACGCTTAGCGTTGCACCAACGACGTAAGAGCCAGTGACGTTATTTTCTGACGCAGACCCAGCAGATCCAGCCATGTCAATTGGATATGTTCCAGAGACAACTGTCAAAAGAGCTGCATTGGTTGTGGATCTTGTTACGAGTGGGTCCGGCGTGAATTTGCCGCTCACATACGTTCCAAGCTGGTTGAGACGTCTAACGTTAAGAAGTCCCTTACCGCCCTGAATCTCAGCTGCAGTTCCGCCTGCACCAGCTCCAAGCTCCTTAAGACCAGGAGAGGAAGTTGCAAGAGGGTCAAATCCTCCGCCGCTGCCCTGAGTGAAGATGCCAACCTCTCTCACAGCTGTGAGATCAATATTGGCAGGCATTGATGTAACATCCCAGAACATAAACTGGAAACGACCTGTGTTAGATCGGCCAGGATCATCCTCAATTAGAGTGGTAACCTGTGGATCAAACTGTAGAAGTTTTCCGTCGGTACCAGTTGCGTGACACATTGCTGTGAGTCCACTCTGTAGAGTTTTACTTCCCATATATGCGCCTGATGCTAACAATGACCATGAGGTTCCAGTAGCAGTTGCGTGAACCTTTGTGTATCCAGCACCAACGAGGTCATACTGACCGCCGATTGCGAGAGACCCAGATCTTACACCCTTACCTGTTGGAAGGTTGTAGATTGATTGACCTTGAGCATACTGCTCAGACGCCACTGATCCCTCAGCTCCAGTTGTGGTATTAGCGTCGCCACCAACATTGCTTCCATACGTGTAATCCAGATAGAAGAGCAGACCGGATGGAAGGCTCATTGGCTGGATTGATACAAGCTCGTTGGAGATTAGACCACCGAAAACCCGACGAACGATCGGGAATGCGATATTTGTGAAGCCGCGGATGTCACCAGACGATGTTCCGCTTGCTGCCCCTGTAGAGATACTGTTCTGCTCTCTAAGAAGCTGTGCTGCCTGATTCTCAAGGAGGCGAGACATAGTCTCTCTCTTGTGATCACCAAGGCCGCGAAGAAGACCAGTTCTGGTCCACTTCTCAACTAGCCTACGTCCTTCGGCACCCACGTTTCGATCGCGGATTCCCTCTGTAAGCTGATTTAGTGTAAATGACTTAGCCATGTGTTTACTCCTTTAATGTATTACATGTGCAGTTGAATTATTCTTTGATCCCAGCAAGAACTGCCCAGCGATCAACCTCTGCTGTTGCCCTTCCGGAAGATGATCTCCCTGTGGCTCTAGAGGATGATCCAAGAGTTCGCCTTGTCGTGGACTCATTAAGTCTTCCACTTCCGCCAGAAGCAGATCGTGTAAGACTCTTATAAAGAAGCTTCACCTCTCTAAGGCTCTTAGCAGCGTCAATTGACTCAACTATTGATCTCTTTTGACCAGCAGTTACGTCCTTATTCTGCATGAGCTTATTGACATAAAGCAATTTTGCGTTAAACAGATTTAAATCTGTAAGTTGCTCACGAAGTGTTACAACTGCACTTCTGTATTCTTTGAGCTTTTTATTGAGAGTTCGATTCTTCCGCCTCTCATTTTTCACAGCCTCGGAGAGCTTGTTAAGCGTAACCTTTAACGGATCGCCACTTGCCTTTCCTCCGCCGAATGAACCGACAACACCAGACTTACCTGTACCGGTGCCGCCATACGAACCTTTAACTCCTGCCTTGCTGTTGCCCTTACCGCCCCAGCTTGCAGCCATATCATTTTTGATGCCCTTGAGCTTAGTAAGCTCCTTGGCCTCTGATATCTGTCTTCGAAGTCTTCTTAATTCTGACTTCAAAACTTTCTCATCTATCTCGATGACCTCATCTAAAGCAGGAAGTTCAACCTCCTCCTCTGCAGAGACATCAACATCAACATCTCCCTCTTCTACGTCGATATCTAGATCAAGCTCTTCTTCGTCTTCAACTTCACGCTCAACAGTTATAGCTGCGCGTGAAAGTGCGTCGACTATATCTTCCGGAAGCTCTGTGTCTCCGAGATCTATCTCAAGAACATCCTCTCGCAAGAGGCCTAAAGACCTCAATGTCTCTCTGAGGTTATCTTGATCATCTTCAAACATTTCCTCTTCTGAAAATGAAGCATCTTCTTCCATGTCTTCAGCACCGATCATCTCTGACAAAGCGTCGAGATCAACTTCATACAAAATATCTTTATTTCTTGACATCCCAGAATTCTCCTGTTTGACATCTATATCATTATTTATTACTGAATTTTCAAAAAGATCCACATTTTCCTTAAGTTTATTTGCTACTTTTGCTAAATCTGATCTCTGTGACTCATTTAGTGACTCTAAAGAGTCAATCATTGCCTCTCTTATCACCGGTCTTGCATTTTTAGAAAACTTTGAAGATCCAAAAACCTCAAGCAATTTCTCAAGAGCTGTCTCGTCAAGAACTACAGAGTCATCAGCATATTGATCATTTTTAGATCTTGCGAAGGAGTCAGATATAACGCTATTAAAAACATCGTCATCTGGATTAGATGTAGATTTTTCTTCCCCAATAAGCTGCTCTTCAATGAATTCTCTTATTCTAGGTGTCACAGCTTCGATTATAGCATTTTTTGCATTCTGCTCCGCTGTCTCTCTTAGCATTCTCGCATCAGCAATAGCTTCATCATATATTGTCTTAGACATTATTCGACCTCTTAATGTTAATTATTATGCAAAAAATTAAAATTCACTTTCTTTATCAATCTCATCTATTCTATTTAAGACTTTTAGAATCTTAATTTTTTGTCGAATTATAGATCTCTCTTCTGGAGATAGACTTAAAATATCAAGAAAACCCAATGTTTCAACATTATCTTCATCAGTTGCAATTGGCATGGGTGCTCTTGACGACCCATATTGTGTGCCAGTTCTTTTATAGGGGCCAGTGGTCCTAAATGCTTGATTTGCTGTTCCTGTCCCAAGTGGTGGACCAGAGAATCCTCCGGGATAAAGAGTTTTATTGCCAAACGGAACCATTCCCTTTCTAGCTGTGGGAAATCCATCAGACTTAGATTTAGATGATGAAAACCGCATCTCTGTTAAAGCAAGTGCAGCAGCAGCAGAGCTATTCCCAGATTGACCAAGTGAAGACCTATCAGCCCGAGGCCAAAATGTAGGATCAGCAACTATTGTTCTTCCGTTAATTCTATTAACAAAAGCATCCAGCTCTGACTCATCGTCAAATCCAAAGTCATCATCGAAGTCAATATCTACTCCGGTCTCATCTGGCTCGACATATATTCCCGTGTCTGATGACCCCATAGCTGTCATCGATCCAAGACCTGTTCCAAAGCTAGGAATTTTTTGTGACTTTCCATAGCCCATACCCCTTCTGGGGTCACCGGTTGCGGCAACAGGGTTATAATAAAGTCTTGTCAATTATTACGTACCGTCTGATCCAGCATAGGATCTTCCTGAGATGTATGAGCCCAATGTTTGTTTTTCTATCTCTGCGCTTGTTACGCTTGGAGAAGTGGTCGCACCCAATCCTGAGCCGAACTCTGGAGTGCTCTCTGGAATCTCACCTGTAAACTCTGCTTGATCACCGGCGAATGTGCTACCAGGCCCAGGAGATGTGGGATTTGGAACGTATGGTGTTGCAGGTAGTCCACCACCGCCGGTCTCAACATCTTCTAAGTTTGGAGGATCATTCTCTGAATAGTCTCTATTAAAGCTATTTAATCCAAACCCGCTTGTTACGACTCCATCGAGAGCACTATAGTCACCTTTTTGAAACGTAGACTTTCTCTCATCGTCTGTGAGCTGGCCGCTGTATATTGGAGATGCACCAAACATTGCCTGCAAGTTTATCTCGTTTCTAGACCCCAAAGGACTCTCAGAAGGGGGATTCGTCTCTACAATTGTTTGCGGTTGCTCTGCCATAATTTCTCCTAATAGTGTTGTTTATAAGTATTCCTGTTTTAAAAAAAGAGACTACTAAATATCTTTAACAATCTGCTTCTTTAAAATTCTTCTTGCCTTTGCTATTCCTCTCGCTCTTTTTCTAAGTCTTGCCTCTTTTATTCCAAGCTTTTTAATAAAATCAATTTGATTGACTAAATTATCTCCGCCCGACCATGCATCTTTGACAGTCTCAGCTGTGCTAGCTTGTTTAAGTTTCTTCTTCTCTTCTTGGATAATATCTCTAATACGACTGACTGTAAGCTTTTTGCTCATTGAAAACCTCCTCGTCATAACTAACTATTTTAAACTGAGGAAATTTTCTACTGTTGAAGATATTTTTATTATCTATGATCTGCCTTTGGTGAATCACCAAATGCAAGTGCTGCCCACTTTCCCGCAGACTCAGAGAAAAGCTCCTCAGGTGTTGAAGAATGAGCAAGCCTTGCAGCAGTATCTCCTGCTGCGGAGCTTGGAAGAGACATCCCAGAAGGACCTATTCTTTCAGCTCCCACCTGCTCTTGAAGAGTTGTCATTGCTGTATCAGCGAAAATATCGGATAAAACAGGATCAGAAGTTATCTGATTTGTTAGAGTTTTAACTCTATTTGAGAAGTTAGGATTTTCTACTTGTTTTTCTGATTTTGATTGCCAGGTTACGCTGTCTAGAGAAGGTCTTCTTGCTGGTGGTCTCTCTGCGTGCTTTCTTTGGCGAGGTCGACCTGCAGCGCGGCTTTCAGAAATCATATTATCTTGATATTCATAACCGCTAGATCCTGCGCCTTCATGTAAAATTTCTAAAAGACACTCTTTCACAAGAGACTTAAGATGAGATTTTGTAAATTTCTGACTTGGCAAATTTCACCACTTAAGTATATCGTTAAAAATTCTATCAATCTTGTCTGTTGAGGTAAAATGCTTATCAAGGTCACCTTTAGAAATCTTACCCTCTCTCAGCATAAATGCTCCAGGTGTTGACGGCTCACTAACCATATCAAAACATATTAGTTGAAAATCTTCTTGAACTATCTGAGAGTCTCCCTCATTTCTTGTGGATCCAACTCCTCTAGAAGATATACCAAGAGTTACTCCAGCCTCTATTAAATTTTTTAATATATTTCCGTTAGGTGTGTCAAGAATCTCAATAGTGCCTATGACATCATCACCCTCTACACGAGCTGATGTTACAAGATGCGATACATTTTTAAGCTCAACAACTGAACTATCGGGATGATCACACTCACCTAGTGCCCTTCTCTCTCTGATAAATTTCTGATAATTTATTATCTCTCTTTCAAGTATTGATCTCGGATATATTCTTCCGTTCTGATTTAAAGTATCACACTTCTGTAAAACTCCATTAAGAACTACACGACCTTCGTTGGATCTCATAGACTCCTTAACCTTGTTCTTGCTTACAGACAGAGGAGTCCACTCAGTTAAAAGTTTTAATTTTGAACTATCACTCATTTAATGTATCTCCTATCTCTTTTCTTAAATTAATCAATACTAAAAATCGTGATATTGAATCATCATCTATTTTTTCAAGATTTTCACTATAAATTTTAGATCTCACCAGATCAATTTTCTCAAGAATAATGCTATTACTTGTTGAATTTTTCAGACTGTCTAGATCTAAAATAGTGTTATCCTTGATGTCATTTAACACTGACCTAATTCTATCATCTTTATCGTCTGTTAGTGAAAAGACATATTCCTTTAACAAATGTCTCTGTAAGTCTCCTAGCTTTCCACCATATTTTTTATTTATTTTTTCAGACATAATTTTGACAACAAGAGAGTCAATATTTGGATTTTTCATATCTTCAACATTTACTGTGACTTTATCCTGTTTAATAAGCCACTCTACAACCTTTGACTCAAACTGAATTGTCTTAGATAGATCTGACATGTCTGCAAGACGCCACTCGTTCAAAAGAGTTTGAATAGTTGCATAAGTCTTATATTCTGGCACCCTTCTGTGATAAAAGCTGTCATCTTTAAGATTGTGATTTATATCCCTTATCAAGAGAGATTTCTCACTATTTAGGCGACGAGTGTCACATCGTCTTGCTGCGTTTTTAGCTTCAGTTAAAATAGCTGCTGCTACAGATGTATCACTCACTGTTGACTTAGCCAGAGCGTTAAAAAGTCTAAACTCCTTATAAAGCTCTGTTGACTTACTAAATCTTGTCTCAATTATATTAAGAGCCTTCTTTGCTGATCTCTTGTCATTTTTTATCAAAGCATTTGATATATTTCTTAAAAGAAGCTCGTAAATAATCCCTACATTTCTTTTCTTGTTGTGAGATTTTCCCATTTTAATTCATCCCTTCTCTGCAGATTATAACAACAGAGTCTTTATAGCACGTATCATTAAATATGTCATAGTATTAATTAAATCTCATCACTCTCTAAGATAATTTTATTTTGGCTCTTTTTAGCATCAAGAGATTTTATCGTAGATCTTATCTGAGATGTCATTCTAGCCTGATGTTCTATCTTTCGATCTAAGAACGCATCTATAAAATCATCATCCTCAGTTAGCTTTCCTGCTCCTTTTAAGGGATTTACATCTTTTTTAGCATCACTTTTTCTTTTGTATTTTTCATGCTTTGTTATGTCTCCCACAAGAGAATCAGCCACGCCATGTTTCTTTCTATTATGTGTTACAAGACCAAGGTGATCAACTGAGGGCTCTCCTCTTCTTCTTCTTGGAGAATTCCACCTTACCTCCTTCTCTGCAGGAGTCTCATCTGATTCTTCTACATCATCATCATCATCATCGTCGTCAATAACCTCACTTATCAACCCAGCGTATCTGTCAACATTACTCTGAGCCCTGATGGGAGCATTATCATCCATTATTGACAATGGGCTAGATATTATATCTAGACCTAGTGAATTTCTTGTGTCTCCGGCTGTCTCCAGACCTGTATCGCCAGCTGGTATCTCCATCTCAGAACCTAGATCTGTCTCATCTTCTGCGCCGCCAGGAAGCTTAACAGATTCAACTTTTAGATCCTCAAGCTTATCAGCAACTCTCTCTTCTCTAATGATTCTTATATCATCATCTGTCATATTAAACAGTGTCTTTCTCATCCAATCCTTACTAACAAGACCCTCTACACCAGCAGCTGATGTTGATATTTCAAATCTAGTCCTGTATAGCTCAAGTTTCTGTTGCTGTGCTATTGTAGAGGGATTCGACAATTGTAAAGAGAAATCTAAAAGATCTTCTCCCTCGTATCCGTTACAGTATAGATGAATAATAGCCATCTTATTAAGCTCAGATATAACTGTTCTCTGTATTCTTGCTATTGTTCTTGAGAATCTTATGTCTTCCTGAGATAGTGTTGCCTTTGCACCGAGACCCTCATCATAACCAAGGTATGCCTTTGGTATCTTTAGAGCTGCAAATAGTTTTTTCTGAATATATTCGACATCTTCGATGGCTGTTGCATTTGCGCCCCCTGCAAGAGTGTCGATCTTTGTGCCAGATTCTGCACCCCTAACTGGTAAATAATAATCTTCATCTACGCTTAGCGGATTATATCTTAAGTCAACTCTTCCTGTATTCTTATCAACAACCTGTGCTTTCTTGAGAGTTGACTGCACCTGTTCCATGTAGTTTCCTATATCCTCAGGGGGAACATTCCCAACATCAACATAAAAAACTCTTCTCTCAGGAGATCTAACGATTCTATAAACTAACATAGCATCTTCAACTAAAATCAACTGTCTCCATATTCTTCTTGCTGCCTCGAGAACAGACGATCCATAAGGAAGAAATGCATCATTTCCAAGAACCCGCATGTGACACACCTGCCAATTCTCAAGAACCTGATTTCCCTGTGTGACCCACCTATATCTCACGGCGGCTGGATCCATGGGATCAAAACCCTCCTCTCTCTCTATCTCATTAACTGGGATTGGATATGCACTAATGACTCCATGCTCAGGAGAGACATCATTAAAAAGAAAAAAGTCACCGTACTTACATAAGTTTCTAGCCCAGGCTGTTAAGTTAAACTCAACATTTATTGTATCATAAAACAACTCTGACAAAACCTTCTCTATAGAGGGATTTTCTGAATAGACGTGTAAAACATTTCCTCTCTCATCAGCCGCAACTGTCTCTTCAGCATATATGTCAAGTGCTGAGCTTATTTCAGGAGTATACTCCATCTCTGAAAAATCTGAATATCGAGCCATCCTATCATACGTGCCATATGCACTCATCGCAGTGTTATATACATTGCTTTGATTTCTTCTAAAGAGCTCGAACGCAGATGTAGATTTTTGAGATGACTCAAAGTCCCTAACTTTTCGCTTTATTACTGGACCGCTTCTAAATAGCTTTGTGAGCCTTCTAAACAGCCCAGCACTTTTATCGTTTGCCATACCCTATCCTCACTTAATGAGCCAATCCCACTCAGACATTATTCGCTGTTTTTCATTCCACCCGTGAGACAGAGACTTCTTCTTAAAATCATCAGGTTGTGTTTTTGGATCCCTTGTAGTTGCACTGTGGGGTCTTCCCTCGAGTATCGCTCCGGGCATGTCATCATATGAATTTCTTGTCATCTTCATAGCCTTGAGCATTTCATCATTTAAAACTTTTGAATTTTTATTATATCCTGATGATGAATCATATAGCCACATCGCTATGGCAAAGCTAATAATAAGATCATCATTATATCCCTTCTGTGCCTGTGCTTTTGTCCCGCTCCAGCTAAAAGTCTTTGTCTCCTCGTAGAATCTTGTAGAGTATATCATAATTTGCTTATTTCTTAAAACCTCTTCTAGCTTTGTTAAAATAAGATTTCTTGTCTTGCCGCTTGTTGTGAATCCAGCAAGAGACTGATCTGCTAAAGGCACATATCCACCTATGTACACACCTTTTCTCTTTTTATAATATAGGTTTGGATATTGCAATTCTTTTAATTTTAAAATAGTTGCATACCCATAGCTATTATTTTCTGGACACAATAGTGCGCCATTATACTTCATTCCAAACTTATGCAATAGCTCTGCAAATCTATCTGGTGGGATCTTCCCTTTATACTCTGCAACACACTCTCCCTCATCCACATCAATAATGTGAAATGTTGAAAAATCTTTTGAATCTCCCCGAGAGACATCTGCAGTCATGATATAGCTGTGCTCTGATAGAGGGTACTTCCATATCCAAACATTCATATCATCACCATCTCTGTCAATTGGTGATTTTATATTAGCCCTTAGCCACTCTATGTCTTTTGCTGATAGGAATGTCTCTCCTGACGACGCAAAATCACACAGATACTCCTGTGAAATCTGTCTATCTGACAAGTTCCTAGTAGTATTGTCAAACCATTCGTCACCCCTTTCCGGGTGGACATTCCACGGAAGCCTTATAGATGTGAATTCATTTAATCCAGATTCAGCCTCAGTATAAAGCGTATAATATTGTCCGCCGACGCCATTTGGAGTTGATAGAACTATAACTCGACCCCCTGTTGAAACTGTTGGATATAACCCAGTCCATATTGTGTCAAAATTTCTAACAAATGCTGCCTCGTCAACAATCAGAAGAGATAAAGCCTCGGACCTACCTGCATCTTCTGATGTTGGTATTGCCTTAATTGAAGAGCCGTGGCTAAACTTTATAAGCTGTTTATTATTCTCAACAATCTCAGGCAATATAAGCCACTTTGGAAGGTTTCTAATCATTGTCTTAACTTTTGTAATAAAGTTTTGTGCAACTGATAATTTTGTTGCAATGATCAGTATATTCTTTTCACGCTGGAATATTGCCATCCAGACAGAGTATGCAGCAACTAGAGTTGAAAGACCTAACTGTCTTGATTTTAGTATTATAGAAAATCTACTATCAAGAAATATATCAACACAGTCATCCTGAAACTCATACGTGTCAAAATCAATAAGTCCTCTAACAGGATGCTGTATCTTTAGATATGAGTTGAAAAAGTACTTAGGATCTTTTCCACACTTGATGATCTCAGATACTTGTCTAGACTTATTAATTTTGGCCACAATATTTACTCCAGGCTAAAATCTGAAAATCTTCTGTAATATGCTGTCTTTCTAGGAGTAAATGGTGATGTAGTTATAAGTTCAACACTATCTCTTGTTGCAAGATCCTTTACCTTTAAAGCTCTTCCTGTCGAATCTTTAAACTTCTTCTTTAGCTCTTTCACATAATCCTTTAAAAGCTTAATTGATTCCTCTTCAAAAACTTTTACCTGATCCCTGAGATTTCTCTCAGATGCAAGATTAACTATTGTTGTATATGTACATGTTAAAACATCTCCGCTAAGAGATGACCTAATTGCCATTGTCGGTGATCTAAAATCACCCAAAGTACTTCCAGCCCAATTATCATTAAGACACTGGCCCAGGGCACTGATTTCACTTGAATTAAGCATTTATATCCTCTTTAATATTAATTATCGCGATCAACTCAAAATAAAAGATGGAGGACGACAACGAGTGTCATCCTTATATCTATCTATTTCGTCCTTTTTAGGACGCCACCCATCTTTCCACTTCTTTTTTCTAGGCTCAACAAATTTTAAGAAACATTCCTTACAACACTTGTACTCTTCATAGTGATCATAATCAGAATAGCTCTCCATAACAAATTCACAAACTGGACAAAACATCTGAGAATTGCTCCAATTTCCTCTTTCTAAGACTGTAAATGTCCTATTTTTATCCATTGAAAACTTTTGAGTCCTTTTCATTTCTAACTATCTCCAGAGAATTATCGACCGCGTCCTTTATTGCATCGACATGAGAAATAATAATAATATTTCTAAACCACTTCTTAAGAGACTGTAGAAGCCTACTACAAGCCTCAATATTGCTCTCATCAAGTGATCCAAACCCCTCATCAATAATTAACATGTTTGTCTTTGTTAATGATGAAACATTTATCAAAGCCACTCTAATTGCCAGAGATGACATCATCTTTTCCATTCCCGATGCAAGCTCGATCACTCTTCTGCTGTCTCCATAATTTATAAATACATCCATGGCATTTGAGTCAGGATTTGCTTCAAGTTCAACTGTAAACCCGACAACACCATGTAAAATCTTAGATATCTCTGAGTTGATTATTGGAAGTTGAGAAAGAATTATCTGAAGCGGAATACCCTTTTTAGATACCGCCTTCATAAAGAGATCATATACATTTAATTCTGATTTAAATTTTTCAAATCTCTCTCTGTCCTCTTCTATTTTCTCTAGACGAACTTTAATCTCAGCTATCGTTTTTAAGATATCAGTTCTCTTCAGATCGTCAGATTTAATTTCTTTCTCTAGCGAGACTATTGAAGATCTTATTACAGATGACGGATTTTCTCCATCTTTGACAAGTCTATCTCTCATTGAGCTAAGATCACTTACTGACTTATCTAAGTCCAACTTGGCCCTATTAAAATCATTAATATAGTTGTTTAAAGAGATCTCACTAGATGATATCTCTAATGAAAGAGATGATTGCATGCTAACCAAAGACTCATATTTTTCAATATTATCCTCTATGAAATTTTGAGACATTATATCAAGCGACAATTTTGCATCATTTAATATTGACATTGACATTCTTACAATTTCTGCGTGCTTATCAATCATGTTTTTATCTCTATGTGAGTCCTTTATAAATTTACATTTAGGAAATTGATCTCCGCATGGAATATTATTTAATTTTTTAATTGACTTTTTTTGCCGCTTAAGTTCCTTTTCATTTATCATATAGTCATGATTTAATTGAACTATTTTTCTCTCAAGGATTTTCTTTTGCACAAGACTATCTCTAAGATTGTCAATTGAAAAATCAGACTTGACAAGATCTATTGTTAATATTTTTGACTTTTTAACATCTATTTCTGATTGAATCTGAGATATGGAATCGCTCAATTCATTCACCTTGTTCTGATTAGACCTGATTAGCTTTTTTTGACTATTAAATTCAGATATTGTGATAATATCTGGATTATCAGAGATAGCTAAATCTACACTAAGCTTTGAAAGATTGGACCTCTTTAGAAGAATATCTTTTTCAATCTTCAATAAATCGTCATTATTTTTGTCTAAATTCAAAAGAAAATCATCAGACGCTTCATCCCAATCTATATCCGGATACGATTTCACACTTGATCTAACTGCTGAAGACTCGCTCTTGGCTATGTCGTGCATCAGATCAAAAATTTCTAAATCTAAAAATTTTGTAAGAATTGCTTTTCTTGATGTCGCTCCCTCTTTAATAAAGGTATTCATCTCACCTTGAGATGCAAGAGATGTCATCAAAAAATCCTCAGGCGTTCCAATCATCCTCCTTAATATCTTTTCTGTCTCTCTTCTTTGCTCCTCTGTTAGGTCTCCTATTATTTTCCCTTTATCGTCAATCTTATAAAGCTGAAGACCGGTGGATGCGTATACCTCACCCTTTCTTGTCTGATGCTTCATCGTAGATCTTAATATCCTAATCGGCTCGCCGTTTATTGATATGTCTATTGACGCCTTACAACTATTTTTTCTGCTATTGATGATATGTAGATTTTTAATAGATCCTCTATCTGTTGTGTTAAACAACCCGTACATAAGAGATCCAATTATAGAGGACTTTCCTCTTGCGTTTCTTCCAAAGATTCCAGTAATTCCCTGAAGATTTTCAAAATTTATAAAATTTCCACTGCCATATGAAAATAGATTATCAAATCTCATTGAATTTATCTGCCATCTAGAGTTTCTTAGTGACTCATCATTTTTAGATATCTGAGACATATACCTGTCTACTAGATCACACATATCAGATAAATTCTCATCTGTTATATCAGATTCTTTATAATATTCCCTTAATATTCTTTTATGAGTATTTGAATCTCTAAGATTTTCCCTATCTAGGATTCCAGCACCGGTTCTAATCTTCGAAACATCAAACGTTGAATCTGATTTAAATACAACCTCAGATGCCTCATTTGTTCTTTTTAGCTCTTCTTGAATCTGTTTTGTGCTAGCCTGATTGAGAGTTCTCTTAGATCTTATTCTGAATCTTGAGCCATAAGGAAATATTGATGCTTCATTAATTGTCTCACCTACAGACCCTAACCAGTCAATTGTGACGAACGGTTTTTCATGAGGTATTTCATGAAACTCTACGTCAAAATCATCTTTTGATCTAATATCCCAAAATAAAAATCCCTTTCCAGTGTCTTCTCCGTAATTTTGTTGAATTGATGATCCGCAATATGCTATTGTCTTTTCTTTATTTAAGAATTGTTTTTTATGAATATCTCCCAAAAGAGAAAAATCAAAATCTTTAAAGAGATCGTCAGTTACATCTCCCTCAATTTCCCAGTCTATATCTGTCTTTGATCCCCACACCGCTCCGTGAAAAAGAGCAATATTTATATCATTCTCAACAGGCTCTATGTGTTTCCATCCAGGTTCATCAAAACATGAAAAGACGCACCAGTTAAATCCAGGGTGACCTGATATTGGAAAAACTCCTGAGTCTTTATAGAGAAATATGTTTGGATTATTTAATGCCTCTATGATCGGAGATATGGCATCTTGCCTATCCTTATTAAGCACCAGGCCGTCGTGGTTGCCTAGAATTACGTGCGTGGGTGCAATATCAGATAGTGAGGTAAACCACCAACAGAGACAATCTATGAGCTCTGGAGATATACCCTGCGTCTTATTGTGAACTATGTCACCGCCGACGTATATCACATCTGGGTTAAGTTCTCTGGCTTGATCTAAAAAGCAAGAGAATGACTCTCTGTACTCATCATGTCTGGAAAGACCTCGCCAATGAATATCGGCAAGATGAATAATCTTCATTAACTGCTCACACGCTTAATGTTTAATCATTACACATAATATTGAAATGTACAATTGTCAATAGTTTCCGCTTTTCTTAAAGCTAAGCTTCTCATGAACAGCATCTATCATCTGATCTGCTTGTGCGATGTGGCTCTCCATCCAGTCTGATATATTCTCTTCATCCTCAAGCATATCCAGTATCTCAGAAGCGTTTTTTGATATATTGTAAAGCTGGGGTCTTGCCATATATGATCTTCTGCTGTGTGTGTCTCCGCCTTGAGAGTCACCAGGCATATCAAATTTATCTAGAATGCCGGGAGGATCACTATGCTTAAAGAGAGCATCATCCTGCATCAATTGTTTTACCATCTCTCTAATTAATAATCTTAAGTCATCCATGCTTGTGGCCTCACATGTATAACTATTATTTGCTACACCAAGGATCCAGTTCTAATGGAAGATATTCTCTGCCTCATTGATAGAAATCTATTCCACACTATTGCATCTTTTCTTGCTTTTAAAAATTGGTCACTTGTCATTTCACCCACATCATTAAACTTTCCGAGATCAATAAGCCTAACTTTGCAGTCATAGCTTAATAAGAGCTCAGCCATCTTAACTGACTTTTTTCTCATATCTCTGTCGAGGGCGATTAAAATCGGAGTCTTGTTTGCAACAACTCTCTTAAAGAGATAAGTCCCCTCATGAAACGATGATCCTAAGATGCATGTCGTATTTTGATTTGACTTAAAGAGATCAAACGGACCCTCAGTGATTGTGAGCTCTCTACTCCAGTCTACATTGATCTCATTAAAGATAATATCAGTCTTTGATGCTTTTGAATTTATATATTTTCTCGACGAATTATCGATTGATCTTGCTGAAAAATAGTTTAATTCTCCATCTGAGTCGAAAGATGGTATTATTATTCTTCTTCTAAATCTTCCATTTAAAGATGTTCCCATCTTAAAATACCACAAATCTCTTCTAGTTATCCCTCTTGATCTAAGATAAGATAGACAGTTTTTAACATCAGGATCTATATGTCGTTTGTCCAAAAATAAAGGAATAAACCCTTTCGGTATCTCAATCTTGTCTTTGAGTATGTCAAGTGACGTGTTTTCAAAATTTACACCCTGTAAAAATGTCCCTTTAAAAAACTCAGCGACCTCATTTCCAATATGGTCTTTAAATAATCTATACGGGTTTCTACCCTTGACACCACATACCCAACAGTGACATTTCCACGTGTCTGTGTTTATTGAAAATTTTCTTTTTTGTGAATCATCAGAGCATGCTGGACATTTAACAGCTACGTTGACACCATCTCTTGCTATCTCAACTGAACCGAAAACTTGCCTTAGAAACTCAACCTTTGAAGTAAATGTTTTCATAAAAACATTATAACAACTTATTAAACGCTGTTCATAATTGACCCAGCAACAGATATAACATATGCATCAGCCATATCAAAACAACCAGGCTCTAACACCTCTTGATCCTTTCTAGGCCCGCTTTTTAAAATTTTTGTCGGCCAGCTATACGTTATTTTAGATGATACCCAGTCTAAGACCTGCTCTTTTGTCGGCTTTCCACCCTTTTTCTTTGATATAATTTTAAGACCCACTGACTTTCTAGCAACATTAACATTGATATACTCTGGCACACAATAGAACTCTTGTTGTGCAAGATAGCTAACAATGCCATTGAACCTGGCTAGCGTTAAAAGAGTCTTGGCAGATGAAAGCCCTGGTCGAAAAGCCTGAAGATTTTCCTCTATAAATACACGTTCGATATCATGTGCTATGTGTAATCTACTGAGCTCATCTGCTACCTTTCGTGCCTTTATATACATTGATTTATACGAAGATAGTGGTATATATCCCATATCAATGAAACTTCCAGACCCATCAATTATACACCACCCTGTGCAACTCGTAGATATGTCAAGACCAATAATCATTACCACTTACCAAGCGGGCATTTCTTTCTCTTTGCATATGCCATCATTGGAAAAGAGCATCCACACTCCCCGCATGCATATTTGGATATCATTCTAGTTCCAAGCTTTCTCTCAATATATTTTAAACTATCGCAGTCATTACAGATGCTTATTCTATTATCTGAGACAGCTTTCATCTCTTCTGATAGCATTTTTGGTCTTTTACTTTTAACATAGTTTATCCACCCGTCTACTACATGACCAATCTTTACTTCCATTCTAGAAATCCATCTTAAATCTAATAACCATCTCATCAACTGTTCTCTTTTTAATTGGCTGAGAAAGATTACCTCTCATTATAACATTTAAATTATCATCGTGTAAGTTAAATCCAGTTATATAAACGAAATCTGAATCATACTCATTTGCTGCAAATGATGCTGATAATTTTTGATACGATGGGTTTGAAGATGAGTTTATTGCTCCAACTGACGCTGGCATATTAATTGAAAGCATGTGAATATTTTGTTCACCCTTAAATTTTGCCTCAAATTTTTCAACTCCAAAATAAGCTATGTGCGGGGATTTAACGACAGCAACTCCCTCGTTATAAAGAACTGTTCCAACATTTGACCACTTCGGGTGAGCAGTTAGCGCATCTGCTCTATATAGACCTCCCCTTCCATTGTCCCTTAGGGTCATCTTGACTTTTCCACCGGACCCAGTGATATTATGATCTGTCAAATACATGGATTCTGGTAATATTCTATTTCCATAAAATAAATTTGATATATCAAAGATAGTAATCTCGTTTGAGCTAGGATCTCTTGTTCTCTGATAAATTGTCAACACGTCTGATGTAATTGTGCTAGATCCACCCATAGATGTAGGACTTACACCTGCTACCTCAAAAGCCAGGGTATTATCTCCTGTATCATCTGGAAGAGAATCAGCGTCATTATCTTGTGCACGTTGAAGATCTGAGACAGAAACAGTTGGAAGCCCAGGGAATGCAGATTCAGTTGTTATGAGCTCGTTTACACTTATCATTCCTAAATTTATTGCTCCAATTGCAGTTTTAAATTCAGACATATCAGTCTTTATGTTTCCGCTAACTAGCAAATTAAATCCTGGCCTGAAGCGACCATTATCATTTGGTAAAATTGTTAGATTTCTCTTTCTTATTGATCCAGTTCCAAATGAGTGATCATTTGCTGTGATATCAAGAACTGTTGTATCAATCGTAGACGCTGTTAAATTATAAAGACGGGGATACTCTCCTCTTTTAAACTCTCTCATAAAATTAGGAAGATTTATCATATATCCGCCAACGCCAAAAGAATATGTCGTATTAATTGGTTTAGATGTGGATATATTCTCAGTCTGAAATGGTGTTATTAACACGTTTCGCTTAGGTGTGTCTTTGACAAAAAACGGAGGAACATAAAATATCAACCCTTTTTCATTAATATTAGATCTGCCATTTGTCTCAAAACTACTAATCTGTTTTGCAGAGATATACTTGTTAAAAAGCTTGACATCGTGAATCTCAGCGTTTAATGGGTGGTTAAGTGAAAATCCAGTAGGGTCTGCTGATATGGCAGAATCATACGGCCTCACTCCTTCATATAGGCCCGCGCTGTTATTGAAAAATTTCCCCTCGTTATCTGAGCCGTCATAATAATTTCCCAAGAAAACCGCTTCTGAGTTATTATTTTCAATAGATGAGGAGTGAATGCTGAAGCTAGTTACATTATTATCTATGTGAATGCTGCCTGTTCCGTCATTGGTCATCTTTCCGCCCCATCTAATTGACACATGGTGCCACTTATTTTTCAAAATAGAATTGTCTGGAGTTGTAAACGATAGATCTTGAGGCCAGGATCGTTTATTATTTTGAATATTTAAATCAATCTTATGAGGTGCTACGTCTGCGCTGTGGCTTAGCTGTAGCAATAATCTAAACCCTGACGCAGTGTCATTTTGATCTGTTAGTGATCCAGATATAAGAGAGACCGCAAGTGTCGAAGATAGATGCAAAATTGTTCCGGCGTGAAATCCACTCCCTACGTCATTTGTATATCTTGGGTTAATGTAAAAATCACAGCTAAATGCATTAGGTACGTTATATGGTCGAGGTTTGCTACCCACAGTTAAGTTTGGATAAATTATTGCAGAATCTGACGGGACGAGCGATCCTGTGAAAAAATTTAACGTATTATAGTTAGAATATCCAAATTCACACATATCATAGTAGCTATAATAATATGGCATTAGAACTTTTCTTATAATGTTCTTTACTGTTGAATTTTTCGTAAATGAGAATGGCGGATCAAATCTTACAATCTCAAATCTTTTTGAGTTTCTTGATATCTCTGAGGATGAATTGACGAGCGCCATGTATCTTTCAAGAGATCCGCTTACATTAACAGACAATCCGTCTTTATTTGCCTTTCTAACAAAATGATTTACATTTTGCATCCAGATTTCAGTTTCATAATCTCCTTGATTAAACCCAGGGACTCCCTGGCTATTTACAGCATATGAGTTCTGTCCCATCTGATCTGGCTTTATTAGATTTTTTAAGCACTTGCTAGGCCTCGGAGACAAAGGCATCGACCCTGTTGACATGGATGACGCCGGCTCTAGTGAAGAACTAACATAATCTATCTCAGGGTGCAACCTGAGAGAGAAATTTTCTATGTACTCTGGTAATATCTTGATAAGAGCCATAAAGCACCACCCCTATCAGAAATCCAGCCTGACTCTAATCGTTATATCCTTCTCATCATTTTTCTCTATCGGCCTTGAAAGCTTAGCAACTGCTAAAAGATTGTCATTTGCATCATAGAGGCCAACAGTTGTAATAAATGAGAAAGCCTTTTGAGTAGCTTCTTGACCAATTTGAATGACCCTTATTCTATTGTCAGAGGGGCTCACATAGGTTGGATTAGATGAGAAGTTAAACTGATCTGCAGTAGCTCTACAGAATATTAATGTTGAGTTAATTCCAGTTAAATTCTGAAATGTCATCGCTGTATTTGATCCCGAGCTAAATCTACAGCTTGACAAGTGATTAACTATGTCATCTATAGACCCTGATGTCATAAAGTCTGGAATGAATTTTGCGTCTCCGTTTGATGAGCCACCCATATCTGAAGATCCTAGCAGTGTTTTTCCAAGGCCTACAGACTCTGGATCTACAGCATTCATTGCAGAGATTGCACCTGACATGTGCTGGGATCCTGATAGCACCTTAGCCAGGTCAAATATGCCTATACCCTGATCATAAAACATCAGCCCTACACTTTCTGCCGTATTTGCAGAGTTGACAACATTTCCTACTGGCCCTCCGAAAGCTGTCAGCTGTGACGATGCGGCGCCAACATCTGTAAATATTGCTGATCCAGACTCAGAAGTTGAAAAAAGATTTGGATGGCGCTCATTTTTGTCTGATCTAACTCTATACTGTGTCGCAGAAGCAGACTGAAAAAATTTCATCGCAAATGTTTCACGCTTTATGGAGTCTCGAGAGAAGAGACGCTTAAAGCATATAAACATCGCATGATCAATTGCATCAGTTGTTGTCTGAGTTATAAACGGAGATGTAAATTGTTTAGATGCGTCACCAAGTAGAATTTGAGCAAACTGTCTATAGTTGCTTATCTTCTCCCTCATCATTATAGAGTTTGAGGGAAATAATACTTTTCCAGCAGTGTCAACTCCCGTAGAGCAGCTAACAACTGCATCAGACCCTGAGAATATTCCAACTGTTATGTCAAAAACAGGGTTTGCTGTCTGCAGTGAGAAATCCTGATCATACACTGTCTGAAACAGGGATGATGTTACACCTGGTCCCACTCCGCCGGTAACAAACACCTGGTATGTCTTTCTTGTAGATGATCCAGATATATCCTCCTGAATTACATCAACAAGCTGATTAAGAAATGATTTTGTAGTCTGGATATCAGAATCTGATATCTCTTTATATGTTGCCACGCTTTGTCTCCAAAAATTTTATGATATTCTAATTTGATATGAAAGAGATGCACCAGAGTTTATACCATTACATGTAACAGTCCTGAAGACATATATCCCATCTTGAGAAGCAGCTTCGTGAGCAGTGTTTGATACTGACCTTGCTATCATGACAACAGTAAAGGTTGTAAGATTTTGAGAACTAACTGTCGCATTTGCCTCAATTGTATATTTTGCAATACCCCCATCGTCAACATTGTCCGGAACAGCATTTGCTACTCTTAGAAAGTTATAATCGCAAGTAAGCCCGTAGGAAAAGTCTGTACAGTCCGGGGACATTGTCTGGTTGGATACCAAAACCTGTCCTGCTTCCACTGTAGCGCTCGCTGGGTCATCTCCAGTTCCGCTTCTATCAAGATTTAATGTGTTATCTGTCAGGGAAGTCACAAGTGCAAGAGTTGGAAGCCGAGTGAGAGAGCTATTGTTCAGTGAGACAAGCTTGTTCTTTAGGCCAAGATTTGCCTGTGTTGTCGCCTCCAGGATCGGAGTATTCTTCTCAATCTTCTCTTTTCCGACGGTTCTTCCAAAATTGACTATATTGCCATAGTCAATCTCATCATCGGCAAATGCAAACTTAAATATTGAAAAACTTCCATCATTTCTCGCTAGAGTCTGTCTTCCGTAGTCAGTTAACACTGCATCAAGGATTATA
>Ga0209434_1000238_pt1 | contig 28419 bp, 31 predicted proteins | sample ETNvirnome_2_300_FD_184068 | JGI IMG/M metagenome (GOLD analysis project Ga0209434, IMG submission 184068) | Marine viral communities from the Pacific Ocean - ETNP_2_300 (SPAdes) (version 2) | ecosystem: Environmental > Aquatic > Marine > Oceanic | place: Pacific Ocean | collected 2013-06-22 | reverse complement strand
AATTTTTCAAAAAATGAATCAACCGTCTTCCCTATATAATCAATTTTTTCTTTAGTGATCCCTACGAACGTTCCTAAGAAGAATGAATTAGTAGTAATCAGATTAGCGACAGGAAAACACTTAATATCTCCTTCTTCCACTAAATGATTATAGCCTGGGTGAGCAAGTATGTTTCCACTAAAATAGGATCGTGTTTGTATTTTAGCTCCTTCTAAATGTTTAATTATATCATTTCTACTAAATGGTGCATCTTCCTTTACCGTCAACAAGTATGCAAACCAACAAGGATCGGATTTTTCTGTCGCAACAGGCATATGGAAGTATTCTGAATACTTCTTGAAGCAATTATCAATTAGTTTGTGATTTCGCCTTCTAGCCTCGTCCATCTCTGGGAGCTTTTTAATCTGCTGTAAACCCATTGCAGCTTGAAGCTCTAGTGGCTTAAGATTATATCCAATATCATTAAACACATAACGATGGTCATATTCAGTCTCTGGCATACCAGGAAGCCAGTTTTTAAATCTGTTACCGCAAGCAGTTCCTTGAGTTACAGACCCTGGTTTTAAGCTATTACAATAACATGCTCTACCCCAATCCCTTAAACTAGCGATAGCCATTCTTTCCTTAGGTTTCTTAGAAGCTACAAATCCGCCTTCACCTAAGGTCATATGATGAGCCGGGAAAAAAGAACAAGTTGAAATGTGCCCAAACGATCCTAGCTTCTTACCGTCATAGTATGACCCTAAGGCATCACAGGCGTCCTCTAAGAATATTAGAGAGTACTTTTCAACTAAAGCCATTAGTCTGTCCATGTCTGGAGGATTGCCTAGAACATGGGCAAATATAATGCCCTTGATATCTGGATCATCTTCCAGAATGCTCTCAACCTGATCTAAATTTAGATTTAGGCTAGGTAATTCAACGTCTACAAAAACAGGCTCAAACCCATTCTGAATGACAGGGTTTATAGTTGTTGGGAAGCACACCACAGGCGTAATAATCTTAGAGCCTTTTGGAAGATTATATAAATTTTTAGATGCGGCTGCTGCGACCATTAGCAGATTGGCAGAACTCCCAGAATTTGTGAGAACACCATGCTCCATTCCTAAATACTGAGGGAACTCTATCTCAAACTGCCTACTTTTAGGTCCAAAAATAAACCACTCATCTAGGAGGTTATCTATAGCAGCTACAAATTCAGATGAATCATAATGAGGGCCTGAGTATTCTACCCAGTCCCCCTCCTCCCAGATTTCTGAAGACCTTTTCTCGTCTATGTAGGATTTTACTAAATCTAAGATCTCTTGCTTTGTAGTCATCTTACATCTATTATAGAAACCTTAGGAGGCCCCTCTAATAGAATCTCCAACTGCATCAAACTTTTTAAACCCCGCCCTTAGTGGCCTCCTCAATGGGATCATACTTACCAACTTCCTTACCCTTTAAAGTAATTATGGGAGCCTCAACCCAAGTGTCTACTTCTTTACCACAGCCACTATCAGGATCAACAGTTCCTATGTTAGTTTTGTCGATAAAGTCATCGGAAGTGAGGATTTTATCATATCTCACAGGAACTTCAGAATCTCCATATGTTGGTGAAATAACATTTGCTATGAAACCCTTGTCTACACCACAAATACATGGCATATTTTTCTTTGGATCGAACCACTTGATATTAAGAGAACGATTTAATATATCTGCAAGAGGCTCCTCAAAGAAATTTCCCAAAGCAACATGCTGATAAGGACATGGCATAAGATCCCCATATCTTGACATGGAAACCATTCTCTTAACTGCTATACAACCAATATCTCTTCCATAAGAGGGAGACATATGAGTAAACATATCATATTCCTTCTCAAACTTCTCCAAGATCTTATTTTCTTTCTCAGTCATCATTTGCTCTGTTACACCTTCAAAGGCTCCAACTGGTTTAGCGAATACGACATAAGTTCCTATCTCTTTTTCCTTAGCAAATTCTAAGAAGTTTCTCCACTCCTCCGTGTAAATCCTATCCTTCCAAATAACAGTTGATAGGATTACATGCATGTTTTCCTCCTTACATGCATCAATTGCCTTCATCACCCTATCCCAGGATCCTGGTGCCCTTCTGAAAGTGTCATGGCTTTCTGCGTCGGCACCGTCCAGGCTCAATTGCATCTTATCTACACCAATTGATTTCAAGTGCTTAACTCTCTTTTTATCCAAAAACCATCCGTTTGAATCACATGCAATAAAGAACTTATTAGGGTCTATGGCTTCTACTAACTCGTCAAACTCTTTCAATATAAGAGGTTCTCCCCCAGTAATAACGAAATTTGCTAAACCATATTCATCAGACTCTTTTGAAAGCCTTCTAACATCCTCCAACTCAAATTTGCGGCGACCACTTGCTTTTTCCCACTGCTTTGGTACGTAAAATTTATCTATGCAACAATGCTCACAATTGAAATTGCACAAATAATCATACTGAAATTGTATGATGGGAATACCCTCCCCCCTAGCCAACTTTTCAGGAAACTGCATCATTTTCTCGTAAACACGAGGTTTATGGTTTTTCAACCAGTTTTGGCGAGCAGTAACTTGATCCCCCTCAAATCCAACCTGGGTATTTTGAAGAACTTTACCTTCCTGTATCTCTTGAACTTTTTTTATTATTTGCTCATCAGAGTATCCTGGGGCTGGGTCATATTTATTACCCTCCAGAACTCCTCTAAACATCAAATCATGCGAATTAACCATCCTTGTTCTCCTTCTTTAGTTCTATTTCTCCTTCTGTGGTAAGAGGCATCTTATATCTTTTGGGGATAACGTCATTAACTTCTTCAGTGTTATCAACACGAATCCCTCCTCTATATATATAAATATCCTGCACCTCAGATTCGTCCTTATTTAATAATTCATCAATGGAGAGTTCTATATTCGTTGTCGATACAAACCAAATTTTACCGCTCCTGTCCAAGACTCTATATTGTGGGTTTATTCTCCCCCTAATATCATCAATGATTACCTGAGTCCCAGCCTTTAAAGTTACAGTTGTGTGGTTTTTTCCTTGGTGAATTTCGTCCTTAATTACTGTCCCAACTTGATTTATAACTTTAGCCCACTTTTTGTGCGCGTTCTGAGACCATCCCATCCCCGTAACTTTCGATACGAATCTTGCATTTTCAACCTCTATACCGTCTATATTTAATGCTATAACCTTCTTTTCTTCAGTGTTATCTTCGTCTTTACTCATTATCAATTATTTCCAGTAATTCAACCACCATATCTAGACTTCTATTTGGTGGGGTCCTATATCCATGAAAAGTATAAAAACTACTACCTCCCAAACGTCCATAAGCCAATTCAGAAGGTATAAAAACCCTACTCTTAGATCCAACTGTCATCTCTAACAAAGCTTTATCTAATCCTTCAATAGAATCTCCCTCTTTATATAAGGAATCTCTCACAGTTTCTTTGCCTATGACAATTTTTACAGGACCAGCAAAAGGACCATCGTAAGTACTATCTACCAAGTCATCAACGTAACAGTGTTTATCATAATCGTATTTTGCAGAGGCTACACCAGTTCCAAGATACAAAACATAGTGCATTAAAATAGTGTCTCCTAGCCTAGGCTTAGGTCCACCGCCCTCTGAAATAGTTTCCACTTTTAGAACACCTTCTTCTATTGCTATACTAGATTTTTCCATTGTATTATTATAGAACCTCTAACGTTGCTTTTTCAATTAATGCCACAACTGGTTTGGGACTCAGGTTTAGCTCTTCAATACGCCTGAGAACACTCTTATATTGCCAACCTACAATTATCACAATAGCATCGACAGGCTTATCTACCAATGTCTCACACGGTAATATTTGCTTGTGACTAACATGCGTATATTTATGCTGTTTTGGTTTAAAATCGTCCACAACGTAAGGCAATTTATCCAAACATTCCATCATGGTCAAATACATCAAAGCCTGATGCCCTGCCCCCCAAATTGTGGCTGACTCAAAACCATCTACAAAATTGTCTATATCCCTTATCAACTCTTCTTGATTGTCTTTGAAGGGGACAGCACTAATAGGAGTTCTCTTTTTCACTACCGCAGAGAGGCTAGCCCCATTCCAGATCTCCTCTATACTCAGAACGTCAAACCCACTAGATTCACAGAGGAATCTAAGAGTCTTTTCTGTGAAGTAAAATAGATGATCAATAATGAATTCTCCAAATATTCTGTCTCTAATAACCTCATCCATATTTGGAACTTCAATGATACCCACGCCAGGACCATCTAAATTATTTCTTATTTGAGTTAGAGTTTCTCTGGGATCTGGAAAATGCTCCAAGTAATTAAACATTAAAAATGCATCATACCTATCTGGAGTTGGCCTCTTATCTATGTGCATAATCTTCTTCCCCCGTAAATCAAATTTCTTTACAAAATCATCATATTGCTTTCTCCTAAATGGATCCATGTCCCAGTCTGGGGATCTAATCGCTTCTTCGTAATAGTCCACTGGCGTTGCAGGTATTTGAATAGTGCCACACCCGTCGCACTGAAAAACTTCTAAAGGCATACCCAAATCGTAGGGAATAGTCTTATCATCTGGGAAGTGTTGAGCCCCTGATGGCTGCTTGTTGTAAGAGATCAACGGGTCCAGGTTATACCCACAAATTCTACAATCTAAATCTTCTTTTATCATTTTAATTAATTAGTATATAAACTCGTCTGGATTAGGTTTATTTTCTTTATAATAATTTATTAGTTCCTCAACACCTTCACCTAGCGGGGTCAGAGAGAATGGTAAGGAATTAGAAAAATCGGAACATCCAAAATAATCTTCATTACTATTTCCGCAACGACTCACCGTAGGACTAATATGATGTTGTGATAAAACTGAAGTAGTCGGTGTAATTTCTTTAATACAACCTACTATATCTTCTGTGGATAATACATCTCCTGAACAAATATCTTGGCTTTTGTTGATATCACTATAATTGTGTATGTAGTATTCCACCACACGACATAAATCATTCACGTTTAGATAATCACACTTCCCTATATATGGTATTTTTATGGGCATACCTAGAGCTACCTTGGCACAAGCATTGTTTATAAACCTGTATCTCCAATTTGTTCCTATACCATACACAGAATATAACCTTAGGTTGTAGATGTTACTTTTATTTAGTGTTACTTGATCCATCATATACTTCGCCAAACCATACGGATTATCCCTTCTGTGCTCCGCTCCCGAACCGAAATATAGCATAGCACCATAATCACGGCTGCACTGTGCTAAATTATCAAACATACGAAGATTATATTCCATAACCTTATCAGGGCTATTGTTAGAAAACTGAGGAGCAGCGTCATACACCGAAGAATGAATTACTATATCAAATTTCTCTTTTTCTAATAACTTAGAAACTTTTTCCCTGTCCAAGAGATCTAATCTCTCCTTAGTATAAGACATAACATTATATCCAACCTTTTGAGTTCGATTAAGATAGCACAGTCGGCCAACGGGCCTGGAAGATAGAAATCTCCCCAAGCTCTGTCCTATAAATCCACCAGCACCAGTAATAAGAACTTTTTTAAACATTACTAATAAGCATATTGCTGTTAAACTCTTCTCTGTCCAAAAAGGGAGCCAAATCCTCCATGGGTCTAGCAGTAAAGCTGCCATCTTTTTTCTTATACACAGATGTTTTTGGCTCCGTAACATGCGTAGGAGATAGCATAACCTCACACACAACAGGGCCTTTCATGTCCAACACCTCTCGTATAGAATCACCCAACCCTATGTTGGTTTTTATTGTCCTGTAGGGCATATCATAAGCAGCCGCATTCTTCCTAAGGCTGGGGAGAGTTAAGCCGCTACTTCTCCCACTAGCTACCAGATTCCCGTCAAAGTGGGAATTCTGTGTGTTACGTATAGAAACATATCCATCATTATTAAGAACGAAAAACTTTATAGGCAAATTTAGCCTACCTACGGTCTCCAATTCTTGTATATTCATTATGAATCCTCCGTCGCCATCAATGCATATGGTATCCTTACCACCAGAAGCTACGCAACCTCCAATAGCTGCCGCAATGCCGAACCCCATAGGACCCAAACCCTCACTATTAAACATTCTCATACCTTTCTTAATCCTGAATGCTTGCATAGTAACCTCACTACACCCCCCAGAACTACCAGGAACAATTAGCGAATCTTCCGGTAGTTCGTCAGATAAAGCATCAATAAATGCGTAATTATTAACATGGTCACCCCCCTCCCAATGCTTCGGCAAAACAACGGGATACTTCCTTTGCCACAACTTGCACTGAGATAGCCAATCTTTTACGTTAGTATTAATTTTTTCCTTCTGCCGTAAAAATTCATCAATAAATTCTTCGGCTCCAAAATTAACAGGATATTTAATATCCATATCCAACTTCTTTATTTCGTTATTATCTACATCTACAATTACTTTTACGGCTTCCCTGGCAAAATATTTGTTTTGATAAGCGGTTTGCCCGTGATCTAGTCTAGCCCCGATGCTAATAAAAAAATCGGAGTTTTGCTGTGAGAAATTAGCCCCCCTCTGTCCCACTCCTCCTGGTCTTCCCACGAACAGTGGGTTAGTCTCTTCTAAGAAATCAATTGCTTTCCAAGTAAGGAGAACAGGTATCTTTAAGGCTTCAGATAAACTTTTAAATTTATCTATAGATCCCGATAACCTAATACCATTGCCAGCAAGAATGACAGGTCTTTCTGCTTTATTAAGGTCATCTATTATATTGGAAACAATATTACGAAGTCTATTATCCTTAGTTATATTATACAAATTAGGGATAAATCCTTTTAAAGAATTTTCATTTACAGTAGCAGCCTGTATATCCAAAGGAATATCCACCCACACAGGACCAGAGCGACCATTCCTAGCCAAAAATAAAGCTTTCTCTAAATGATACTTTATATCTTCTGCATAACGGACTACCTCAGCATACTTGGTAATGGGGTTTACTAAGTCTACCATATTAATTTCTTGAAAACCAATTTGTCTGGTGCCTCTGCCCCTAACCATGTCTTTTTTCTGAACCTGACCAGAAATTACTAACATGGGAGTGGAGTCCAACCAAGCAGCCGCTAGACCAGTCATAGCATTAGTTCCGCCTGGGCCTGTAGTGACTACGCAAACTCCCAGATTATTAGTATACTGTCCGTAAGCATCAGCCGCTATGCTACAAGCTTGCTCATGCAAGTTACAAATAAAATTTATAGAGCTTTTTCCTATGGAATCAATAAGATGAATACATCCTCCCCCAGGAAGTAAAAATATATCTTTAACACCTTGCTTCTGGATGAAGCTAACAACATAGTCAGACAATTTCATAACTTTAATTTAGCCCATCCAATGTGTAACAACTGTTTTTCTATTTTTATTGTCTGTAATACTAGAATCATCATAATACGAGTCATCAATATAGTGAGTAGTAGAGATCTCCTCAATTACTGACCCTCCTACTCCACCTATAAACCTGTGTTTAGTAGGAGGCTTTATAGTAACCACCTCTCCAGGTTTTAAGATACTCTCCGCACCATCAAGATAAAGTTTAACCTCTCCATATAACACGACAAACGTCTCTGTTTTTTCCTCATGCCATTGAGTAGGGTGCTCCTGATTAGGTAATGAGATAAGAAGTTTCTTACAATACCCCTCATTAACAACTGTCACCATGGATAGCCCATACTCATAGAACTTATCCAAGCCATAATGATGCGATATTTCTAAAGCAGCGTTATTAGGTATAATAACTCCAGATTTCAAAACTAAATCTCTAACTTGATTTCTAGCACGTAATACTGATTCCCTAAGATTTTTTATATCTACATTATCAAATTGAACGGGATCGTTCTTATTAATATCAACAGAAGCTACATGCTCAACATACTTAGACATATCATTAGCTAGGATTTGACCCTCTCCACAAGGGAAAGCGTAAAAAACATCCTGTTTGCGTATAGATTCCCCAGATTTTATATCCCTATTAACAAATACACCTCTCTTAAAAGTCCTTAAATCAGATAATTCTTTGCCAGAAGCGACATGCCTACCAATAGAAACACCACAAATATTTAAAGCCTTTTCAGCAGTTTTTAACCATTGATTAACCTGATCTGGTGTTGATGAATATGCATTTATACTTCCCGTCTGTATATCTACATGTTTTTCAAACACCTCTGCACCCATCCCGATGGCAATAGGAATAACATCCAAAGTTCCAGGATCTTCATGAGTAGAGTAGCCGATCCTAATATCTGGATATTTATCCTTTAAATTCTTTAACTGATTAAGTTGAAGATTAGATTCCTTAGTGGGATATTCTCCTACACAATGCATTATCGTTAAATCCTTCTTCCTATTCAAAAAGAAAGACACTACATTGTCTATGTCTTCACTAGTAGCTCCCGCTGTAGACGCTATTAAAGGAACGTCAGTATCCGCGATGCGGTTCAAAAGGGGCCAGTCAGTGAAAGAACAACTGGCAACCTTTATAACGGGAAACTTCATACGCTCTATCCTATCGACAGACGCCTCATCAAATCCCGTGCAGATAGGAATAAATCCTCTAGCTTCTGCTAGGGTTTTTAGCTCCATGAACTGATCGTCTGAGAGATTGGTGTCCTGAAATCTCTTAACGTATTTGATGTCAATCCTGTCTTGGTAGTCTGGATGGATAAAAGTTTTTATATCCCTAAATTGAAATTTAAACCCAAAATCAAAACAAGGATACTTCTCCTTAACAGCGGCAAACTCTTCTATAATTTGTTTGCCGTGCTCCACATCCCCCATATGGTTATTAGCCATCTCAAATATAAAAAGTTTTCTATTCACTACCACATATCATAGTCTCCCACTCCTACATCCAGAAGGTTATTTTTAAAATGTGCCTCGTATGTTTGAGCCAATACAGTTACTTTCATTCCCAATCCTTTACGTTCATAACTCTATCATCTATGAACAAATCGAAGTAAGGCTTACCAAATATGACTGGTATTCCCCCTAGCCCCCAGGATTCAAGCTGTTCCATAGTCAGGCTCCTCCACTCCTCTGGGTCGCCCAGATCGCTCCCCGTGCCCCTCGCAGTCCAGAAAGATACATCGTGACCTTCCCCAATCAGCGATTTGACTTTGTATATGTTTTCGTATATAGGAGTAGACTCAGCATAATTTATGCCGTCTGTGTTACAAATAGTGTTGTCTATATCAATATAAATTATCATAACGAATGTTTTCTCCGCATATAAGCAACTTCCTTATCAACGATATCCTGTGTAATTTGTGATGTGGATATTTGCCCATCCCATAATCTATTAACGACTAAGATGTTCTCAACAATTTCAGGTAGTCCGTACTTATCAAACAGTCTCTTATAGTAATCTACATCCATTAACCAGGATAGGTTCTCGTCAAATGTCTGAACATTTTTATTTCTAATAGCCAGAACAGAAGGAGAGCTAATCGTATTATTACCTAGATATATCTTTTCATTATACTTAGGAACCATAGGGTTAAAGAAGTTATTCCCATCTGAGGTATGCACAGTTCCGTTAACCACCCAATTAATATTAGGGTCTTTAAATCTCTCATAGATTAAATCCAAACAATTTATATCACATAGGTAATCATCCTGAAAAAGAACTTTAATTACTTCCCCAATAGCACACTTTATAGCATTATTTATATTGGCAGAAGATGACCCTCTTTGTTCTGCATTTCTAAAGTAATTAATATTCATAGAACTTTTTTTTTCGACCGACTGACAAAAGTTCTTAATGTTATCATCTTTACTATGATCAGAAATAACTATCTCAAAGTCCTTGAATGTTTGCATTCTCAAGGCTAGAAAGGAGTGTTCTAAAAACTCAACGCCTCTGCCCCCCATTTCGTAGGTAGGTATACACACAGACACTTTCATTTATTTTACCTCTCTTTCTAAAAACAAAGTAATCTGATTATCAACTCTGCTATGAAAATCGCAATAATGACAGTAGGCTATGTTATAATTTTTCTGTATAACCTCTTCTAGCTCTGTATACTCCTCAGAGCTTAAGGTGTTTAGTATCCTCTCTAGGTCGCTGAGACTAGAGAAAGGAAGTATGCCCTCATCATCGAAATACTCTCCCACATTGGGGGCTCCCCAGTAAATGGGAATAGTTTTTGTGATAAAGCAATCAATAAGTTTTTCTGTTATCCAATTAGGCGTAACTTCATTTTCAATAATAATCGAATACTTAGCGTTTTTAAAGATTTCTTTTTTATTATCAATTCTTGGAGGAGTTCTAATACTTCTAACAGAAAAATTGTTTATCTCCTCTTTATCCTTCAAATACTCAAAAACAGCTTGTCTAATTTTGTGTCCTGGAGCCCACGCTTTGTTACTGGTTAAAAACGATACTTCATCTTTTTTATTCTCCCAACAATCGGAAGGGGAATCTATCCAGCAGGATCCAAAGATAAACTTTTTAGCATTGTCGCAGTTATCTAAAATATCAGGGTGCCAAGCTAGTATAAGATCAAAGGAATGTTGGTTAGCAATAACTGCGGCTCTAGTGTCCTTAACTGACGGAGGCTCAAGCTGCACAAAAACCTTTAGGTCTGCGGTCGGGTCGGTTTGCAATGAATCAATAGCTATGCTAATCTTCTTTTGATCTCTATCTAGAAAATCATTAGAGACATCCTGGCTAAACAATATGGGCTTCATAGAACTATCCAATCATCACAGTATAAATCTTTAGTATTATAGCCCTTTTTAGCGGCTCCAAACCATTCTTTGGGGGCTACCACCTTCTTATCCTTGTTCCCTCCTAGCCAAGCACCCCACCAACTAAAAGAGCTATTAGCCATGATATGATGATCACATAAACTCATTAGCTGTAAATCCTCGGCAGCGTCTGTACTAAGGGATACTTCGCAATTTTCTTTATTAAAGGTATTCTGGCACCACCGCTTATCATCGGAAAAGATGAGAAAGTTGTATCCCTCAAACTTACTCATAGCTTCCTCATAATACTTCAAAGTACACGCTGGGTGATGGTCTGCAAGATTTAAGTAATCTCCTCTTCTAACATGGATGCTTACTGTCTTAGGTGCTGGAGCTTCAACCGTTTTCTTAAAGGTAAACTCTTTCCTAACTTCATCAGAAAAATCAGCAAAATACTTTTCAGACTGAAAATATCCGTATAATTTCATATCCCCTTTGGGAACAGGCAAAGGAGAGTACGAAAAGTTCTCCTCCTGATAGACTGCTGCTGGACCACTTTTCTCTTTCGCAGAAAGATTAAATACTTTATGAAGGTTAGGCGTGTTCTCAGGAAAAGCGCAGGTTGTCCCTGATCGTAAACTTAATGCATATGTCGCAGCGTACTGAAACATTTGATTGCCTAGCCAACCAAAATAACCATCAACAAAAGAAATCATCTATCTAGTGAAGAGTAGGCAGGTAGGGATCTACCGTGCTGAGCGAGGAAGAAGTTAGAGGCAGCTTTAGGGCCTTTGTGTTCATTTAGTGGATTACCTTCATTGTAAACATAATTAACATCATCAATAAACAGCGTGTGGTCCTCTCCTGCCATCTCAATCATAGGAAGCATGAAAAAGATATCTCCTGCCGCACTAGCATAAGAACCCTCCCACTTTAAATCTTCTTGTTTAATACTTCTCCAAAGAAAGGCTTTCCAAGTTCTTAAGTGGCTTGCAGTAAATACTGAGCCCCTTGTTTGGTTAGTGGGAACCCACTTAGCGAACCCTGGTCTACCATCACTATACTTAAACTGTCCGTAAGTAATCCAAGTATTTCCATCCGAATAATATTTTACAACCCTTGAGAATACAGCGTTATCAGGTAGCCAATCATCTCCATCAACCTCAACGATAATATCCTCATCATCAATATCAGGATTGTCCCTAATTACACTATCGTAGTTTCCAGTTTGATACAGTTTATCTTTATTATTGATAATCTTAAATCTGTCATCATCTCCTATGACCTCCTCCGCTACAGCTACAGTATTATCAGTTGATAAATCGTTTGTAATGTAGCAAACAAAATTCGAATAATTTTGAGATTTTATGCTTAATAAGCATTGTTTAATCCAATCTTCACAGTTATATGCTGTGGTAACGATAACTAACTTCATGGTTTATGATAGATGGGGACTCTGTGTAATTCCTTTAAATCTTCAGATTGTTTTTCATACTCAGCCATTATGGTAGAGTCTTGTTAGTAACAGCTATTATTCGCATAAAAGCCTTCTCCATTTCTCTAAAATTTCCTTCTTATCTAAAATATCTTGATTGTTGCGAGGACCATTAAAAGGAATACCTGACAATTTACACTCAGCCTCTACAAGGCCATAAGTTTCTCTCTTGGAGGAATGATAAACCGCAGACACTTTAGAATACATTTCTTCTTTATTATCAATATGACCAGCAACACTAACATCTTTTGTATTCAGAAAGGGCATTATTGACTCATTAAAATATTTGGGATCATTGATGGTTCCAAATAAAATCACTTTACTAAACCCATCTTCTACTGCTTTCTCTATAGATAAATGTACCTGTTTGTGAGCATCTATACTTCCTATTACACCAGCAGTATTATTTTTTGGATCTTCCCATTTTACTTTATTAACTACGGGAGGTATAACAACAGAGGGGTGATCTACAGAATGCCATTTCCTTTGAAAATCACTAACATAATGTATAGTATCATAACACTGTAAATCCATCTCTTTTATGGGAAATAAATTAGTTTCATGACAACTTAATATGTGTTTCCTAACCCTATTTCTTACTCTAACATAGTGAGTAATTAAAATATCATCATAAACCAACGAAACATCAACGGGCGTACCAGCTTTACATTTATCTAAATGCCAACTATGAGGTCCATAAAACGTACAGTCAAACCCATTATCATTTAATAGATTACAAAGCTCTATGAAATGTACAGTCGATCCTCCTGGATTTGTCCAGCCGCTAACTATGGATATTTGACTCACTTCTGTTATCTCTTGGGTCAAATTTTAAAGCTTTAAAACATTCTTCATATAAATCTATCCTCTGATGTACAACCTTATTGATGTCAAACACCTCATCAGTGATCTTCTTTAGATTCTGCCCCATACGCTTTCTCAGGCTATGCTCCTTGATCAATTTAGTAAGCACCTTAGTCCAGACCATCTTAGAGGCTTTGGGGGGTATAAGATAACCATTCTCCCAATTCTTAATTGTTTCATCGTAACATCCAACGTTAGATGCCACAAGAGGGACACCGTATCTTCCACATTCTGCTACTTTAATCTCACTCTTAGAATCATTAAAAGCATTCATTTGTAGTGGAGCAATAGCAATATCCATATTAGCAAACATTCCCCCGTAGGTATGTGGAGGCATAGCATAATGAATACTCCAATTTTTCCGTCCTTTCATAGCGCCCACCAGATGCTTTTTATACCCCTTCCAAACATCTACCTGCCAATCATCTTTTTCTACGTTTGGAGGATGCCCATAAAAATCCCACCATATCTTTTCACTACCTACTTTTTGATTAACTATATGAGTAACAACAGCAAATTCACGTACATCTGGATCATGATGGATACCTCCTGCCCAACCTATTCTGACTACTTTACTGTCTGGCTTCCTGGGGACATTCCAACAAGGTAAGTTATAATCTATTGAGTTTTTTATAACTGCCAAAGCTCCATTTATGTAAGGCTTGACCCTTTTCGCAAATTTGTTTTGTGTTACAGTAACCAAATCGGAAGAATGATACATATGCATAGTTATTTGTGATAATCCCTTCTCCTCATAAACTTTCTTTAGCCTATGATCATCATATAAGTCTGTAAGTAGATCATCTGTATCGAAGTGTACAAACTTACCAAACTCCTTGGCTTTCCCAATTATTCTAGCAGTATATTGCCCACCAAAATTACTGATATTGCTTACTACAACTACATCGCACCATTTAAGATTTTCAAACTCCCAATTTGGCTTCCAATTTCCTTTTCCTTCATCTACTCCTAAAGGGTTTTTATCCATTCTAACTTCCACTCTATCCGAACAGAGATCTTGAAGTTTTTCAAATGGCATTATAGCTCTATAGTACGCACAACCTCCTTCGTTAGCAGGGACAACTAATATTCGCAGTTTTTTCATGTATTATTATAGATAAAAAAAAGGAGGCACATTACATGCCTCCTTTCAACGGTCACCACTCTACATCACATCAACTTTCCAACTTCTTCAAGTATTCGTTATCCCCTTCTCCATCCTCAGAAGATTCAACGGGACGATCCTCGGTAAGAGGAAGGACCGTCTCTGCCGCTGCCTTGACATCAGAATACTCCTCAAGCTTCACCAAGCCGTGAACATCGTGAAGGGAGTCCATCCACACAGCAATGCTCTGATCTGATCCAGCAGCCTCAGGCTTAGGACGGGGCTGACTTTGGTCATACTTAGGCCACTGACCGTCCATCACCTTCACGATCTTATAATCGTGTCCACTTTGAAGATCTGTAATATCCCCAAAATCCTCATCAAGAATTGTTCCGATAATCTTCTTAAAGATCATCTGACCAATGGACAGGATCTTCACAGGCTGATTTCCAGAATCAGAACGTGCTACCACGTTCATGTAATACCGCTCTCTAGGCTTAATCTGCCTAGCCTTATTTGCGAACTCATCGTCCTGTGCGGTGGACTTATTCCACAATGCGTAGTAAGTGTCACACAGAGGGCACTCCTCATTATGTACCTTACGACAGTGATAGTTTCTAATAGTACCATCATTAGATTCTACGCGGTGGATCTTAGTCTCCGCATAAAATTGCTTATCATCATCGCCTCCAGGAAGGATTCGAACTAGATTAGTGCCTTCTTCCAGACGAAGAAAGTTATCGAGGAAAGATTGGTTAGTTTTAGCACCGCTAAGTTGCTCATGCTTACGACGCAGTTCGTCAAGGTTAATTGCCATTAGTTTCTCCTGTTTTTTTGGTTATTAAATCTGTTACGTACATTATAGACAAATCGACACGGGTTGTCAACTATTATAAATATTTTTTTCTGCCCTAGCATTAGAAGACATTTGAATTAAAGTATCTTTCTTGTGAGACAAGCTAGTCACGATGCCCCTCAACAAATCATACTTGGTTTCTAAATCCATTTTAGCTTCTAGTAATTCTCTATACGCAGGACGAGATTTTACATGAGCTTCCATAATCTTCTCTGTAATCTTCTGTCCTTCCTCAGTGCGACGAGTATATTCATCATTTCTAGTCAAGGACTCAAAAATCTCTAGATCAGCTTCTGATTTTCTAACCTTATTCTTACAAGTAGCCAATAAACCGTGATACCAAGAATACAAGCTAGCCTGTCTTTCTAATTCCTCGTCAATACTACCATTTATATTAGTAATTTCTCTTACAATACCAGGATAAGTCTCCTCTGTAATGCCTTTTAGATCTAGTTCTAAATCACTCATTTTATACCTCAAATACTCTCATTATATTGTTGCAACAAGCTCCGATAGCTCGTTACTCTCTTCCATTAAAGTCCCCTCGGTCATCCTCAAGGTAGAATAATTTACGTCTATAGGAATTACATACCTTTGCTTACTATCTCTAGCCTTGATAACATAACCTCTCATTTTACCATTATCATATTCTTCCTCAGTTTGATTCAAGGAAATTGACCAATCCACTGTCCTGATCTTACCGTATGAATCAGCAAGCTGTGCGTCAGTGATGAGATTCACTCTCCTACCTTCACGATTAACCTGAGAAGCAGTCCACACAAGACAATTGTATTCTACAGCGAGTCCTCTAAGTTCTTCCGCAATCCGCTGTTGAGCCATATACTCCTGCTCGATAAGGCGTACTGGGCGAAGAAGTTCAAGATAATCCACAATGATAAGGTCAGGTTCAAAATTGTCATAACTCTTCAACTGCACCAAAAGGGCTCTCAAGGTATTAACATTAGCATGACCTGTAGGAAACTCCTTAATAACCAGTTGTGATTTAGGAAAATGCTTCTTAAACAAATCTAGACGTTCATTCAATTGAAGCTGAGTAGAAGGCTCCTTTAACTTGGATACAGGCAACATTGTAATAATTGAATCAAACCTATTTGCAATCTTGTCCTCTGACATCTCCAGGGAGACATATAGAACCTTCTTACCCTCCATCATGGAAGCTACAGCTTGATTTACCAGGAATAAGCTTTTCCCTGTGCCAGCAGAGGCAACAACCATACACAACTCTTTTGCGTTATGACCCCCTTCCAAATACTTATTACAAACTGGAAGAATGGTTTTGTATTTATCAATATCTCTCCTGGCTAGTAACCGTTCCCATCTTTCTTTAACTGAGGAAAAGTAAACCTGTCCATTATCGACAGTCCTACAAACCATAAGAGCTTTTCTAATAGTTTCCTCTGTCTCATCCAGCCTATCTTCTTTGACTAGATCTACACACTTGCGAATAGCCTCTTTTACTTCCTGCTTACGAGCAAAATCTTCAATGTAATCCAACAAGAAATCTTTACTATCAAAGGCACTTACATCAAGTCCATTAATGTAAGTAATCTCATCTTGATAGTCTGACATATCTTCGGATACAGTCTTACTTTCCCTCACCATTTCAATAAGCACATCATCGGTAGGAAGCTTTAGGTACTTATCATGGTAATCCCTAGTTAGGGAAAATAACTTTCCATGCACTGGGAATTCAAAATGCTCTGGCTTTACCAGATTGACAATTTGTAGGTAGAAATCTTTATCGGACTTCAGTAGGTATAGAATAGTCCTTTGGATGCTATCTGAAAAGCTGTATTTCATTTGGTTATCTTTAGTAAATTGAGTTTAAATTAGGGGTAATGTCTTTGTGCGGATCCATACCTGCTCTATTATACCAATCGGTTGTGATTTGTCTAGCATTTTTTTTGCGTTGGGCTGTTTCTTTGTCTGAGCATTTCCTAGCCTTTCCTTCCTTGACCATCTTCTCAAAATCAGGAACTACCCTCTTGTATTGCCTTGCGCTCTCTGAAGCTCGATCTTTTGAATACTTGCACTCATTTTTTAAAAACTCATCAGCGACCTCTTTTTCCATACCATCACGTTTGTATTTTTCTACTTTAACTCTGTTAGTGTGAAAATCCATCCCTTTAAAGTGTAAAGATGGGGCAGTAAATACTCTATTTCTTCTCTTATTACATATAGAACATTTACTGGTTTTTGGAGGTTTGCTCATTGAGCCTTCCTTCTCCCAATAAACCTCACATTCTTCACATTCAAAGCTATAGAAGGTCATTAATCTACATCATGAATTCGTACCATAACTTCTTCTTCATCCATTACAGTAAATCCATTTCCTCTCAGATTCACAAAAGACCCCGCATGTGGTGGAACTAAAACCTTATCTCCTACTTTAAGAGTAAGACAGTCGGCACCAACACCAAATATCTTTCCCTCTATCGGCATTTCTTGAGCACCATCTGGTATAATAATACCGCCATCCGTAATCTCTTCTGGATTATCCAATCGAACCAAGATCCTGGTTCCCAATGCCTCAACTTTCATAGTTTTTGTTTCTGTCTCAGCCACATTCTCCTCCATTAATTGAACAGAAAGATACATCTTGAACTTTCTCTTCTATTACAGACTCAACTGCCATATACTTTTTAATATTTTCTTCATTTAAAGGAATGGATTCCAAAGGCTCTTGTCCTTTAGACCCCGCTCTATAAACAGTCATCCCTTTTAAGTAGGGAGCAAATGCTAAAGCTGTACTACTTAACTCCTCACCCGTTGCGGTTGATGGGAGATTAATAGTCTTACTGATACTACTATCAACATATCTTTGACATACTGCCTGAACTGCCATATGCTGTTTTGGAGTTACATCGTATGCTCCTACAAAATCTTCTAAATTCATTCCTTTATCAAAATATTCTTTAAATAGGGGATCTACGACTATAGTTTCTTGCCAGGTATTGTTCTCACGATAACGTCTTTTATACATAGCCGAAAAAATGGGTTCTACTCCTGAAGAGACTCCATGCACCATACTGATGGTCCCAGTTGGGGCTATCGTTAGCATAACTGCATTTCTAATACCGTGCTCCCTAATAAGCATCCTGATTCTGGCTGGGAGCGTCTTAGCATACTCTTCCTTCAAATACTTAGAAACATTGAACTCGTCAAAAGGCCCCTTGTCTCTAGATATATAAATTGAGGTTTTATATGCTTCATCTCGAAAAGTATTCATAAGCCTGTCCGTAAATTCTAAACACTTATCACTACCATACTTAATTCCTAACTTAATAAGCATGTAATGATAACCCATAAAGCCTAAGCCAATCCTACGAGATTTATGAGCTACTTCTCGACACTCTTCAATTGGGAATGAGTTGACCGTCAAGACATTATCAAGGAACCTTACCCCAGTCCGAACAGACGCAGCAAAACGCTTCCAATTAAACTCTCCATATTCAACCATATTAGAAAGATTAACATGCCCCAAGCAACAATTCCCAAAATTAGGCAAAGGAATCTCGCCACATGGATTAGTAGAATCCAACGTCTCAAAATAGGAAACATTAGTGTACTTATTAGCTAATGAAATATTATAAATACCAGGATCTCCAGATTTCACAGCATTACCCCAAAGCTGATCCCAAAGCACTTTAGCTTTCAAAGGAATCTGTTTCTCAAATTTAAAAGTACTTCCTCCATACTCAGAATAGTGCTGTGTTGCCCTACTATAAGCATCCTCTTCATTCAATCCTACAACGTTGATGATATCTACCCCCTCCTTACTAACACGATGGAAAGAATAAATATAATATTTACGACTATTAAAAGTAAAATACCAGTCTTCATCATTCTCACAAGCTTCTAAAAACCTATCATTAATAGCAACGGAAATATTAAAATTATTAAGCTCCTGCTTGTCTAATTTAACATGTAGAAAATCCAGAAGATCAGGATGCGTAACATCCAATATTCCAATCAATGCTGTACGGCGATTCTTACCTGCTCTTACGTGATTACCAATCTCGTTAATCATACGCATTACTGATACAGAGCCAGGAGCAGAATTGGTGATATTTTGGATATCGTCTCCTTTAGGACGAATCTTAGAAAAGTTAAACCCTATTCCTCCTCCTGCACAAGAAATACGGTAAGCATCTTGAATCAACTTTCCAATGGATGCTACAGAATCCCCAGGTTGTAGCACATAGCAATTTAGAAGGTTATAATTCTTTCTCCCCGCACCAAATAAAACCCTACCTCCAGGAACAAAGTCGCCAGAAGAAATAACTTCAAAAAACTTCTTGGATATTTTCTCCTTATTTTGATCGTTCTCAGCAGACGCTACATGATTGGCAACCGTTTTAGCTCTATCTCCCCATCCCTTCTCTCCTGGGTATGCATACCTTTGTTCAAAAATGGTTTGTCCGAGATCATTTAGCTGTGCAATTGTCATAATGTTTCCTTAAGCCTAGAGTAACCGCGAGCTTTTATAATAGTGACCTTATTCCCAAAATCCAACACGGATTTCAAATTATTATTATGTGTTATTACGAACAAATCCTTACTTTTTCTCAATTCTCGCATTAATATATACAAGCCATTTATACCATCGGCATCTAAATTTTCAGCTATTTCATCAAGAAAAAGAATATTAGTTTTACTGCCCGTCACTATAGCTAAAAGGTCCTGTAAAGCCAACATTATTGCTATATTTATTTTTCGTTTTTCGCCCCCAGAAAGTGAGATATGTTGTATCTCACTACCTCCACATTGGATAGTCTCATTCAATTTTTCATCAAATTCTATCTTCATTTTTCCTGCCGAAAGCAACGAGACATATTTATTGCAATTTACATTTAGATAATTCAGTACATTTCTAATAACATATTGAATAAGTCCTTGCTCTGAGAATGCCTTCTCCCAGAATTTCATTGACTCATACTTCTTTTGGTTGTTTAGCTTCTTTACTTCTTGCTCGTCTATCTTTTGTTGAAGCTGTTCCAATCTTTCTTTATACGAATCTTCGAAGCTACACAAATCTAAAAATTCCTGAAAGTACCCAAGGTCCTTTGACTTTATAGGAATGTCAATAGAAACTTTCTTTACTAGTAAACTGTTTATCTCTTGTTCCTTAATACTTTTTAAATCTGCCAATTGGTTTATCTGATATTCTAGCTTTTCTAGATCTTCATCAGTCTGTTCTACTACGTATTCACTATTACATTCTCCACAAACTTCAGCAGTTCTATGAATACCTTTATTAGCTTTAATATGAAGTTTAAAAAGGGCATCTTTTAGCCCAGGAATCACATCATCCTTAATTTTCTTAATTTTCTTAGATAGAACGCCTGTTTCCTCTTCTTTTTTTAGAATATCAAGCATTTTGATATTCTTTAAATCATCTGTAAACTTATATTTCTCCTTATCTTTCTCAATAATACTAAGTTTATCTTTTAATTCCTTTACGTCCTTTAAGTATTCCTTTATAATAAACGTTCTAGTCTTTACTTCGTTATTAAATTGTGATTTAAAAGACTTAACCTTCTCTCTGGTTTTAAAAATATCTTCCAAGTTTAAAAAGTTCTTAATTATTAAACGTTTATCATCAGGTGTAGCTCCTAAAAACTCAAGAGCATTGTGCTGCCCCATAACCATAGAAGTCATAAACGTTTTATAATCCACCTTTAGATATTTCTCAATTTCCTTTTGAGTTTCTAGTGCATTCGCCTTGGTAAGGTTATCTTTTCCTTTTCTAAACTGTAGTGAGGTAGGCTTTTTACACCTCTCTATCACTATATCATCATCTACGTGCATTATAACTTTGCAGTCTTTACCTGAGGTTACATTTATAAGTGCTGCCTCAGTAGACTTTCTAATTGTCTTACCATAGAGACCCCAAACCACTGCCTCAAATAAAGCACTCTTCCCTGCCCCATTTGATCCCCCAGTGTCTTTGTTTTCGCCTTCAATAAGAGTAACTCCCTTATATTTTGTGAAATCAAAGTCTATCTTTTTAATGGAGTAGAAATTTTGAATTGATACTTTTTTAATCTGCATCTTTTAGAATCTGTAAGCCCTCTAACAAATCCTGCTTAGAGAGTGTGGTTGTAGTTTGTTCAATATAACTATTAATCATATCATCTGTTATGGAGAACACCTCTCCTGAGGGAGTAAAGTTACTTATCTCTTCATCAGTGAAAACAGGATTGTACTGGATATCAATCTGTTCTACATTACAATTCTTTAGAAGATCTTCTTGTAAACTAACAGTGTTATCCCCTGACAGAGAATCTATCCAAACTCTTAGAAGTGTAAAATGAGACGGATCATTTATAATCTCTAAGTTTGGATAGATATCTTCTATGGCATATGTTAAATGCCTAGGACCTCCAAAGCCTTCAACCTTCTTTTGTGTATAAGTCCAGTTATGAGGTTCCCCTTCCAGGATACCATACCAACTTACTTTGTCACTTTCACGAAAACTGGTAGTATATTGAGTACCTAGGACCGTAACTCCATTTTTTGTAATGTTACTGTGCAAATGCCCCAGAAATGTACGGTTATGAAAATCATCAAGACTAATAATCCCACCATACCTGCCAGCGTGAGACACATAATCAGCGTAACCAAAGTGACCGAACACCAGATAGTGTCTAGGACAAGTTGCCAGAGCTTCTTTAATAAAAACTTCGTTTTCGTAATGAGGGATAAAGAACCAACCCAGTTCATTATCTGACCCAATGTGTTCAAACACACGGAGCTTGCTTGTTGTAAATAAACTGAGGGCCGTAACCCCATCATCTGCTTTAGTTTCTGCATCGTGATTCCCCTTTATAATGGTAACGTCACTTTTCTTAGAAATATACTCTAAAAATCCCTGCGTTTTTAGTAGTACATTTGGTTTAGGTGACCTTCTAATAAATACGTCACCTAGTATTAAAACATGATCAAAATTATCAGAATTATAGATATTTTTTAAACATTCTACTTGAGAATCAACATATCCAGGAATTACCTCGCCAAAATGTACATCAGTTATCATTAATACTTTCAACGAAATACTCCTCCCCGTCTCCGAAAGAATCCCCTATTAAAATTTCAATTTCTAGAGGTACATCAAAGGATAGACCAAAATGCTTTTTAATATAAGGATAGTTAACCATCTCATTATGTATAATACTACAAGCTTCATCCACCTCTTCGGCTGGGCTAATTATTTCCAAGCTATCATGCACAGTACTTACAACCTTAGTTTTCATACCCTTCTCTTCTAGCTTCTCAGATATACCTATCAAAGAACATACTAGAATATCAGACGCGGTGCTCTGGATTGTAAAATTGATGCCCTGCCTGACTGCCTTAGATGCTACTGCAAAATTCTTAGAATCAATATCAGGAAGATTTCTCCGTCTTCCAAAAATAGAGTAAGCATACTTATTCTTTCTAATAAACTTTTCAATAAACTCCATATATTGGAAAATCCCAGGATACACTTTCTTATAAGACTCAATAACCTTGTCAGCCTTTCTAATAGGAATCCTCATAATATCCGACAATTGGAACTTTGAACCCCCATACACGATAAGGAACGATGTAGTCTTAGCTACTTGCCTCTCCTGCTTAGTCACCTTGTCCTGAGATTTATTAAACAACAGGCTTCCCGTATACCTGTGCAGATCAATACCACCTTTAAAGGCTTTTTGCATCTTATACTCTTTTGCAATATGAGCCAAGACACGCAACTCCATAGAAGCATAATCCACCGTTATAAATCTAAACCCAGGTGGGGCTACGAACATACTTCTGATGTTAGTCTTAGTGTCACGGGGTAAAGTGTGAAATGACACTCCCATGCTTTTAGCAGCAGTATACGCAGTACAGGACAAACGTCCAGTAGTTGTACCATCTAACTTATAATCAACGTAAACTTTATCCTCTTCGTTGTATAAGGCAGCATTTCGCACACCTTTAACATAAGTCCTATACAGCTTTTCAGACTTACGAAGATTAAGTAAGCCTCCCACAAAATCCTTAGCCTTTAATAAATGATCTGTAGCATGTTCGGATATTCTCCACTTGCTTATCTTTTTATCATCAGCCTTCTTTTTCCACCTAGACATTGCGTTTCTTTAATTCGTCTTCAAGATGTTCCAAAATTACTTTTAACGTAGGTGCTGACACCGAAGGAGCACCTTTAGCTGTTCTATCAGGAGGATATAAGCCAAACCCTCCTTCCCTAGTATACAATATTTTAATAAGATCATTAGTTGATGATAAATTATCATCTTTTTCTACCTGATCGTGAGAATGAAGATCATCAGATTCTTCTATATTCTGTAGATACAGTTCTTTACCTACTGTTTTTAATTTTTCCTGAGAAATATTTAAACCATTAAACTCCATCCCTGAGAACACCTCCGTAGCAGGGGACATCAAACTGTTGTATAAATGTAGCATATTAAGCTTTTTTAGCTCTTTTTCGCACATATTAAATAGTTTTAATGTGAAATAAGAATCTAGAGCATTTCCCTCTGCACAATCATGCAGAGACATTCCAGCCCAGTCAAATTTATTAGGATTGTCTATGGTTAACATATCTATATAATAGAGTGAGGACTCCGAAATGTCAAACGAAATGAACGAAGCTTATAAGAAGGCAATAGCAATATTGTCTGAAGTAAAGGTAGAACAGGCAGATCCTTCTCATGGATCTACGGCGCATAGAAGAACAATGGGAGGGTCTCAAGAAGCAAAAGGAAAGAGACAGAAATGGCAGCGGCGGGAGCGGGAAGCGGGGCAAAGACAAACAGACAAAGTTCGTCCAGGAATGCCTCAATTGGCTCACACAGATCCGACTCCAGGTCCTTCCTTGCATGAGACTTATGAAAGACTGATTAGTATTTTTGTGGAAGACTCAACTAGGGCGCAAAGTAAAAAGAGAAAAAACCAAAAGTATCATGAACTAATGCAAGGTGCCAGAAAAACAGCACAGAAAAAAGGTTGGAAACCCGGATCTTGGACGGCGCATTTTAGCCGGATCAATGGCCGAAGCGTGGTGACACCTAAACTAGTAACCTCACAAGATATAGACGATGAAGAGGTACGAGACGATCGAGATAGATTGACATCAAAGACCTAAAACAAAATGTCTGATATATTTCTAACCTATAAGGTTACGTTGGAAGAATTCAAACTTGATATTATCAAAAAACTTATTGCGGAAGAGCAGAAAGATATGTCAATGGAAGAAGAGATAGTTTTTGAAGTTTTACTCCAAATAGTCGATCAATGGGAAAACGAGTTAGGTGATTGGCGAGGTAGTCGAATATAATAGAAATTAAAACTTCTCTAACTCCTCAGGGAAGTAAATCTTAACCAAGTCCATCAAACTCTTAGGAGCGTTCTCATCAATCAGGTGATGCATGAGTTTGGTGTCCCACACGTTGCAAACCTCAACCCCATACCTTTTTAGGAACTTCATGTCGAATTTGGCATTATGGAACACTTTCTTGTTCTTTGGGTTCATAAGTACCCTTTTAATCAAGCCTAGGACTATCTCACGTTCTTTCTGAGACCACTTAACTTCTCGATGGTCTATTGGTACCACCCAGGATCGGGAGCCTTCAGAAAAAGCCACAGTCATAATCTTATCCGTTAAAAAGTTTAATCCTGTAGTCTCAATATCGCAGGATATGGTCTTATCAGTATTTATCAAAAGATCCAACTCTTCCTGCATCTCTGACACATCAATTAATACCTTGTACTCAAACTGAGTCTTTACAGTATTTTTGAAGATGTATTTATTGATAGCGTTTTTAATATCAGCTTCGAACAAGAACTTGTGACGAGGTTCAATAATTACCGACAATGGGTGAAAAATTGGGACTACTGGATAACCCTCATACAGAAACTGCTTACCTCTCTTATTGCTAATTCCACTCTTCTTAATTAGCATCTTCATAGCCAAGTTTCCACATACAAAGATAAGCTTTGGATTTACAGCCTGAATAGTCTCTTTCAAATAATCTCTACAAATGTTCATGTTATTGGGAGACATGTCCACTTCTTTTACACCTGGACATTTTACTGAAGGGGACACTCCCCAAGTAAATTTTCCCAAGTTTTCCAAAATACTAGTGATGAGATCAATCTCACCCTCAGAAAAAGCCATACGTTCTATATGGTCAAATCTATACGAGTCGGAAAGAAACAGAACATCTGTATGAGTCAGATCTTTTTGATCCATACACGCAAGGAAAGGTCTGCTGGTACTCTTTGAAATAGTACATTCCTTGCACTTATCAGGCAATTCATATAAGTTGTAAATACTTTGCAGATCTGGCATTACTATTATAATGTATGGCTAAAAAGCATTACGTGGACAATAAGCGATTCGAAGAACTTATCCTTAAGTACTTGAAAAACCAAAAAGAACACGAAGAGGAACTTATGGAAATGTTTGATAAATTGATATCGAACATTATAGACTCCTTTGGGTTCAAAATGGAAAAAGATGACGCAAAACAAGAATGCTTTTTTCTAGTACTGAGGACACTTAGGAACTTCAATCCTAGCAAAGGAAAAGCATTCAACTTTTTCACAACTATCATACTAAACAATCTCAAGTTGCTATTCACCAAGCATAAGAAGTATAACGAAAAAATCAATAACTATATTGAAAAAGTTACCGGCTCACATCCAAGTTCATTATAAATGTTAGAAAGATAATCTTCCTTTACATAGCTATCCCTCAGCAATGTAACTAAAGTTGGAGCCTTCGTAATCTTGTGGATTACAAAAGCATGAGGCATTGTAAAACTGTTCGCAACGTAGATAGGAATATCACCCTCGTAGTCTTCTAAACTATCCATAAGTAATGTAGAACATCTATCCCATAGGGATACAAATAGAAGGCGAATCTTATTGCCTGTTCTTTTTTGGTCTTTAAGAACCTTGTTAATTTGATTTTCCTTATCTAGGAAAATTATATTACTGATCAATCCACTATCTCTATCTTAGAACCTTTGGATTTTTCTTCAGGTTCTCCCGAAGCTGCCATATCTTCCATCTCTACTAACTGAGCTTTAAAATCTTCTGGGTTCGCCTTAGCATACTCTTCAACCATATTCATAATCTTCTGGTTCATTGCTTCTATGCCTGTAAGGAAAATGCTCTTTACAAAATCATCTTGAGTTACTTCTTCTGGCTTCACGGTTTCTGTAAACGCCTTAAAGGATTCTGTCTCCACCTTATTTAACTTAATTTGAAATTTCATACGTCCTCTGCTTCTTTCCTTTTGTGCAATTGTCCAACTCTCAACATTTAACTTGATAGTCTCAGCCATGATCTATAATAGTCTGGAGGTACAGGAATGAAAGACAATTTTGATTTATCTAATCTAAGAACACCAAAAAAACGCATTAACAGTAGGTCCAAAGGATCTGCATTTGAACGAAAAATTTGTAATTTACTTAATTCTACTTTTGAAACACAAGAATTTTGTAGAACTCCTGGTAGTGGTGCATTTGCTACTACTCATAAACTTCCTGAACATTTAAAAATACATGGAGACTTAATTACTCCTGAAAAATTTAAATTTACAATTGAGTGCAAAAAAGGCTATAATAAAGAAAACTTAAGTAGTTTATTTAGTTCTAATTCAAAACTTGTAGGTTTTATAAATCAAGCTAATAAAGATTCTATAAAAACTAATAAACCTTTTATAATAATATGGCAACAAGACAGGAATGAAATATTATGTATATTAGATAAGTATCTTCTTCATGATTATCTAGATATCAAGTCTTTAATATATAAAGATTATATTATAGTCAGACTAAAGGACTTATTGAAAGAAGAAATAAATTTTTGGTTCAACTAGACAAGATTTTAATCAACATGTCTTTTTGATTATCAAGATACTCCTGTATCATATTTTCAACATTACCATATTTAGTAGATGCAGCTTGTAAGGATGGTTGAGAGCCTTGTACTCTATCATGAGCTTGTAAGAACCCTAAACTATATTCAACTGCCCACTTAGGTTCTCCTTTATCTTTTGATAATCTTAAGGTTACATAACTATCATGATTAGTTTTATCTCTAAATTTTACTGAGGTACCTTCTCCGAATTCATCAGCATCTGCTCCTGTAGATTGTACTATTTCTATGTTAGAATTAGGATCTTGAGCTTGTTTTACAAAATCCATACCTTCATTATGGATAATAGACATATGCCCAAATGATTCTAGATCCCTGACGCTAGTTGATGTATTATCATCGAAAGCTCCACCAGTTATAAAAGCTACGGTAGATAAAGTATCTAAAGCAGTTTTTCTAGTTGTAGAATCTTCACTATGCAGATCTGTATTCATTCGTCTCCACATTAATTGTCTAGATATTGCCTCAGAAATATATTCTCTCTCCTCTACGGTCATCTTTTTATTAATCCATCTTCCTTTATTGCTAACATATTTTTCCATAAAGTGTTTAAGACCGTCATGACGCAATTCATGATAATTAGAATTTGTTTTTGTTGCACCTATATGAGAATTTATAAGGTCTAGTAATGGGTCCTTTTGAATTGTTTTTTTAGAATTAGAGGGGTCTTCAACATCTTTTAAAGTTATTGTTTCCTTCACTCCTTCTAATATTCCATTTAATTTATCTTTAAAATAAGTATCAACTGCCTTTGCTTCCTCAGGGCTATGACCAAAATATTCTGTTGCTCTTGTACGCATTTGAGTTCCTTCATTCATGGTTTTAGTTAAAGAACCGTGTTGCCTAACTCCAGCGTGCATACCATGCATCCCTCCCTCAAAGTGTTTAAGACCAGTGCCGTGATAAAAAACTCTATCTGTGCCTTCTGGATCATGATTGTCCCTATAATACTGCTCTAAATCTGGTATTGCAGAGCCTTTAAATGCTTCTCCTACAGTGCCTTCTTTGAGCATTCCACCATTAATTTCATCATCTGAAAATCCTAAACTTTTTAGCCCTGTCCTCGCTTCTTTTTCGGTGCTCCACACATATGTTACATCTGGTTTTTCTCCCTCGCCAGGATTTAACCCTACAGGCACTGACATTGTAGCTCCTATAACATCATCAACCTTTTCTGATAGTGCAAACATAGCTCCAACTATGTTAACTAAGTTTTCCCCTTGAATTCCAGAATTTTTAACTACCTCATATAAGCCTGATTCATCTAATTTAATCGCCGCTCCTAAATCATGCTGTGCTGCCCATTCATGAATTAAAGGCCAATTGTCCTTATGTTTTTGAAAACGTTCGGACGCTGCTTTAAACATAATACATGCTGGGGAACTAAGCTCTTC
>Ga0209434_1000237_pt1 | contig 28441 bp, 17 predicted proteins | sample ETNvirnome_2_300_FD_184068 | JGI IMG/M metagenome (GOLD analysis project Ga0209434, IMG submission 184068) | Marine viral communities from the Pacific Ocean - ETNP_2_300 (SPAdes) (version 2) | ecosystem: Environmental > Aquatic > Marine > Oceanic | place: Pacific Ocean | collected 2013-06-22 | reverse complement strand
TTTGCAGATTTTTCATCAAATTTATTAACAGTTATGATAACTGGATTCTTTCTTAATTCGACCTCTTTAATAAGAGGAGATATTTTACTAACCCACTTCATTATACCACCTAGAAAGCAATAGACTCGCCGCACCCGTACGTTCGTGTCTTGGATTTTCAAAATGATCTAAAACTTTATCTGAGTACACCATTTTATCTCCTTATCTATGTATTATCCACACTTTCCAAAACCACACGCTGTGCATGTTACACAGCCCTCCTGATATCTTAGTGTATCTTCTGCACTACAATTTCCACATGACGTCTTTCCAGGGACTGTTCCATCTTTTATGTAATTTTTAAGAACTCTAGCAATCACCTTTGAGAAGGAAAACATATCCATCTCTACATCTTTTTGAAGCTGTTCAACCACATAGTTGATCCTCGCTCCATGTCGAAGGGCGAGGGATATCGTCCTTGTATAGCCAGCATGATTAGGATTATCAAAGACTGACACTATGTCCTTGATCAAAATCTCTTCACCATTCTTTCCAATCTGGAGATCATATCTAGAATTCTTGGTCTTGTAATGATGTTTTATGATAGTTCCTTTCCTATATTTCCTGGGGATCTCTATGTATTTTTGTAAGCCTCCCATCACTTCATAGGGGCTACCATCCATCAATCCTACGAGAATTGTCCACGCCTCACCTTTAATTGTTGCATGATGGATTTGACATGGCAATTCTCCAGGTCTGACAGGAGCATCATGAGTTTTAAAGGCATTCTTTTCTGATCTGACTAATACTCCGGTTCTGCTTCCCTCTCTATAGACGGTTACTCCCTTGCATCCTAGCCTCCAGCCTTGCATATAGATGTCCTTAATTGTGTCAATAGATGTCTCAGAAGGAACATTTGTTGTATTTGATATTGCGTGGCAGACCCACTTCTGTGCTGCTGCTTGCAGCTTAACCTTAGACACCCAGTCTATATCATCTGTTGTAGACTTCCAATAGGGAGAATCTTCTACCTCAGTTTTTCCTGTTGCGTCCATCCATTTTTTAAATCCATGATGATAAACATCATATTCCTGCCACCGGTCTCCAACATCATCTATAAAATCTACTCTGCCACCTGCATCACTTTCAGTAAGCTTCTTTCTTCTAGTATACTTCAAGAGATATGCTGGCTCAATTCCCGATGTTGTCTGTGTTAATACAGAGACTGAGCCAGCGGGTGCTGTTGTTGTTAGAGCTATATTTCTTCTTCCATATTTTTCATTCATATCTAGAAGCTTCGGGTTTTCTTCCCATATTCTTCTTAAAAATGGGTGATACGTTTCTCTAGTAAAATCATGAACAGGAAATGCACCACGTTCCTTAGCCAGAAGACAAGAAGACATATATGAATTTATACAAAGTGTTTTATAAATTTTCTCAACAATACTAATAGATTCTTCAGACCCGTATGTAACATTTAAGGCAGCTAATGCATCTCCAACTGATGTCACTCCAAGCCCAGTTCTCCGACCTCTCCTTGCTCTATCCCTTATTTGTTTCCACATATTTTTTTCATTTAACTTGACAATATCTGGCTCAGGATCAGAATTAATTTTTTCAAGAATTTTATCTATCTGTTCTATTTCAAGATCAATCATATCATCCATAAGCCTCTGAGCTTTCTGGACCACTTTCGACATCGTCTTGAAATCAAAACTTGCATCACTACAAAATGAATTCTCAACAAATGAAGATAGGTTAATTAGCATCAATCTACAAGAATCATATGGAGAAAGAATAATTTCGCCACATGGATTTGTAGAAACAGATCCAAATCCCTCACTCTCATAAATGTCTGAAGGCGTTAACTTTTTAGCATTGTCCCAGAATAGAATCCCTGGCTCTGCAGAAGCATGTGCTGATTCAATGATATCATTCCACAGCTCCTTTGCACTAACCTTTTTTCTAATTCTAGGTGACTCATCTTCAACTGGAAATCTAAGATCTACATCCTCATCATCTATGACGGCATTCATAAATTCATCTGTTACCTTAATTGAAATATTGGCACCTGTCACTCGTGCTAAATCCCGCTTTATCTTTATGAAATCCCTAATTTGAGGATGATGAACAGAGATAGTAAGCATAAGTGCTCCGCGTCGGCCACCCTGAGCCACTTCTCTACAAGAATTTGAAAATCTATCCATGAATACTTCAATGCCATCTGTTGTCCTCGCACAATTTCCTGTTGACTGACCTTTTGGTCTAATTGTAGATATGTCAAATCCTACACCCCCACGTCTTTTAGCTATTTGAACAAGCTCCTGGTCTGTCTTAAGAATTCCCCCATAAGAATCATGAGGGGACTCTATGACAAAGCAATTTGATAAAGATTGGATTTGAAAATCATTCCCGATTCCCGCCATTGGGCTTCCTTGAGGAACAATATATTTAAAATCTTTAAGAAGAGAGTATATCTCATTCTGCGTCATAGGATTTTCATACTTTTTTTCGATTCTTGCAAATTCCTTCGCAATCCTCCTGTGCATGTCATCAGGTGTTAGCTCATAAAAATCTCCAGCTCTATCACAAAGAGCATATTTAGTTGCGAACACATTTGCAGCGAGTTCATCTCCGTCAAAATATTTTACGCTTTCACTAAAAACTTCGTCAAAACTATACACGCCAACTCCCATCACTAAAATTTATCACACGGACTTGTTACCGTTAACCTCTCCCCACTTCTCTTTTAACAATGACTTCATAGAGCTTTTATCTGTCTCTATAACATCACTAAGCGACATTTCCTCAGCATCTTCAACAACAAATAATCTAGAAATAGATGTATCAAGATGAATAGGAAATAATATTCCATCTCTTCCAGCACGATTTTTTGCTACAAATAGTCGACCGCATCCAGATGCCTTCTCAGAAGGCTTTCTTGAAATAGATAGAACTATATCCGCGACCATTGCCTTTCCGTATGCTTCAGACATATTTTCTAATCCCACTATAGAAGAATTAGCTGCACTTCTATTAGCCTGTGATGCAGTCCAGACAGGAACATTTAAACTCATTGCCAAATTTCTAAGTTCCTCATATATTAGTTTTAATTCGTGTCTCAAAGATTCAAACTTTCTAGTCGACCGCATGATATCTGCATAATCAATAATTATCAGGCTGGGAACGAAAGACTTGAGTAAAAGCTTTTCAATGTGACTTTTAATTGTCATGATACTTGGAAATCCTGTGGGATATTCCTTAATGATCAATCTACCTAAATCCATCCCATCGTACATCTTAAGAATCTCATCTTTTCTATCAATTACATCATCGTTAGAAATATTACATAAATTACTATCGTATCTTATTCCTACTGCTCTCTCAGAAAGCTCAAATGTATAATGAATCACATTTTTCCCACGTCTCAATGCCTCACACCCTGCATGAACTAAAAAGTGAGATTTTCCAACACCTGTATTTGCTATCATAACTCCGAGCTCTCCTCTACCGAGCCCTCCATTTAGTATGCCTTTCTTGTCGATCTGCGGTATGCCTATCGGACAAGCAGATCTATTTATAATAGAGAATCTTGACTCATAGTCATTAAAAAAATCATGTCCAAGCGTATTTGGCATTCCAACACAAATGGCATCTTTCATGAGAGATACAACAGACTCATAGTTGTCTGTTGCTATAAGCTCAACAGACTTCTCTAATGCGTCTCTTAAAGCCTGCTTTCTACAAAACTCTAGCGTCTTATCCTTTACATATTGTAAGTCTCCAGGATCTGGATTAGTTTTCACTCTATGCAAAAATTCAACAATCTGATCTCTTAATATTATATCATTTCCCTCCCTAAGATCATCACGTATAATTGAAATAAGAAGAGATAATGTTGGAAATGACTTATACTTTTTGTAATAGTTAAAATATTTTTCTGTTAAATATTTTAAATACCTCAAGTCAAAATATTCATAAGTCATCACATCTGACATATGCGTGGACCATGAATGATCAGTTATAAAACATTGAAAAATCTTTTCTTGAAATTGTTTTCCATACTGTCCAAAATACGACGAATCAGACATTCTTTTTTCCCATATGATTCATTGACAAAAACATCCTATCGACATTAAATGTCTGTACACCCTCTTTAATCAGCGTTCTCATTACATTCATCTTATTTCTTGATTCTGTAAAAGTATCAACAGAATTAACAATCTTAGTTATTTGAAATTCAGATAAATTTGATGTGTCAAGATATATCAATTTCCAATTTCTTCTTATTAGTTTTTCTGAATCTATTATTCTTTCAAACGCTTTTATTTTGCTACCCTCAGATATATTTTGTTGCGCGACAGAAATTATATCAGATATCATTATATCTTCATCCGATATCAATTCAGGAAATCTTTTAGATATAGTCTTAAATCCAACTCCCTTGACTCCTTTTATATTATCAGACGGATCTCCACAAATTGACTTTGCAAGACAAAAATTTCTAGGAGAGATCTTAAATTTCTCCTTTACTTCTTTTGCAGTTACAAGTTTTTTCCATGTGGGTGAATAAATAATTGTTTTTTTATCAAGCAACTGATAAAAGTCTTTATCAGAAGAGACTATTAATTTTCTACACTCTCTTAATCTGTATTTACTAAGATACCCTATGACATCATCTGCCTCACAGTCAGGTATATATAGCTGCTCTATTGGCAGATCTTTTATGATACTTACAAGTATTGAAATCTGGTGATTTCTATTTTCAATTGTATCGGGAATATCATCATCATAATATCGATTAAGTCTTTCGGGCCTACGTTTAGACTTATAGTCTTTGAATAAATTTCTTCTTCGTGTAGATCCGCCGCCTTCCCAGACAACAATTATTTGTGCCGGCCTATACCGTTCTGCTAGATCTATTACTGCATAAAGAAATCCAACTATTCCACCTACGTGCTCACCATTAGAATTGATAGCAGGGTGTGCCACGAAGTGTCTTGTAAAAAGATTCAGTGCATCAACTAAAATAACAAGATTTCTATCCTTTTCCTCCACATTCTAGCCCTCTGGATCAATTAGATCGTCATCAATAGCTTCTGCCAATGCACTAATTTCAACATAAGAATCAACATCGACATCTAGATCATCATTATTCATCTTTTTAACCATAACTGTTTCTAAAAGATCATCAATGTATGAAGAATATTCTGGATCTGTCATTATTTCATTAAATTTTGGTTTATGAAATTTTTTCTCAATCAAGCACTCACCTGATTTAGTATCAACAACTGATAATGTCTTCCACGAGCTCGTACCTGAAACTGAAATTTCTTTTCCATTTATAACTTCAGCACCATGTTTTCTAAGAATATCAAATATTTGTTCATGCTCTCTAATTCCTTTTCCAAAATGAATTTCAAAATTCACAGTTCGAAATGGCGGTGCAACTTTATTCTTGATTGTCTTAGCAGATACATTGATTCCTATGACATCATCTCCATCCTTTATTGGCTGGCCAGCACCTAGCTTTATTCTCGTTGAAGCATGAAATGGTATTGCCTTTCCTCCTGGTGTAGTTGTAGGGTCTCCAAACATCACACCTATCTTCACACGTGTTTGATTAAGAATGACAAATAAAATATTCTGATTACCTATTACACCTGTTATCTTTCTCATGCCCTTTGAAATTGCTCTTGCCTGAAGACCTATAGACTCTTTATCATAATCTCCAAGCAACTCCGCCTTGGGGGAGGAAGCAGCAACAGAATCCCAGATAATGGTTATAGGCACATCCTTGCTCATACCTTTTGCTTTCATTATCGTAGATTCTGCTACCTTAAAGACCTCCTCTGTGCAATGAGTATCTACATATACAAATCTTTGTGACACATTCACACCTAGTGCATTTAAATTTTCAACAGATGTGGCATTTTCAGTATCTATGTAGACAATGATCCCGCCCATCTGTTGAGTAGACCTAGCGATTTGTGTAGCTATGTGTGATTTTCCAATAGATGGGGGACCAAATATCTCAATAATTCTACCTTCTGGTAGCCCCCCATCTCTCCTGTTGGAACAAACGTAATCTAGTAATTTAGAGCCCGTTGAAATCCAGCGATTGACATGTGTTGGAGAATCATCATATGCAAGATTATATGCAACTCTACTGCCATGCTCCTTATTAAGAGACTTAATAAGATCAGAAGTAAAATCTTCCATTCCTTTTGACGACATTATTTCCACCTAAGCATTTATATCTTACAACTATTGTAAGATATTGTTCAATGAGAGTTACAAAGGAACTCTCAGTTAACTAGTCGTCTTCAGACATCAAGTCAGCGAATGCATCATCTATGCTGCTATATCCAGACTCAGTCTTAGATGTAGCATCACTTGACTCACTAGTGCTAGAGGCTTCATCCTCATCGGCACCATCAGTGTCATCATCGCTGAGCCAGTCATTTATAATCTTAGATAGCTCATCATATGACTTCGCGGTATACATATCATCTAGATTTGGAATCTCAGACATCCACGACTTCACTTGCTTATGATCATCTGACAGCTTTGTCTGCTTGCCTCTTGGCCTTACTTCAGTCATAGCCCACCTCTTTCCTGGCTGCTTTGAACAAACTACCTTGATATCTCTCCCCTCAGTTAGGTCTGTGATATCACCATAGTCCTCATCAAGCATCAAACCCAAAAGCGTCTGATAGACCATCTTTCCGAATCCCCAAATCTGGACACCCTTGTCTTCCTCGCCGCGAACTACGACCGGAGCATAAGTTCTCATCTTAGGATATAGCTTTTTAGCTAGTTCATAGGATTCCTTCGTCCCTTCTTCCCGAAGCTTTGTAATAAGCTCCTGGATAGGATCTGGGTCTCCAAACTGGTAAGGTGCTAGAAGCCCCCTATTAGTTCCGATATTATAATAGAACCACCTTTCCTTGAAGGGCTGTCCATCATTATCTGGAAATGAAAGTAGACGAACAGTATGTTCCTCACCCTCAACTGGTCGCCAGGTCATAGACCTGTTCTTAGTGTTTCCGCTCAGCCTCTCAAGCTTCTTACGGATAGCATCAAAATCGATATTTGCCATTTTTAACTCCTTAATGTTTAATATTCAATGTTTATCAGCAACTTAATAATATTGTTTTTAATAGTAGTGTTCAAGTTTTAATTTATTTCTTTTTCTTTTTCTTAATCTGTTTTAAGCCTACATCACCAACAGGCACAGCATTTCCAAAACCGCTTCCTGCTGCCTTCCATGATGGCCTTCTTTTTCTTCCCAAATGTAGGTGTAGACATACCAAGAGGAAGATTGGGTACGCCTCCAAGATTGGCTACGATACTTTGTTCATCAATATCTTTTTCGTCGATATCATCTACGTCTTCGACATCTAATTTTTTTTTTTACTCTCAAGCACTCGGTGCAGACCTTGCTGAATAAGGTTTCTGAGAGCCTGCTCCTCTAGTGATCGAGCTTGATAATTTACAATTCCTCCATCCGCCTTATACGCGACAGAAAAATCATCATAGTCATCTAGCCTATCGAAAACCGATTCAGCCTCTTGTTTTGTAACTACGGTTGGTACATTTCTAGACTTATATCCTGCGGGCTTGTCCTCGTGATATGTGCTATAGTCGGGATAAATTGACTCTTTGATAAACTTCTTTAGTTCTGATAAACCCGCTCCAGCACTGACATCATCTCCTGTAAGTATCATTTCATAGGCCTGAGCTTTAGTCATGTCCTGCGAAGGACCGGCTTCTTGTGTATCTGGGCTTGGTGTATGCGGAGCGTCTCGCGCGCCTTTATATTCGTTTATCGCCTTGTGAAGCTTTCCAACCATTGAAAGTCCCTGAGATATGATCCCCTTCATCACGCCAATAACTACTCCGGATGGATCTGGTGATACAGGCGTCCACTCTATAATTGTTCTAACTGTATCCGGTAGCTTATTAAGAAGATCTTCATACATTTCAGATCCAGATCTTATAGCTGTACCTGCAGCATAAGTGGCAGCCTGACCAGCTATAAACGAACCAATATTAGCTGTGCCAACTGATACTACAGATGCTGGCAAGAATTCTATTATTCTCTGCATGACATCAACTAGATCTCTTGTGATGTCCTGCATGACATCATCCATATCTACTGCTATATCATCGCTTGGATTGGCTGCCATCGCCTGAAGCAGCTCCTCACCCTTGTTTGTAGCTGACCTGATTTGATACATGTTATACGCGACAGTCGGTACGAGCAGCAATGCTCCAGGTACGTCGTAGCCCGCCGTATCGGCTAGCGCTAGAAGGGCATCTCCCAAAACATCTGCTACTACATCTTTTATTCTTACTGAGCTTAGATCTGGATCAGATACTTCTGGAGCTGGTTGTTCAAATAAATGATTTAGATTATATCTACTTCTCGGAACAATATAGTTTTCGTTAAATTCCATCTTCTCTTTTAACCCCTTTTGCTTAGGCCTCATTATCTTAAAGTCTTTAGGAAGCTTTCTACTTCTAACTGGTTCGACATCCCATGAATAAATATCACCCTCTTCCTCTTCTTGCTCAGGAAACATAGGCATATATTCTACTGCCTTGTCATAATCATCATACCCAGTATTCACTCTAGCAAGATATGATGAAAATGTTGAGTCGGCACCCTGTGTTGGGCTTCCTGTTCTAAAGTCAGGAAGCTTTCCACGACCTATCTTCTGCTTGTAGTCATCTCCGCCGCCAATAGCTCCAGCGACTGGTATTCCAATTCCTCGGCCTGACCACACACCCTTTTCAGGAACATTATCCATGGATGTTCCATAGAGCTTTTTAAATTCTGCTGACGTGAGACGTGACATTATTCATAAATATCTCACAAAATATTAATAATGTCTATTTTTCTCTATGAATGACAAATGATTTTGCCTGCTGGAGAATTATTGCTAATGTTGGTTCGTGTCCCACATAAAACCTATTCTCCTCAAAGTGAGATCCTTGAGCTAGTTGAATTGACAACCACTCGTCAGATGTAAGTGTTACGCCAAAATTTTGTAAGATGTATAGTGTTCTATGAGATACCGACATTCTATGAAGATCCTCATTAAATTTATATAGCTGACCAAGCTTATCTCTATGCCAGTCAGAATCTTGTTCTATGAAATTATCTTTCTCTAGATCACCTATTTTACCTATGTCATGAAGCAACCCAGCCTTTAATATTGATGCAATAGACGGAGCTGTCAGATCTAAATCATATGCATCATTTAGCCTTCTCATAGCAGCTGTGACCTTTAGTGAGTGATCTACAAGACCTCCAGGATAACATCCATATTGATCTGTTCTTGTTGAAGCAGGACACATTAAAATTCTCTCTCCGACGCTATCTAAGAGATTATTTAAATTATTATCACTAAGCCTCCTACAAAGCGATTCAAATTTTTCCCAATTATCTTTTATTTTTTCAAAATTATTCATAATTTTCTCCATATTATCTTAACAAATATTTTCAACTGTTACAGGAAATTTTTTATTCAATTTTTGTATAGGAATACCATCACTAACAATATCTTTTATTTTATCTACACCAGACTTAACATCTAAAATTATAGCATCATGTATAACGAATATAGGAATTGCATTTATTTTTTCCGTCTTTAACTTATCGATAACCCATCTAAATGATTCAAGAGAGACATCTACCCCCGTAGATTGTAAGTAGTGATTCACAAAAGCATCTCCTGATTTTATCCTTCTATTATAAAAATTTTTAATAAATCCATTTTTATTATATTGTCGCTTTAAATTTGATTCCATATATGGGATATCAAAATATTCCCTGACATCAGACAACGCCTGTCTGGCGTCGATTGAATCTGGCAGGCGCTTAGAAAGAGACCATGCTGACATACCATAAAGACAGCTAATTGTTACGATCTTTGCCTGGTTTCTTGTGACCTCCCCCATTAAAACATTATCTCTCACCCAGCTATAAATGTCACCTGGTATTTCTTTATCTGCTACAGCCAGGGCAATTCTAGGTTCTAGGGAAACTATGTCTATCTGAATAAGGCTGCCACCTGGGTATCTAGATTTAAAAATTTTACGATTACTCTTTTTTAAAGTCAATATGTTTGGGCCTTCTTTTATTATCAACCTTCCGGTTATTGACCCAGACTGGCCATACCTCACGGCTGGAGAAAGTCCATCATCAGAATAAAACTTCTTTAATTCAGATTTATTTACTGTTAAGTCATCTGATAACAAATCCTGAATTATGTCTCTATCGACTGCAGCTCTGTGTAAGCTCAATAACAGCTCTCTGTTACTTATAAATTCATTCATATAGTAACCATCGATCTCTTCTCTAGAGATCATCCAGAGCTGATCTAGAGCATCTAGAAGGTATCTTTTAAACTGCCCTGTGGGTATGACGTCTGCCCATGGAATGTCTATAGATTCTCCTTTATGTTTTTTTAATATTTCTTTCCAGGCACATCCGTGGGGTGTTTTAGAAAAACTAAATACATCCCTGCCAGTTGCATCAGATATTGCCTTAAGATCTCTCACAACTGGTCTGTCATCAAGGACCCACGCATCATCTGGAATATCAGAAACCCACTTAAATGATTCTCCCTCATCACTGTTAAGGAGATGTTTTTGTGTTCCGAGTATTCTACATGAAATTACTATCTTCACATGTTATTCTACACCATGAATGGGTAGATTTTCAATTAAGAAGTATCTGTTTCTGTAGATATTTCAGTTAGTTTAGAAAGGCTTGCAGCAAGTATAGATCTAAAACTATTCATTGTTCCATTTGAACAAAATGCCATTCCGACGTTTGTAGTAAATCTTCCAGCATCTATGCTGTGACTGATCTTACTAACAGTATACATGTTATCTGCAGTTGTCCCAGTTCCAACATCAACAAAGAATTGCTGCCCATACTCTAGAAGAGGACACCCAAACATATCAATGCTTACAGATGCAGGAATAACCTGAACATCCTCGAAAGGCTGCTGTGCACCTTCTCCTACTTGTGGATCATTGCTATGACCCCTAGCATTTAATAGAAATACATCAGCCGCGCCGCCCTGTGTTGTCGAGCTAAGTGATAAATTTGTGAGAGCAGAAAATTGGCTTCCAAACGTAAAGCTAGGAACAGATGACTTTATCATCTTTTTTACATCCTCACTAGATAAGTTTGTCGTTATGACATCCCATTCAGCAGCGCTAGTTGTAGCGGCAGGAGAAGCTACATCAGAGCTTGGAGTTGTTTCTCCTTCAGCTCCGCTTGGTGGGTTGTCTTGGTTTGCTGATGCTGCTGCCTCAGAATTTGCAGAACTGCTTGAATTTTTAAGAGCAATTGCTATGTCACCGTCAGACATAGCTGATAATAAAAATAACTCCTTCGTGTGAGGAGTTGCTGACGCATCAAATACATGAACTCTAAGAATCACCTTTGAAGGGTCTAGAGAGACTGATGGGTATGTCGGGTGTGTCTCATCCACCTTCATGGCCGGAAGAGACTCAAAATAGACACGAACGTCTGGAAGATCATATCTTGGCTGTCCTCCGCCTGTGGCACCATACGTATTTCTAAGAAACTCATCTATTTCATCCTGAATAACCCTTACAGCATTCTGCTTTTCTTTCTTCTGCTCTTCTGTTTCTGCCTCAGATGTTTGAGCTTCCGATAATGCCCTGTATTTTCCTGCTAGATCAAATCCAAAATTGTAATCTGACGGGTTATTTGTAAAACTCTTGTTTATAAATGAGATAAATCCCTGTACTGACATGGCCGGATTAGACGATATATACTTTTCCATCTCTAAGAAAAATTCATTGTTATTTATCTCAAAGCTTGCGATAGATGGTAAGATTCTTGCCTCAGCTGCATTGTTATTAAATCTATAGAACATCATCTGAACCTCATCAAATTTTCCAGAACACGCGAGCGGATACCCTACAAAGCTCAAAAAAAGATTTCCTAAGGAAACAAAGTCATCTGCAACAACACCCGCAGTGATGGCCTTCTGTATGCAAACTGGGTGTGTCTCCATCATAAAGGGATCTGGTGTAGCTGCATTTCTCATACCCGACACCTTTGACCTCACCTGCTGCTTGAGTGATGAGTGGCTCGTGCTTTCTAATCCAGATGTCCCATCCTCACCAACAAGCTCCTTTATAAGAGGCTCTATATCAGCTACGCTACTCTCACCTCCCTCAGGAAGATGTTTCAAAAGCATTATAAACTTATCATATAGATCACGCGTAATAACTGTGGAGCTTCTAGATGCAGAACTCATAGAAACAGGAATTTTTTGAAGTATATCTCTTGATTGAAAATCCTTCTCTTTGCTTTTCTCTGTTGCAAGTCGTTTTGCAAGATACGGGATTATCATTCCCTTTAGCGGTGCTAGAGGCATTACCTCACCCACCCCTATTGGAATGGTTCTTATGTCCTGCGCTCCCCGTGACGCGAGTCTCACATTAATCTTTACCTGTCCGTCATTTTGAACAGTAAAATTTGTTGCGACAATATTAAATGCAGATGTGCTTCTCATGGAATTCAAAAGAGCACCAAATACATTACTATCAACATCGTTGCCCTCAGGATGTCTCCAGCCATATTCAATTATGATAAATGTAGAAGAAAATAGATCCATCGATATGAGGGGTGCTATGTCAGACATCCTAGATCTATCATGAAGAGTAAATGATAGTGTTCCTGTCTTATTTGCTAATAGATGCTGACCTACACCAGCTATATCAATTTTCAATTGATCTAGAGTTGCAAGAGGCAACATTGGATCTCTAACTCTCCCAGCTAAACCACCAAATGATTCATTTGATGAGTTTATATTAGCATTAACCATGGTCTGGGGGGATGTAAATAATTCCATTCCAGCAGAAGATACTGAAGTTCCATACGTCGTTCCATCAGATGTAGTCGCTGTGGTTAGTGCGCTAGGATCAGTGACAAGATATCCCTGGATCGTTGTCGGGAGGGCATCTCCCATACCTATCCTGTCATTACTTTCCTGATTCATTCCTAAGAATCTTAAAATTGACATCTTCTTAGTTCTCTCACCTACTATAGGAGGAACCTCAGAGACAAATCTTATATCGATATAGGGGACACACCTTGACATCTCAAGTGTTGGAATTGAATTACAAAATAGCGCGACTGCATCTGTATTTCTAGTGGGTGGACCGATTCTGAGATTTGGAAATACAAAGGCTGACAATGATGGATTTTCATATCTATCTGAATCTGCTGAATTGTTAACTCTTGACGAATTTAAGTCTGTTCTTGGTAGCATTCTTCCATCGTCACCTACACTTATTACACCTGGACGAGTTATATCATTGACGTCGAAATCAGCAAGAAGCCCAGCTGTCTGTAGCTCTCCTTGTGTACCTGACCATCCTGTAGTATCATCATAGCTAAAGATACCTTCTCCGTCAATATGTTTGGGACTATATACTACTCTCACGTATTTATCAATTCCATCATATTGATTGCCGCCGGCGTCTACTGTGGTGTTCAGATCAAATTTTGATCTTAGATACTTGGTGCTTAAGATGTCTTTTGTAAAAAATGCTCCTTCAGTATTATCCATTAAAACATACATGAGATCCTTTATAACTTGTACATCTATGTCATTGGTCGGTGATGACTCTCCGCCCAGGTCAGCAACTGATAAGGATAGGAGAGCATCTTGACTTCCTTGAGTTCCCTCGATCATCATAGATATTATGTCTGATCGACCAAGCATGCTAAAATATTGACCAAGATTTTTTACAGCGGCAGATAGATTATTCACAGAATTTGACATGTTTATCTCACAAGACTAAAGACTGTGTTCATGTCACTAGGAATTCTGATTATTGTTCCTGGAGGCACCTGCAGACCCCAGCCTATCCCACTTGCTGCAGCTATGACCCACCACAGAGAAGAGGCTCCATACGCTCCTCCGGCTATGTGATCTAGACGCTGGGCCTCTTTTAAAATCATTGTTGTATAGGGAAGTGCTCCACTGTTAATCGCGTAATATATTCTAGATGACGTTGATGGCGTCGCCAAGGTTGATCGACCTAATATTCTTGGTGTGTACTCATATCTACTAGTTGCCATTATCTATCCTCAGTCATCTTTGAACCACGTCTTGGGATCAGCGTAGTCATATGGAGACGCTGGATTGTCAGTTGCTGCTCCTGACCCTCCATGTCTTGTGTATGAGTCCTCTGATGCCGCACCGTCATCTGGGTAAGGATCGCCGGCGACATATTTCATTATATCCCCGACATTATATATTGGTGCTCTGTTGTATCCGGAGTGGTCAAGGCCTGGGGGAAGATCATGGATCGGCGTGAATGCAATATCCACCTTGACACCCATAGGTGCTCGCGAATTCCAGTCAATCTCCCAATTAAAAGACTCATCAAGCCAGTCAAAATCTAGCCTTGTCATAACTCCGGCCAGCCCTCTTCCTGCTGTGCTAGCAAATGCCTTTGTGATTGGATTGTTATTCTCATCCATGAATCTAGCAGCATCTGACATAACAATCTGCATCTGATCGGAAGGAACTCCGCTTGCAGTTGCACCAACATCTGCCAAAGCCTGGGCAAGACCTTCACCAAGTGACTGCATTGAGATCGTAGGCATGACTGTTGAATTAAACAGGAGGTCAGGGTTGGGAAGAAGATCACTGTGATCAACTATGAATAGTTTTCCCATGAGATGAATGGGAGCTCCAAGATCTATAACAGTCACAGCATATGATGTTTTTGTTCTTGGATTTCCTCTTCTCTTTGGGCCTTTGAATGTTGGAGATGACTGTGCGTCGCTCTTTCCTTCCAGCGAAACAGATGATCTCCATATAACCATGCACTTCACTGGTCTAGTCACCCTATACTCTGAGCTGTTATCTGGGCTTTGCTTAACCTGTCCCCCTTCTATATGTCCTGTCTTATACCCCCTTGCCATAGTTGCCCTAAGATAAACTATCTCTGAAGGTTTGTATCCTGTAAAAGCGTCTAGCGGTGTACCTGTTCCAGCAGATCCCGCTGCCAATATAGACGCTCCAGTTGTTATCGCTCCAGCAGCTGAGGGAGATAATGGTATGATATTTGTAGATCTATCTGGGTCCTTCATCCTAGAGACTATCGCAGCTAATCCAAGAGGATTTGCAAATCCGTTTACAAGCAATTGAGATAGTACTGCCCTCGCTGCCCTCGTGGTGCCAATGGGTGGATTGTCTCCTAGCAAAGTTAGAGGTGATGCAAATAAGGCACTGAAAGCCTCTGATCCAAAGGGCTCAGCTCGCATCTTGGACTTAACATCTATTGAAGAGGGAGTAGCTGGTTTGAGAGCTACAGCAGCATCCTCTCCCTGCACCATTGGCATCACATCTTCATCACCTATACCAAACATCCTGGCTAGATTAAACTTAGAATAATTTCCCTTTATAACGTCTCCAACCCTCATGCGTATGACGGGAGATGCTCCAAGAACTTGACTAAACGGTTGAGTAAATATAGATTTCTTATTATCTGATCCAACAGTTACCTTTGTTCCCTTTGTCCAAGAGGGATATACTAGTGTTGTGAGCTTATTAATCTTCCACCACATCTCATTGAAGTCATCCTTAGATGTCGCCACAATATAAAATGATAAAGCAATACTTCTCGTAGTATTCTTAAATACCTGAACCTCATCCATTCTACCATACCCAGACGTTCTAACGAAACTTGGACTAAAGCTATCTGTTAGTCTTGTTAAAAACGCGTGAAACGAGACTATCTCATTAGTTCTAAGATCATGAAAATAGAATGGAACATACTCTGCATCTAGTGCATTTTCCATCCTCTCAACTATATCTCCTGGAATTCTAGCATTAGGCCCCTCTGCTGAGGCATCTATATATGTTTTCTTTATTAGATTAGATCCCATCATTCCTTTTAGTGGATTGGTTCCATTGACCAGAGTTCCCATATCCTCTGCTGCCCTCATCACATTTCTTGGAATCATGTATAGCGCAGGTGTGGAACTAGTTCGCCATGCAAGAGATAGAGATGTAAGTCCGTCCTGTGTTCTGCTTTTGGATATTCTAGTCCCAGGACCGTCGGCGAGAGCGTCTATGTTCCATGGTCCTACTGAATTATTAGAGTTAACTCCTGGCATTCCGCCATTCATCTTTAGTGAGATATCACCAATAGTGGCAGCGACGTTGAGAATATTAAGAATTCCTGACATAGAAATTGAGTGAAGTATGTTTGATAGTGATGTTGATGATGATGAAGAAACATTTCCGCTCATTATGTCACTATTAACTGTGGCAAAATATTCAAAGCTTCTTAGAACACTTCTTGCAACAGCTAGCCAAAATCCTGGTGCCTCCTGAACCTGCTGATATTTTCCTATACCATCGGCCTGAGATGTATCTCCACCAAGCTCTCCATCAAATAATACCAAAAATCCTTGATTGACAGCATCAGAATAAGGATATTTTGTTGGCGTTAGAACAATATTTCTAATCAGCTCAAATTTTGCCTGAGTTGCAATAATAGTTGACTGCCCAGCAAAATATGGACCATTTCCTAATCGGGCCCTTGCATTGACCATATTATCTATTTGTCCAAACGTTTCCTGAGCTATAACAAGCATCGCTGCAATAGCTGCTGCAGCCTGTGCTATAAGTATATCTTGATTAAATTCAGATGAGAACGGTGTATCTGAAGTTGTAGTCGTTCCAAATGAGTATGTATATTTTGTACTGAAAAGGTCATCTTGTGTTAAAAAGCTTCCTTTTCCTGCTCTTGTTGACATCCCAGTCTTTGAAAATTGAGGTGAGTTATATGCCGACCTAGCTCTAAATAGTTCAGGATCAATTTTACGCATAGGGCTGCTAGAACTATCTAAGTTGTCATCTTTATCAAAATCAAAAGTATTTGGATTTGAACTATCACCTGGTATTACTGAGTTATCCCATCCGGCCATCTTTAGTAAAAGAGATGATCCCACATCCTTTAGACTGTCATTAATCATCTTTATAGAATTTTTATCAAATTTTCCTATCTCAGATTGTGATGTAGCTGTTCCTACATCATCTTTTCCAGAATCAAAATCAGTAGCATCTGTTGGAACTGGTGAGTACGCCTTAAAATCTTTCTTTGAAGGGCTAAACCTGTTATTTTGGCTTATAAAGTTCTCAACAGCTTCTTGGGCTAGTGACTCAGGAGTATATGAGGTTGAATCGGCCTCTGTGATTCCGCTCTGCGGTATGGCGGGTGCACCTTCGATACTACTCAATAAAGTATTTCCTGATCTCAGAGGTCCACCATTAACCACCTCTGTTCCGTCATACTTCATCTTCGGACTCACTTTTCCCGTCTTGTCTAGTATCTTATCAAGATCCTCACCAAATATTCCACTGTTTGAATAGGATGACATAACACTTCCAAGAGTCTCACCTTGACTTATAAACGGTCTTGTAACACCCGTATTTTCTGCTAGAACAATGCTGTCTCCACGATTTCCTGAAGCCGCCTCTTTGTTTCCTCCTTCTACAGTAAATAAATTATCTGAGATATCTACTATGAATTTTGCATAATCTCCTAGCATACCGATCGCCTCTACATTAAGATCTACGAGAGGCTGTCCTGTTTCCGGATCTATGCCCAAATCATCTCCAACTTTTGCAAGACCATCAAAGTCCTCATCATCGATGGTATATGAGATCATATCAGATGTCGCTCCAATTGATCTTAAAAAGTCTTTTAGTTTTTCTCTTGCCATCCCTTTATACCATCCTCAGACGTTAAGTGGTCAAGATTTTCTACCACATTTTGAAATCCATCATCTGTTGATATTTTTTCACCAAAATCATTAATGAATCTCTCATATCCCTCTAATATCCTCATCATGTCATTCTCAAGCTTTTCACGATCTTCATCACTTAACTTCTCAGCACAGCTTCTGTACAGGGGATTATTACGAACCTTATCTATTAATGACATACTTCTCTCACTATTCTACATTTCCAAATGTAACTATTGTTTCTCCAGGCTCTATTCCCAATACCTGCTCTAATTTCTCTCTACCCAGCTGTATGGTTAGCTGAACAGGAATTTCTGATGTCTGTGCAGCTGTGTTTGCAGCTGTTAATAATTCTTTTATTGCCATTAGATGGTTAACAGTTTCTACGCTTTGCTCTAGTGCTGAAGCAGCAATTAGGTCATTTGTCTCTCGTATTAATTCGAGCTGTCCAACAAGCGCTCCGGATTCTTCCTGTGCTCTATCAGCATTTAGTGCAAGAACACTTGCAACTTCTCCTGTTTCGCCGTCTTCGGGACTAGCCTCTTCACCTCCAAAATTGATGCCTGTTAAGTCTGCTATTCTCTCAAGAATTCCTGCGACAACAACTGTTCCTTCCTCTGCTGTAGCAGCAGCAGCTGAAAGAGCACTTTCAATTATTCCTCCGGACTCTTCCTGTGGCTGAAGAAGAGGAAGAATAGAAAGGATCTGTCGAACGGTCATGTGTATTTCTTTAAGATAGCCCCCTTCTGTAGTGGGTCGACCTCCGGCGCCACCTTCGTCGCCATCAGCTTCTGCACGTGCCGCTGCTTCAGCCTGTGCCTGGGCTGATTGACGAGATGCCTCAGCAGAGCTAGCTAGCTTCTCCCACGTCGTAGTGCCGCCCGCTACAAAATCTCTTATCTCTTCTGGCTTTGCAGGAAGCATAGCTGTAACACTAGCAAGTGTATCTGCTCCGAGTTCACCGCCTTCAGCCTTCACCTGTTCTAAAAGAGCTCTGGCAGTATCTTGATCACTCATGACCTGCCTCTCTGTAGCAGCTGCCTGACTATTGAATATCATCTCAAGCTCTTTCTCCCAGTCCTCTCCCAGCTTCATCCTATCTGCTAGAGATTTTCTCTCTTCCTCTGTTAGATCAGAATAGCTTGATCCTAGTCTTCCCACCTGTTTCGCCATCTCATTGTAAACAGATCCTGATGTCTTTAGCTGTTTTTTGAGTTCCTTTGTGGCGATCTCTGTCATATTATTAAATGTCTGTCCTGTGGCATCATCTACTCTCTCTAAGCTCAAGTCCCACGCAGCCCTGAATCTTGCAGATGTCTTTGACTCAGACTCACCAAGAAGACCTGACTCCTCTAGCTTTCTCTTCATGGATTCAATTAGCTCAGTAAATTTTGTTTCCACGGTTTCAAATGCAGTTTCAAATCCAGCCGTTATTCCCTCAGCAGACTGTCCCAGTTCTTTGACCGCCTCTGCTCCCTTGCCAGTTCCTAGCTGTGTTAAAGATCCCGCCATTTTTACAGCGTCTTGCTCAATAGATAGCGCGGCATCCTGGAAAGGAGCCATTATACCTCTTCGTGCCATTGTCGCTAGTGCCTCGGCTGTCAGCTCAGATGCATCTCTGATCATGTCGATGTCATCTTTTACAGATTTGAGTGCCTCCTCTGGATCCATCTCCTCTGATGCAGCTGCTAGATCCTCCATTCCGCTTATTGCTGCTCTCGGATCTAAAAGTCTCTCAACTGACTCAACATCCTTAAGCGCCAGCTGCTCCTGAATAAATCTCTTCTCATAGAGGGTTAATGTGTCAACTGACTTGCCTGCTGCCAGGAAGCTCTCTCTCATATCCCTTAGGAACTTATCCTGATCGGTATTTGCAGACTCCATCATGGCCATTGCATCCATCTGAAGACCGAATACAGAGGTTAGATTGCTAACTGTTCCAGCAGCTTGATCAAATCCTTGGAACTTACCGAGCATATTTCCAAGATCTGAGTAATCTATTCCTATCTGAAGAAGAGCTGTGGAGATTCTTGCAGCCTCCTGAACAGTCACATTTCCAAAGTTTTTGGTATCTTCCATTATTCCATGGACGTTTTTAGATATCAGCTTTGATGATATACCGGTTCTAAGTTCAATTCCCTTCGCGGCGGCTGCAGCCTCCTGAAGCATATCAGTTCCAGCCTTTCCTGTTAGGCTTATCTGACGTTGAACGAATGTTCCCACCTCAGCCTGCGTTAGCCCTAGGCCCTTGCCAAACATTCCCATCTCGATGACCATCTCTTTTGATGCGTCACGTGTCATTGCAAGTGCATTTATTGGATCTCCAGATAGCTCTGTGAAATATCCCATAAGATCGCCTAGATTGTCAAATGCAAACTGAAGCCCTTGATCTTGGACCATGTAGGCATCATTTGTCGTATTCACATACATTTCGTACGTGTCACTGACAAGCTCTCTCATCGCCGCGGATTGATTATTTGCACCCTGATTGATATCATCTCCAAGGCCGCCAAACTGTCTTTGAATATCCCCTACAGCCTGTCGAACATCTCTGTCAACGTATCCAGAAATAGCCTTTCCAGCACCGTCAAATGTTCTCTCAACATTCTTAGCAAAACCCTCTAGAACCTCACCCAGACCTGCAACTCCGCTACCAGCAGCGGCTGTTGATGATTCAAAGCTACTCATTCCAGAAGAGAATCTACTTGCCCCTGCTTCTAAATCAGATCCTGCACTTCCCAGCAGCGCTGATATCTCTGCATCTGTTGCTGCTAGATCTAGAGCTGCGCCTTCAGCCTTCTGCCTTATAAGATCATGTATGCGAATCTGCTGCTTTAGAGCTTCATTAACACCACGTATTGATGCGTTGACTGCATCTACAAGCCTCTTTTGTTCTTGTAGCTCTCTGGTATCAGCCACACGCGCCTCCGACTATACATATTCAGTAAACGAAGATCACTTAAAGCTCTTTTCACCCGAAGCCTTGATCATTTCATCGATAGCTTTCATATTATCTTGCATGCTTGTCTGGGTGTCCTGACTTTGCTGGCCTCTGCTTTTCTTTCTAGCATCTGACCTCTTCTTGAATTCAGAACCCAGACGACTTATGAACCATCGCCTGTATGTTACAGGAAGGTTTCTTACATCAGAATAGCTCATATTGAGATGATATTGAAGTAGAAACGCTTCTTCTAGAAAAGACTCTCTCCACTCAGTCCGTGGGCCAAAAAAACCCGGCGCCGATCGGAAGAGATACACGAGATTCCTGGTTGCATTGAGCGCAACTCATCCATACAGACATGTCAATTCCGGGCTCATGATTCTCTATAAATGTTCTTAACTTTCTAGAGTCTAGCGCTGGCATGTCTTTAACGAATGCGTTTATCTTATTCCTATCACTTACTCCCTCAATTGAAACAATTAATTGCTCCAGTCTGGATGTGACAAGACTATCAATCTTTGCATCAGGCATCATCTTTCTGCGACGTTCCGCCGTCAGATTCATCTCTTCCTCATCAGCCCCCCTTAGGAATCTGAAGTGAACTTCCTTCCCAGTTACGGGAAGCTTAAATGAGAATACATTCTCTCCTTGTCTAACTGGATCTAATGTTAGACGCTTTATCTCTAGGTTTGATAGGTCAAAATTCTGGCTGCTCTTTTTTCCACATTCCGGACAATTTACCTCTGCATTATACGATGTCCCATATCCTGTGATCCTAACAGATACCATCAGAGCATTTCTATCTCCGATAAGCATATCTCTAACATCTATATCTTTTTCAACTAAGCAAGATTCGAGCAAAGTTGTTATTACTATGCCTTGCTGAATAAGGGCTCGAGAAGCAAGTATATCCTCATCACGAGCTGTCATAGATCTTATGTGAAGAAGATTTTTATTGTGAAGCCCAGATCCCTCAGAATACACTTTTCCCTCAGATGGAACCGGAACTCCCTCTACAGGAACATCCCAACCAAAGTCATCTTTCATTACATTGTGTGTTTGAACACCTTGATGATCCGACAAAATTTCCTCTTTCTTTATTCTAAAAATATACTGGGTTCTATGTAAAGGTAAATTAAAATAAAAAAGCCCTCCTTAATAGGAGGGCTTTAAATAAAAGAATCGTGAGTATCAGTATTGCAAAACAGCGTTATCATACCGAAGCGTGATAGCGATCTCTACAGGGTCTGATTCATTTTCATAGGTAAGGTTATTAAATGTTGCATCCTGTAAAAATGCACCCTTTATATCCCAAAGCTCTACAACTGTTCCAATTGGATCTAAAAGCTTTAGCTGGCAGTCACGCTTATAGAAGTCTGCGTATCCAGCACGACCAGATACAGACTCATAGTGCGTTCTAATCCACTCCATGACCTGTTGTGCTCCTGATGGTGCAATCGGATCATACAGTGTGAGTGCGATCGGGTCAAATGTGAGCCTCCCTGATACATAACGCTTTGCATTTATCCAGGGAATTTCCTTTTGAGCCAGTGTAAATTTAGGTCTACTAGTTGTTTTCATCAAAAAGGCATCAATACCTTCTATCGCAAAAATCCACCTAAACTGCCTTTTGGGCTCAAATTTATTAGGTAACATATCGGTGACGGATAACGTCTCAGCCATTTCTTCTATCTCCTAAAGAGTTTATCATTCTTAAGTATCTAGCTTGCAAAATTTATTCTATGCATTTTGGAATGCATCTCCTGCATTTGTTACAACAAAGTCAAGTGCTATAAATTCTGCTGTACGTGTAGGCTGTAAGAATATCTTGCCCCTTAGGGTGTTATTCTCAATATCAGCCTGCGTTGTTGTTGTTGCATCGATTACAACCTTGTATCTATCAACACCACTTCTCTCCTGTACACTCTGTAAAATGGGTGTAACAAGAGCATTAAACCTATCAAGAGTCTCCTGCCTATTTGGCTCAAATAACATGGTGTTTGCAACACGTCTGACAGATCTTCTCACATTTATGAGAAGCCTTCTAACATTAACCCTGTCTAGAGAAGAGTCTGTTGCAAGAAGTGTCTTTTGACCAAATACCATTAATCCAGTTCCTGGGAATGCAGTGATTGGGTTTATATCTGCATCATAAAGCGTGTCCATGTTTGCCTTGCTGACAGGCACCTTTGAATATAGCGAATCCTTTAGAGCTCCTCTTGTAAATCCAGCAGGTGCGAACCACGGATATCCAACAGCGTCATTGATAGCAAAGGCACCAAGAACAGCAACTGAAGGAGGAGCTTGAACATTTGTATTTGTCGTAGGATCTGTCATAATGACATCTGGGAAATAAGCTGATGCAAAGGATGAATTTAACCCTCTATTCTTAAAGGCTGCTACTGTGTAAGCTACACTTGGATTAGAGACGGATGACGTTATTACTGTATTGATTTCATCTCTTTCCTCAATATCCATGATATAGAGCGCATCAAATCTATTCTCAATAGCATCTATTGCATAATTTGTAACAGCTGCCTGTCTAATTCCAGGAATCACAAGAAGGTTTATGTCAACATCAGATTTAGTTCCCATCATGTCAACAGCTTTTCTATATGCTGCTACTGTGGGTCCATTTGTGCCGCCCTGATTTGTCTCATCATCCATCTCTCTCTTAGCAGCTGCATTTGAAAGATCCATTCTATCCTGGTTGAACATATCAGTTCCATCAAAGCCACCTTGAAGAACAAATGTGAACTTTGAAAACCTTCTATTTCCTTGCGTCTTTAGATCCGAGACCTTTAATGCCCTAGTCTTGTTTCCCGTATTTGCTGTAATAGATCCGTTTCTCACATAAGATGCGCTAACCCACTCATTAACATCTGCAATGGTATCAGAACCGGTTCTAACCTGAATTCTTTCTAGTGAGAAAATATTATTATTAAATCTATCACAGTCTAAAACTGTTCCATTTGAATCTGCGACGCCAGCATTGTTTCCAACAGAAAAGTTTCTATTAGATAGTGCGAAATCTGGGAAGTATTTTACTCTAGATCTCCATGTATTGTCTTGAACTGAAGAAAGATTGGTCTTTGAAACTGAAACCTTTCTAGAAAATTGACATCCCCAGTAAAGTGATGAGTTTGTATTTTTATTGGGAGCTGTTCCTATTGCTACACTTTCTCTAAACTGAACAGGTGGTGTGACAGCTCTTAGGTATGAATAAGACTCATTGCCTTGATATCTTTGGTTAATCTGGGACTGACTAACTGTACATAGAATATTGCTTCCAGATGTTACAAGGTGATCGAGACCTCTAAAGCCCATCGGAAGTGATGACTTCGGAAGCTCTCCTGCCTTCAGCTGATCACTTTGCTCTATTCTAATATAGTTTGATATAACTGGATGATTACCCTGTACAACTATCTTCTGTGACGCTGTGGCCTGATCGAAGTCAAAGTATGTATTTTGATCTCCAATGACTCTTGCTATAAACTTATCACTAGAAGGATCAAGGGACAATCCTCTGTAAGACTCTAGGGGTCTCTTCTCCTCATCAGTGTCATCAAATGATCTAACAATGAGATCAAACGTTCCATATTCATAGGAGTCTACCAGAGAAGGCTTAATATTTTCAATTGAAATCTTAAAGAGGTCGTTGGTAAATGATCCATCTGATATAGAGAACACCCTGAACAGACTGTGCTTCGTTCCAGCAAAATCCTGCGATATAACTGCGGGTGATCTTGGAGCCTTAAATCTATCTTGGAATGAATCATAGTCTGGAACTGATGCATTTCCTGTATTTCTAGCTAACGAGCTTGTTAGCAGGAATGCGATATCTTCCTGCGTTCCTTGAGCTGCATGTGAGTACCAGTCATTTTTAATTACTCCTGATCCAGTTGCCTTTACGAATGCTGGGTGGATATCGTATCTTGCATAAAGAAGGTGTCCCTTCTTTTCCATCTCGAGAGGATCTGTGTTTAGCACATTTCCAAAGTAAGCTGGAGACTCTAGGTCAAATGATGCTGTGATTATATTTGGACCCTCACCGGTGGCCTTGTGCCCATTTAGAAGCATGACAAAGTTCTGAGTGGCAAGATTTAGTGTTCCTGTCATAGCTCCGCCGTATGCGAACCCTGTGCTAGTTTGACCATTTGTTGCAGATGCTGTTACAGCACCTGTTCCAACTACATTGCTTCCATTACTTGTTCCAGACAGCCCCAGTATGACACCAGACGGAGCCATGAGAACACCTCGTATAATCGGGTGAGATCCTGTTCCGCCTAATTTAGTATCTCCTGATATTCCTGCGTCTTTAAGCAATGAAGACCCAGCTGAGTCAGATAGGAAGCATCCTAGAAAGTATGTTCTTCCCAGATCACTATATGGGCTAGTTGCGTAAGGATTTCTTGCAACTGTACCTCTATCATCTATCTGCTGTGATCCCACAACAAATCCAGCCCTGTTTACCTTTCCAGTGCTAGTATTTCTCTTCTTTGCATCTCCGACACCAAGAACTCTAATATAAGTTAAAGCCTGCGCGTTCTTTAAAAATTGACTAACAGCAAGAGGTCCAAACTTTTCACCATCTGTGTTTCCAAATATGCGAGAAAAATTTCTATAGTTAGCTACGGTTACAGGAACGAATGCTGGGCCCTGATTAGCAGTTCCCACTACACCCGCTGGAGTCCCAACAGGACCTGCAACTGTAGGTGCTGAAAGATCGATTTCAGTTGCTGTAACACCGGCACTGTTAAAAACTGTCTCAGCCATTTATCTCTCCTAAAGATTCTATCAATATGTATCCGTTACTCAAAACTTACTCCAGCATTAGTGATGATAAAGTCTATAGCTATGAACTCTACGGCTCTTGTGGGAACAACCACTATTCTTCCATTGAGAATGTTATTTTCTACATCCTCTTGCGTGTTATTGCTTGCATCCATTACTACCTTAAATTGATCAATTCCTTGCTGGCTCTGAACAAGAGCTAGAAGAGGTGTGGACTGAGCGATAAATCTAGCTCTTGTCTCAGGAGTGTTCTGCTCAAAGACTATCTTATTCGCAACATCAACAATTATTCGTTTGACCTCTAGAAGCATTCTTCTTACATTAACACGATCAAGAGAAGTTCTTGCCTGCTGGAGGGTCTTCTGTCCAAAGATAACGAATCCTGCTCGAGGGAATGTGGCTATTGGATTGATTCTAGCGTCATACAGCTCATCTCTATCAGCCTGGTTTAATCTAACACGTACATTTGTTACAAAGTCAAGAGACCCTCTATTGAATCCTGCTGGCGCGAACCATGGATAGGAAACATTATCACTAAATCCTATAGCTCCGATTACAGCAACTGATGCTGGTACATCGACAAGTTGATTGTTAATTGGATCATTTATCGTAACATCTGGGAAATATGCGGCTGCATAATTGTTGTCTAATGCTCTGGACTCAAGATCTTCTAGTGTCTTTGTAACGCTAGCTAGTCCAGTTCCAGCAAAGATTCTATTTCCAGAAGAGTCGTATCCTGGAATCTCCATTATATAGAATCCCTTTCCGTAATCCTCAAGCTGACCAAGGACATAGTCTGTAAGTGCTGTATCTCTGATCCCTGGAATTGCTATGAGGTTTGCTCGAGAAGACATAGGATCTGTAAGAATTCTTGCTGCTGTCCTATATGATGCTATGATGTTATTTGTCTTTCCTATTCCAAATGCATTGTCATCGCCCATCTTTAAGCCAATATCAGGAGATGCAACAGCCTTTCCTCCTGTGTCACCAGAAGAAGCTCTGTCATCCATTCTGGCCATATCCTTGTCAAGAATATTGACACCATTGAATCCGCCGTACATCATGTTTGTAAACTTAGAATAGTCAACAAACTTATTAAAGTATAGAGATGATGTCATAGCCAATAGTGTTGCGAATGTTACTCTCTTCGTGATATATCCGTCACTCACAGCATACGTCGCAAGATCAGGAGATCCATTTCTAATATAGGCTGTCTCAAGAATGTGCTCTTTAACTGTTCCAGTTATTGCATTATTTGCAGTGGCACCAAGGTTATCTAGGCCATTAGACTGTTGAACTGAATTTTTAAGAGCAACTCGAGCTAATGTGAACTTATTGCAATTAAATTCATCTGCTCCGGCGCCTGTGACGAGTGTATCTAGCTTCTTTATTCCTAAGAATTTAGAATATGATCTAAATAATCCGTTCACCTCGGTTGAGGCATTCGAGTTTAGAACTGCATTTGATAACGATCCTGTTCTTGGAATGGAATCAAATTTGCATCCCCAGTAATATCTTGAATCTGCTATCTCTTCAGACCCTTGCTGTCCGACGAACGCAGGAGAAAGCCTGACCTTTCCTCTAGTACACTTGAACCTGAGCGGCACTGGGGGAAGAATAGACGAGCTCAAAGCTGAAACCGGACCGCTCAAGGTCATAGCCTCAGTACTTCCAGTGTAGAAAGTTAATCTTCCCGGACCAACAGTTCCGTTTGCTTGAACACCCCTTGTCGCTCCTCCAGGATTAGAGTATGTTCCCCTAATGCTTTGCAAGGTATCTGTTAATGAGTCATTGGTCTTGATGACTGGAAGGCCTCTGAATCCAAATGGAAGCGCATCTTTTGGTATCTTTTTCTGCTGTAGCTCTGTGCTAAGCACAACTCTAATCCTAGATGATTTATTTGGATACTTACCCTTTACAAGCAGTCTACGTTCAGACTCTAACTCGGCGTCAAAATTGTAATATGCCTTAAAATCACCTATCTTCTTTGCTATAAAGTTAGAATCATTAGGATTCAATGTGCAAAGTGGGTATCTCTCAAGAACCTGTGGTGATGTATCAGAGTCATCAAAATTTCTAACCTCAATAGTAAAGGTTCCATACGGATCTTTAGGATTTGTTGGCTTCTTTAGACTTGATATAGAGATCTTATACTTCTCATTCGCAACAGATCCGTCTGATATCGTCTCAAAATAGAATAGCTCCCACTCCTTCTTTCCGTATGGCTGGGATATGAAGTATGTTGTTCTTGGCGCAGTGTATCTTGTGTCGAATCTTCCGAATGCATCCCTGTATGTCAGCCCGGATATTCCTGACGCAGCAGATCCAGATGCTGATCCAGAGCAAATAGCTATAGCGTTTGCGGCTGTGTCAACTGTTAAAATCTCATCCTCTACAGGAAAAGCTGCATAGAGAAGGTGCTGTTCTGACTCAAACCTCTCTGGATCAGTGTTAAGGACATTTCCAAAATAGTTGTCGTCTGTGGGATTCAGCGACGCTGTAAATACTTTTACATTAGAATATCCATCCGCTGTCCAGTTTGCCGCTGTAGATGAAAGGACAAGCTTAAATGTCTTATATAGTCTATCAGAAGAGGTTGGATTAACTGATGCATAATCATCTAGCGCAGTAGATGGAGAGTACTTCTGGTCGTAGTCAAGAACCTCAACTCTTGTTCCAGTAGCTGAGAATATCATACCACGAACAATATTAAAACCCTGTGGACCTGACTGGTCGGAGAAGCTATTATTGGATGTAAAAGAAGGAAATCCAACAGACTCATTAGAAGATGTTAGGTGTCTTGCACAAAGAAACTGAACACAGCCTCTGTGGCCGCTCAGTGGTGCGTCATCTGATACAGCTGTGCCTATTATTCTGAATCCTGCGTGCTTTACGAT
>Ga0209434_1000236_pt1 | contig 28496 bp, 20 predicted proteins | sample ETNvirnome_2_300_FD_184068 | JGI IMG/M metagenome (GOLD analysis project Ga0209434, IMG submission 184068) | Marine viral communities from the Pacific Ocean - ETNP_2_300 (SPAdes) (version 2) | ecosystem: Environmental > Aquatic > Marine > Oceanic | place: Pacific Ocean | collected 2013-06-22 | reverse complement strand
AGAAATCGCTATGATTGCTTCCAAGGGGGTTTGTTTTCACACGCCCCCGGGGACTTCACATGCGGTTCATGCGCTGACTCCTGCAACCTGTATCTCTCTGCTTTCAAAACCGTGGGATGAATGTAAGGAGCCAATTATTCATGAGGACTTAATTCCTCAAGATAATGAATATATCGAATATGCGAAAAAACAAGGTTTTGAGCACTCCATAGAAGAGGTAAAAGAAAAAAAAGAATAATATGAAGAATATAGCGGTAATGGGCGCCCAAGGTTTTGTTGGTAGAGCTATCTGCAATGAAATAATGAAATTTAAAGATTTTAATTTGATACGAATAACTCGTTCGGATGATTTACAAAATCGAATTCAACAAGCCGACGTAGTTATTCATTGTGCTAATAGTTCAAAACGCTTTTATGCCAACAATAATCCTAAAGAAGATTTTATAGACACTGTAGAAAAGATGAAAACTGTTAATTTCCTTTTGGGCGAAAGAAAGCTGATATTAATCAGCACAGTATCAGCTAGATTGCAATTAGACACCCCATATGGCAGAAATCGTAGATCTTGCGAATTGATGGCAAACACATCAAAAAATTTAATCATTCGCCTGGGTCCGATGTACGCAAAACAAAACGAGAAGGGCGCCTTGTTTGACATTATAAAAAATCAAAAAGTTTATGTTAACGAAAAGACCAAATACGCGTATACTAATGTTAGTTACAATGCACAAAAAATTATAGAGCTATTAGATAAAACAGGTATTATTGAAATTGGCGCAAAAAATGCCATAAGCCTGGGATATTTAAAAAAAGAAATTGGTTCTACGTCATTATTTGAAGGAAGAGATGATACACAAATCATATTATCGGATCAAAATGATGCACCTGACGCTTTTGCAGTTATTCCGTTTGCAAGAAAAATTAAAAAAATGATCACCAAAAAAGAAGCAATGGAGATAGAATGAAAAAAGCTCTTATTACCGGCATTAATGGACAAGACGGTTCTTATTTGACCGAGTTTCTCTTAGAAAAGGGATATAAAGTTTATGGAATTGTAAAAAGAAATTCAATTGCCGAAAATCAAACAGCAAGAATTCAACACATTTATCCCGAAATAAAGAACAATTTATATCACGGCGACATATGTGATATGGCATCACTTTTGTCGACTTTACACAAAGTGAAGCCCGATGAAATTTATAATTTAGCAGCACAGTCGCATGTTAGCATAAGCTTTGATCAGCCGATATATACCACTCAAACAATTGCAATTGGCATTTTGAATCTTTTAGAAACAATGAGAATTATTTGTCCCACCGCGCGGCTTTATCAAGCCAGTTCATCGGAAATGTTTGGGAACAATATTGATGATGATGGATTTCAAAGAGAAACAACCCCAATGAGCCCTGTTAGTCCATATGGGTGCGCAAAAGTTTATGCTTATAACTTAGTTAGAAACTATAGAAATGCATATGACATGTTTTTAAGTAATGGGATTTTATTCAATCATGAATCCCCTCGCCGGGGTACTAATTTTGTTACAAACAAAGTTGTTAAAGAAGCCGTAAAAATAAAGAAAGGCTTAGCAGATAATTTATTTCTGGGCAATTTAGAATCGACCAGAGATTGGGGGCATTCTAAAGATTATGTTGAAGCCATGTGGCTTATATTGCAACATCACGAAGCAGATGATTTTGTGTGCTCCACTGGGATTTCTCACAGTGTTAGGCAACTTGTGGAATATGTATTTGGCCAGCTCGATTTAGATTGGAAAAAGCATGTTAAAGTTGATAAAAAATATTACAGACCACAAGAATTGAAAAATTTAAAAGGAGACTGTAGCAAGGCAAAAAATATCCTTAATTGGCATCATAAGTATACCTTTGAAACAATGCTTGATGAAATGATAGAATTTTGGATTAGAAAATTATAAAAAAACAAAATGGAGAACTGATGAAATCAAAAGAAAAACTTAAATTAAACCTGGGTTGCGCTAAAAGAAAAATCCATGGATTTGTAAATGTCGATATAAGGGAAGATATGAATCCCGATGTTGTAGCTAATATTGCAAAAATTCACGAAAGCTTTAAAGAAGTAGATCTGATTTACGCATGCCATGTTCTGGAACACTTCCCTCTTAGACCCTCTTCCTTCCAACCAATTACATGGAGAGAAGTTTTAAAAAGTTGGCATACAACGTTAAAAGACGGCGGTATTCTTCGCCTGGGGGTTCCCAACATAGAAGAAGTTTGTAAATATTATTTGGCAACAGGCGATTTAGATGTTTTATATGCTTTCTTTTATGGCGGTCAAAATTACGACTTTGATTATCATTATCATTGTTGGAGTTTCAAAACTCTCAAGAGAGATCTTTTAGACATCGGCTTTAAAGAAGTCAGAAGATATGATTGGAGAAAGACAGAGCATTTTTATGTGGATGATTATAGTCAATCATATTTGCCGCATATGGACAAGGTTAACGGTACCTTGTTGGCTTTGAATGTAGAAGCTGTGAAGTAATGCAAAATGTTTTTTGCAAAAGAGATGAAAAAGCATAATGAAATTGAAGGACTAAAAGAGTTATTTTTAGATTATCAGTCTGATCTTCGCGGTGAAATTTGGCCAGTTTTTTCAGAGAATGATTTTTTGCCTTTGTTCAAGGAGGATAAAATATCAATTTCTAAGAAAAATGTGTTGAGAGGCTTACATGGGGATTCAAAAGTTGATAAACTAATAACATGTGTTTATGGAGAAATACAATTGGCTGTTGCAGATATGCGAAAAGATTCCTCTACATATGGGAATTGTTTGATATTTCATTTAACAGATGAAACTCCGAAGTCTATATTTGTACCAGCCGGCTGTGTAAATGGACATTTGTGCTTGAGTGAGAAATGCATTTTCTATTATAAGTGGTCTGAGAAGTATTCAGGACCATCGGAACAAATTACAATAAAATGGAATGATGAAAGATTTAATTTTTCATGGCTCAACAAAGATCCAATTTTATCCGAAAGAGATCTAAATGGAATTAATTCGAAAGGAGTTTATTTATGAATATTAAATTTCCATTAGCAAAAGAAACAATTAATGATGAGGATATCGACGCGCTATGTACGTGGCTTAAGGGTTATCCTCGTTTAACAAAAGGACAACTTACATGGGATGTTGAAAGAGATTGGGCTGAATATATAGGCACTCAATATGCGGTGTTTAACAACTCAGGCTCCTCGGCAAATCTTCTGATGATCGCTGCAGCCAAAGAATGCGGCAGAATTGCTAACAAGAAGATTGTCGTGCCTTCTGTAGGTTGGGTAACTACGATTGCTCCCACGATTCAGCTTGGCTTAACACCAATCATGTGTGGTGCAGATCCAGATACCTTTGGGATTAATTTAGATCAGCTAGAAGAAATCTGTGAACGTGAGAATCCTGATGCAGTAATATTTGTACAGGTCCTTGGCGTCCCACACCACCGAGAGCGTCTTTTACAACTTAAGAAGAAGTACGGCTTTACTTTGTTAGAAGACGCCTGTGCTGCCCTAGGAGCCTCGTATGCTGATGGTTCTATGGTCGGTACCGTTGGAGATATGTCATCGTTCTCGTTTTACTTTGGACACCAACTGTCAACAATCGAAGGCGGTATGGTGAATACCGAAGATAAAGAGCTATATGAGATGCTTCTCATGCTTCGCAGTCACGGCTGGGCCAAAGACTTAAGCAAAGAATCGTCTGATACTCTTATGAAGCAATATGGTGTTGATGATTTTCATTCTCCGTTTACGTTCTTTATTCCTGGTTATAACCTAAGATCCACAGATTTACAGGCTTTCTTGGGTATTAGGCAGGTGCAAAAAGCCGACTGGGCTGCTAGTTGTCGTAATAACAATCATCGCTTGTATGCTGAAAAGCTTGAAGGAGTTGTGGAATTCCAACGGTGGGGCGATAATGTACCTGTATCTATTTCTTTCGGCGCCCTAGCAGATAACACAGAACACCGAAAAGAAATTGTAACACGCTTAGTGGAAGCTGGCATTGAAACACGTATTTTTAGTGCTGGTAATCTAGGTCGCCATCCCTTTTGGACTGATCTCTATGAAGAGTTTCGAGATGAAGTGAGTGATAATATTCATTCTAGAGGGTTCTTCATTCCAAATTATCCCGAGTTAACTCCCGAGGAGATTGAATATATCTGCGATATTGTCAAAGGTAAATGATGCGTATTTTGGTGATTGGTGAGAGTTGTGTAGATGTTTACCAGTATGGTGACAGCGTGCGGCTTTGCCCAGAAGCGCCTGTTCCGGTATTTATTTCTAATGGCGTCAGGAACAACAATGGTGGTATGGCAATGAATGTTTATAATAATATTGAGTCGCTTATTGGCAACGATGAAAATATTACGGTAGATATTTATACCAATGATGAGTGGGAAAAAATTACGAAGAAGAGGTATGTAGATTTTCGAACCAATTATATTGTGGTGCGCGTAGACGAAAATGAAAATCTGTACGGTAACAGCTCTGTGCGCGAAATAGATTTTGACGAGTATGATGTAGTGGTTATATCGGATTATAATAAGGGATTTCTTTCCACTGTGGATATTCACTATATTTCTAAACAGGCACCAGTTACCTTTTTAGACACTAAAAAAATATTAGGATCCTGGTGTGAAGCTATTAACTACATTAAAATTAATGATGTAGAATACGCCAAAACAGAACACAGCCTTACTGAAAAACTTCAAAATAAAATGATTATCACACTTGGACCAGACGGTTGTGAATATTTGGGACAAAGATATCCGGTTCCCAAGGTGGAAATAAAAGATGCCGCCGGCGCTGGAGATACTTTTATTGCCGCCGTGGCGGTGGAATATATGAGATCTAAAAGCATGCACAAAGCAATAGAGTTTGCAAACGTATGCGCAACTAAGGTGGTACAGGTGAAAGGAGTGGGAACGGCGTGATGATTTGGACAAACGGATGCTTCGATATTTTACACTGCGGTCATATTGACATGTTTAAATATGCGAGCTCTCTTGGTGGTCGATTAATTGTCGGCATTGATTCGGATAGACGAGTCAAGGAGGCAAAGGGTGGCGATCGCCCAATAAACAACGAACAAGATCGAAAGAAGGTGCTCGAAGCTATTCGTTATATTGATGAGGTTATAATCTTTGATAACGACGAAGAGCTTAAAAAAACTATAGAAAATAGTACAATACATACTATAGTGGTTGGATCGGACTGGGAAGGCAAGAAAGTAATCGGAGCTGGTCTGGTTACTAACGTGGTATTTTTTAATCGTATGAGTGGCTATTCTACAACTAATTTAATAGAGAAAATAAACAATGGTGTATGTGTTTGATATAGATGGCACCATTTGTACAAGCACCAACAGCGAGTACGAGAAGGCTACGCCACTAAAAGATAGGATCAAGAAGGTTAATGAAATGTACAAGGACGGTCATACGGTTATATTTTTAACTGCGAGGGGGATGGGACGCAGCGAAAACTCGGCTGCATACGCCAATAAAGCATTTTATGAGTTTACCAAAAATCAATTGGATTCATGGGGCGTTAAATACCACTCTTTATTTTTAGGCAAACCAGCAGGAGATTTTTATATTGACGACAAAGGAATCAATGCAAACAACTTTTTTACCGATTAAGTTTGTCCCCAAGGGATGGGGCTTCGAAAAGTGGATCGTTAATTGTGAAGAATACTGCGGCAAACTACTTTATTTTGTTAAGGATAAGAGATGCTCGTGGCACTATCACAAATTAAAGGACGAAGTATTTTACGTTCAGTCTGGTAGACTGCTTGTTAAATACTCAGATGGAGATGATCTAAATTCGGCAAAGGAAATGATGTTGGGTCCCGGTGATAACTTTCATGTATATCGCGGACTTCGACATCAGATGCTGGCATTAGAAGATACAGAATTGTTTGAGTTTTCGACTCAACATTATGACGAAGACAGCCATAGGCTGAAGAAAGGAGACTAAAATGCACTTAAGTGATCAAGCAATGGGTGCCATCATGATGGCGCTTCAAAAATGTTTATTAGAGCAGAGGGATATTATACCTATGTTGCAGGGGATGAAGTTTCATGTTGATACAACAGACGACTCCCTTGCGGTGTTAAACCCCCCAGTGGTTAATCTGGCGGGTACCGAGCTAGGAGAAGAAATTCAAGCGCTGCTGTCCGAGGAGGAGTAATGCCGCGTTACCTCTATAAATGTGATCAATGCAAGGAGTTGACGCCGGCTATGCACTCTTATAAGGAGCGGCTCACCGACTGTAAAAAGTGTGGCTTTGTTGGCTCTTTGAGGAAGCTTTTAACGAAACCAAATTTTTCAAAAAAACACAAAACTATAAGAAAAGTTGGAGACGTGACAGAGCGGTTTATAGAAGAGGCGAGAGACGAGCTGTTAATTCAGAAAGAAGAGATGGATAAGGATAGATGACTGGTACCATAATTTTAATTTTTTTAACTCTCGGATCGCTCCTTCTTAACGCGTTTTTGATTTGGTATATCACCAAGATATTATCCAAGTTGCTGTATACTTCCGATAATTTGGGAGATCTTTATATGGTGTTTAGCTTGTATGGGGATTTTATAAAAGAGCTATATGAAATGGATATGTTTTATGGAGAGCCCATATTAGAAGAGTTAATAAGAAAAACCAAGATGGTACGAGAAGAGATAGAGAAGTTTGAGGAAATATATGAATTGACGACCGATGTTGTGATGGTTGATGAGGAGGAAGCCGATGGCTACGAAGAAGCGGTCCAAGAGACGTAAGAATCATTATTTTACAAAAGTACACGAGGAGGCAATAGTAGAATATGCCAAACTGACCTCGGAGCACCAAGAAAGAAGAACTCAACTATATGTTGAGTTTATCCAGCCGGCGTTTAATGAGATGGTAAATAAAATAATTTTTACTTATCGCTTCACATCGTTGCCGAATATTGACTCGCTTCGGGATGAGTGTAAGGTGTGGCTCACCACCATATTGGACAAATATGACCCCACCAAGGGATCAAAAGCATTTTCCTACTTTTCAGTGGTGACAAAGAATTGGTTTATTCATAAAGTAAAAAGAAACGCCATTCGCGCAAGAAGAGAAATCTTTTTGGAAGACATAGTTAATCAACTTGAAGAAGAGGTTATTTCCAAAGAAAAACAATATGTGGAACTCCGCGAAGAAACCGAATTTTGGCAAAACTTTTTCACCGAATTGAGCTGTTGGGACTCCGACATGCTAAAAGAGAATGAGAAAAAGGTTCTAGAAGCGGTTAAAATCATATTTGAATCAAGTAACGACATCGAAATATTTAATAAAAAAGCTATTTATTTATATCTGAGGGAGATCACAGGACTTAACACGAAGCAGGTTGTCAACAATCTCAACAAACTTCGAAAAAAGTACAGAGTGTTTAAAGGAAAATGGGAAAGCGGCGAAATTTAGAACAGTATATAGAAGAAGCAACCAAAAATGTCCGTGAAGATCGGGCTCTAGCGAAAACTCTATTAATAGACGCGATGAAGGATATGTCGTTGTCAGACGTCGCCCGCAGAGAGCTCGGATCCGTCGCCGCTAAATATGTTGAAAATCTGCAGAGATCCAACGAACAGATGGTAAAAATCAGCGCGCTGTTACAAAAACAGCAGCATCTTTCCACGGGCTTGTCTGAAGAGGATAAAAAAGATCTTTATGATATGTTAAATGAAGAGGCTGGAGAATAATGGGCGCCACCGAAGAAAAAGATAAGGTTTTTGAGGAGATTATTAATAGATGGTCACAAACTTCATATGGTGCCCACCACTTCAAGCCAGACATTGATCTACGCCTTACTAAGCCCTTGGCTCTTGCGAAGCATACGATTGAAACATCATTCACGTCAGATTCCATGCTGGATGGTGCTGTGTGCGATGCGTTGGTGTTTCATGTTGAGACCGCGGCATCGGCGGATCCGTGGAGTGCTCTTTCGGAAGACATGGGACTGACAGACGAACCCGGAAAGAATGCTAGCAGCATGTTTGCCTGTCGTTGCTGGATTTTATCCGCTCCGACGACGGTGCTGCATAATTTAAAGAGATGCCGCCAGGGAGATGGACTAAGCATTTGGGCGTTACCTAGGTTTTATGGCACCGGTACCCCTCCGGTTACGGGAGATGTTATTAAGGTTAGATATTGGGACTCAACCTTAACACGGGGATCCTTTATAGAGCCCCTCAAGCTGGGCGGCAAGACCTTGAATTTCGCCACGAAGATGTGGCTTAGCCCGCCCGAGCAGAGAGCCGCGGCTCTTTTTGATGAAAACGGAGCTCCCGTGCTCATGAGCGCCTTCGACGATAGCGTTAATTTTGAGGACCCCTGTAAAGATCTGGGGCGCCCAAAGTTTGAACCAGCAAACCTACGTCCGTCTATGACAATAATTGGAAAGGTTTTAAATTGGGAAGGCTTCAGACCTTATGTATATGACGTCAGTCGTCAGGGGCGGGGGAGGACGCCGTCAATTGATACGCCCTGGAATGTGTATACTGATACCAATCATTCTGGATACATCAAAGATTATAGCGACGCACAGGGAGAGGTTGCAATAGGAGTTGGACACAAAATTCCAGACAATGAAAGACCCCAATATCAGGCTTACTTAAAGCAAAATACATCTACTTCTGCCTATGTTCCGGGCGTTGACCCGCCTCGGTTCAACTCAGCCGAGGTAATAAAGCTTCTAACGGCGGATATGAATGCCATAGCGGATGCAATAAAGGGCAGCATTCAGATCCCCCTAACACAGAATCAGTTTGATGCCTTGTGTAGTTTTGCTTTTAATATTGGCGTTAAGGCGTTTAATGAGAGTAAAGTTTTATCAGCCTTGAACCAGGGACAGTGCGACGCTGCTGCTGCAGCATTTGTGGAATATCATGGGGTTTCTTCTCCCACCGTCGCCGTAGCCTTATTGCGCCGACGTAAGGCAGAAGCGCGCCTATTTATTGGATCGGCGGCTTTCGCCCGACTCCAGGCATCGGGACAGATGGACCCGCAGCCATATGATCCGAGCGACGTGTAGGAAGTTATTAAGTGGGCGAAGAAGAAAAATACGTTAATCGAAATCCAAATCCCGGCGGCGGAATAGTAAATCTCTCAAATGTTAACAAGAGGGTAAGAAAGAATTATGAAAGCGCCGATAACGAAACTAGATTCAAAATGTCCGGTGTCGCCTGCGGCAATTCCGTTATTGACATCAAGCCTTTATTTCGGAGTGCGCCCGCAGAAGAAGTTAAAGGGAATGAAAGAAACGCGTGGATAGTTTTAGGTGTCGATCGCCCTTCTACAATCACAAGCGGCTACGGAGGTCGAGGCGCCACACAGTGCGCGGCAATAGATTTGGTAGCAGGACGCATGGGCGGCTATGTTCGCGATACCGATGAAAATGGGAAGCCAATATATGCAAATCCTGATTTTGTTATTGATGCTGCAAGGATCTATATTAGCCAAAAAAGCGATATTGATGAATATTTTAGCCTTCCGGATGGAGAAGTGGGATCTCCAGTCGGCAGATCCGCAATTGCATTGAAATCTGATGAGATTCGATTGGTTGCTCGCGGCGGCATTAAATTGGTGACCGGTAGCGACACGCGCTTGGCATCGGGCGACCGGAATGATATCACTTCAGGAATTGATCTTATAGCCAACATAAAACATATTCCGGATCTGCAGCCCCTAGTAAAGGGAAAGAATCTTGTTGATGCTTTGGGGACTCCGAGCGAAACCGGCGGCACGCAGTCACCCGGAGCAGCGCCTGGGTTAATAGAACTAATATCCGATCTAAGAGAAATATTTTTATCTTATGTGAAATATCAGGGAGGCATCAACAATGCACTGTTAGCCCACACTCATCAGTCTCCGTTTTTTGGGGCGCCCACATCGCCGGCATTTCCTGCCATGAGTGAGATGATAAAGGGAGTTATTCAAGAGCTTGCGCAAACGGAATCATCGATTATGATGCACGCAACCAATCTTGCTACTTGGGAAAATAATTATTTAAATTCGGTTGTATCAAGCCATATTAATAGCCAGTGGAATAAGACAAATTAGGTTGGATCAATTTTGACTATAGTAAGCCCGACAGAAGATATTTTAGGACTTCCGCACCGCTGGTGGTCGCGGGAAGTTAATAAGCCGTGGATTCAGGACGATAAAGTATTGATCGTGGCTCGTGCGCACACTTCCGAGCTTAATCTTCTAAGCACAGACTATTTTACTTCTATAATTTTAGACGCGTCACTTGATAAAATATATGATTTTTATGGAAGAAGTCAGGGATCGAACACAGCATCTTTTGTATCGACCGCTGATTTAATAGAAGAAGATATGCACACATACACGCGCGCCAACATGCGACCACTTTTGCTGATCGGACTACCAAAATCTACATTAGAAGACTCCCCCCTCCAGGATACCACGGAAGACAGCTTCGCTCCCGCGTCTCTTCCGTCCGGCTATCTTACTCAAGACTATGCCACTCCTACCTTTTTTAAGAAGATTAAAATTCTTCGTAAGCGCTTCGAGAAATATCAAAAACAATATCAATTCTTCGATGGTCGCACCAATCCACAGGTTAATTTTATTCAAGAATATAATCGGCTTGAAGAAGCGTATCGACGTATCTTAGAGCTCATTCAATTTAATAATTTATCATTTCGCGAAAACGAAGATGATATAGTTCGAATTTATTTTACTCAAGATTATAATATTTTGCATGTTGTCTTGGTACAGGAGGGTAGATGTAAAAGGCTTGCAAAAGGAAATATTTATTTTCTAGAAGACACAGAAGGATTGAAAGATCTTGAAACCAATGAAATTCTTTATAATTTGAATTATCTCTATTCTACTCGGAATGCCGTCGGCGATAGTTGGTCTGATTTTGTTGAGAATTATATGAGCAGGGTTGACGTTGATTTCTTCGGGCGCCCCTGCACCGGGACTGCCGAAAACACGTTGAAACAGGAGAGTCAGGAGACTAATCGTTTATTTGAATCGGGCGGCACGATGGAGAGACAAACGTTTCTACTTGAAACGGCGGAGGTTCAACGAAACCTCCTTAACAACGCGCTTCAAGAAAAAACTGAAGATTTGAGTAAACGACTAAGCAAGATCTCGGAAAAAATTAGGAACTTTAACGACAAAGCTCAACTTATTAATGAATTTCTCAATAAATGGGGGATTACTAATTTAATAGAAGCTGCTCTGGAGTGTCTAACACTTAAAACCGGCGTTGATACGGGAGGTGTCCCAACAGGCGTTCCCAATCTTCCCTCCATTCCGGGGTTGAATCCTTATGATTTCGCGCGCGGCGATATCGCTATGCAATTTTATCCATTTAGAATGCCCCCTTTTGCTGTAAAACTGCCCACTATTGATATTAGCAAAAGCATTACTGATGGGATTAAACAAGCGCTTAAGAAAGCGGGCATTGATGCAATTCTAAAGTTGATGGAAACCATCGCAGACATAATAACCGAAATATGTGAACTAGACAATGAAGAACCCGGAACCGGTCTGCCGATACCCAGCATACTAAATCAATTTCCCAGCGCAGTAAAGGCAGGAGAAGGCGAGAGCCCTCTAGAGGGGCTCGAAGCATGTTATGAAGAATATGACATTACTCCTTCGGTTGGTAATGCGTTTTTGATGCATGTTTCAGAAAATCTTACTCCTCGCGAAGTTTGCGATTTGCTGAACGGTGCTCCCTCTTCGTACGTTATACAAATAATACAAAACTTAATTGCCACGATCCCCGAGCTCGGCGAGTTGGTCACGCGCCTGTCTAATAGGAGACAGATCATGGGCTTCTTCAGATGTTTGGCAAATCTTGTTTCACCTGATTATTGTGCCAATGTTTATGATGCTCCTCGCATAAACGTTAATAGTCTAGATCCTTGTACAATTGAGGAAGCCCTCTTAGCGACGCCCGATCCACTCTTTGAGGATCTAATCAATGCTTATAATGAGCTCGATGAGAAAATTAATGATTTAATTAACCAACGACCTGATTTATCCTGCGGGGGCGGAGTGATGCCGTCGTTGGCAGACATGCCGGCGTTTGCTCACTCTATGCGCAATACGATGCAGGGCATTTTTGAGCTTCCGAAAACAACATTCGTAACAGATATTGCGGGGCTTAAAACGGTTATGCTTAAGCCTGCGCCCGGGGAGGCGAGCGAAAAAAAGCGCGCTCTTCTTGATGCGATCAACGCAAGCCAAACACTGAGCGTCGGCGACGACCCGGTGACGGGTCCCGATCTAGCTGCCGACGATCCCGCCGGCGCTGCCTTTTTACAGAGCCTTTTCCCTTCTTCTATAAGAAACAACCCACTGGTTCAAAACGTTGCAAATACTGTGGAGGCTGCGGGTCGTGCCGAGCTCGATCGCCTAGAGGGTGTTGCCACTTTTGAGGTGGCTCCGGTATATAAAGCCGCCATGGCTGACCTCGATACTCACATTCAAACTCCTTTTCCCGGATCTGCAGGTGTGGGCGGGAAGTTCACATCTCCAGCGTCAGCCGATCTTACAGACCTAACCCGACTATATTTTACTTTAGCTGATAATACTGTGAGTCCGGCTCAAACCCTTTATTTCGCACCGGGAGCAGGCATCGCCGGGGGGTCGTTCTTGACCGCTAGCGTGGATGCTCCCACGTCGCACATAGTAGGTTTCCAGAGCGAGAGAGAAGATCTTGAGAACAAGTTTGTTGATTCGGTGTTTGCAAACTATATGGGTACCGCGGAGAGCATGTCGTTAAATTCTGCCGTCAAACCGTCGGCATTGGATGCCCTTAAGACACAACTATATGTCCCCGGCTATTTGTCTCTCATAAACTCGTTAGCCTTTAACATTAGAAAATCAGATCTTTTCGACGTTTCTAAGTTCAATGCTTTAATTTTAACTCCCGTTTCGTGCCCAGACATCCCGGGGGGCGCTGTTGGCAAAGACCTGCTTGACATTCAAAATATCATCGATGAGGCATTAGACGAATTCGCAGATAACGCCTGCTCTGATAGAACATGCAATATTGGTCCAGTCGAGGACTCAATCCTATTTGCTTCCTTAAATGTATACATTCAGGTTCTTTTACTTGAACAGTTATTAAAAAACATCTTCTTGATGGATGCTTACGGCTTAAGCGATTTTATGGCAGAACCTCTTGTGACGGATCGGATTATTCAAGAAATATATCAAAGCATTGGCGAAGTTTCCAGCACTGGCAACATTGCCGCGATTTTCCAAGCAGCACTAACATTTGATATGATGAAAGATATTTCGGTTATGTATGTCGAGAAACAGCGTAATCGGATTGCCCAAGTATCTCCTCCTCTCGATCCTACGCAGGTAAGCCGCCGGCTCCCAGATCCGACGGATCCCTCTGCCGACTATGTTGATATCCCGTCACACATTGATATTCCAACTCAAGAGGAGCTAGAGCATGCGGCTCGGGCGTTTACCAAAGAGTCTAGCACTTTAGATTTACCCGGGCATGGCACCACGGAGGACACTGTTCCAGCCACGGTTACAGCTTATAGGCATTTTGCGCTGGAATATATGATTAAGCGCCGCATCACTAACGCCATTCCCAATGTGAGAGAGGTGTTTGCGAAATCGGAACCAAACTTCAATACTTCGTTGTTGTTGCATGGGCTTCCTTTGGTCGACGTTTTGTCCGTTGGTGCCCATGAGCCTCGCCAACTCGGCATGGTGACCGCGCACCAGTCGGATATCCAGAACGTTAACAGCCCCGGCGACTTCGATAATGTTCGCGCATATAAATTATACAACGGCACCGCGATGCCCGACCAGACGCCGGCGTCTACCTATGATTATGGCATTCGAGCGTGGCAAGATGGTCGACAAGAGCATGCGCCTTCTATTGATGAGGGGATATACGCTCTAACACACGGTCTTTTTGCGCGAGAGAGATATGTAACGTTTGGATTAAATTATAATGCCTTGGCTGCATTACAGTCCGCAACGGATTCCCCAAGTGAGGGGGTGGTAGAACTAGCCGCCCATGCGGCTCTAGAGCCCGCCCTCTCCAAAATTATACCGGGATTGAGGACCGGTCCCAATTCCTACGGCAGCCTCGACGCGCCGCAGTGGGACCCCGCACCCACTGCCGGCGGCGGCGCCGCTACCTACCAAGATATAACCGTTTCGGCGCAACAATTTAATGAGTTCATCAACACTTTAAGGGGCGCAGACACCGCCGCCGTCGAATTCGAAATTGCGAAACCGTGGGCGCCGGATGAGGTGCTCTCTGTCACCTCTGCTGCTGAGGTCGAGGCTCTTGGTATTGAGGTGACGTATCTAATAAACGAACCCATCTTTCCAGGCGATGACCGAGTGAGGCTAATGAGAGGTCCTCTTACGGCAAATAATTATGATGCAATTAGGTTTTGGATTAACGAAGTTCAGAAGGTTAGTACCTCTGCAAGCGACCGAAAAACAGGCGCATATTATCCCGCCACTCCAGATAACTACCCCTATCAAATGGCTACCGTTCGACCATGGCGAGAAATTGTTAATAATTCGGTTGCACAACAAGTGACGGGAATAGTATACCCCGCTCTCGATCCCAACTACGACTTCGAGAAAGCAACGGATCCCCCAATAGAAATGGAATTCGACGGAACAACGCGCGATATGAGTGACGCGAACACACTTACTCAGGGTGGCTCAGCCCTCGGCACCGGCGGCGTAAGTCGTTATCCTGACGGTCTCGGTACTCGTATTCAATGGCGCGTGTTCGATCCCGATAATGTCCCTCTGGATTGGGTCAGCGCTGATGGGTATCAGTGGTGGAACGACGTCCCTGGTGCAGCTCAGCTCTTTTATGTTCCCGAGCGCGGCGATCTCTGGGGCGGCGGAACATCGGACACCCCCAAAGGCGAGTTCACCAATAACCCCAATGTCTGGAACATGGCGATGTACTGGGGTTTTGGACACTACCAAAATTTGACAAGAGCTGCTCGAGTAACCCACGAAACAGGCAACACAGCGCGCCGGGAAGGAGGACTCTTTCGTACTAGTAGTGGGCGTAACTGGACAAGCGACTATAACGCACAAAACCTTTACGAGTGGATGGGGGACACACCGCCGGCGTGGGAGCACACCTTCGGCGGCGCCGGGATTGACGAAGAAACCGACGGCTGGTTGCGGGGTCCTGCATTTGCAGACCCAAAATATCGAATTGTAGGCATATTCCTTTCAGTGCCTGATTTTGCTGAGCAAGTCAAAATTATCCCATTAAGAGAATTTATACAAGAGCCCGCCGGCATCGTCGCGTCGGGAATGACCGCTCTCGGCGCCGGCGCAAGCGGCTTGTTCGTGACGGAGTTGGACGACGCAAATGCATACTCCGACGTTGCCGGCGATCAATTTGCTACCGGGGTGCACTATTTGGATACTGTGCTAGATTCCATCATATCAAATATTAGAATTGGCAATCGTGTAATTTATAGTACTCCCGAAATGACGCCCGAAGCTACCGCGGGCAACTCCATTTTAAATACAAATCCTGACGGTCTTCTAGGCTTGCTTAATGGTCCCGTCGCCGACCCCAACTCTCTTCAGGCACAAGATAATCAATTTTATGAAAATAAATCTAATTTCTTGGTACAAAATGCAGATGACAAATATATTTTGACTGTGGATACGGGGATAAAAAGCGAAGTAACTATAGCCACCAACGTTCGTGATTTTGACATCCGCCGCGGCGCCGGAAGACGTAATAATGCTCTTGGGCAATATTTTGAGGATTATGAAAATCCGGCGCTTGATGGTGACGTCAAACTTGATGGGAACGATAGTTTTATTACACAGATGGTAGCTCAACCAAAATTCATTGAACTGTTTAATGAGGCGTATGATACTAAAAACATCGTATCATTCTTGTTCCTTTATGGTCTTATGGTGAATGAAAATAGTTCTGCTCAGCTGAGTGCCGTGTTCACTGATACGAAAATAGCAGTTCGAACGATTCTCCGCGCCGCGCTGGCAGGGAAAGATTATACTTTCCAAGACTCAGAAAGCAGAAGCCCGTCTGATGTGGCACGAGATAACTTATTAAACCTTGCTGAAGATCTTGCCGGAGGAATGGCACAAATGGGGGCGTCTTTCATATTAAAGATGTTAATTGAAACCCCCATTCGTATTTTGAAGGGGCTTGCTGAAATGGTAGATCCTCACGTCGCCGTCGGCAAAATAGTTAGAGATGTTAGTGGTCAAGTAATTCAAATTGGAGAACAGGTGTGGGATATAGGATCCTCCGCAGCCCAAACCGGCGTATCGCTTGGAGAACAAGCCGCCGGCGAGGAGGTCCCAGACGGGGTTAACGAACTGCCGAGCTTCACCCTGGTCGAATTTATACAGATGGGCATCGACGAAGCGTTCGCCCCAGTCGTACCGTTCATGCGTCCAGCCGTTAGCGATAAGGGTCTTAATATGATAGGCAAGATACCTTGGCTTATCGCAGTTCCTCCGGGACCTCTCGGTATAGCATATATTTTATTGAATCTTCTGGAAGAGTGTCCGTGGTGCCCCACCGAAGACCAGCTCGGCGACCTTAATCAACAATGCGCTGACCTGCTTGCTCAGCAGCTGGCGCAGCCAGTGACAATCCCTTCAGTGGTGCGCCCCAGTTCTACCCAAGATTGTCAGCCACCTGAAGCGAATAGCGGATGCCCACCCGGCGTGGATGATGGCGTGGATGATGGTACCGATGATGGTACGTAGGGGTCAACAATTCTATTTGTTTATAAATTGATAGATAACTAATTAAACTGGCAGCCTGGAACCGGTTTAATGAATAGCATATCACCCAAATTTCCCTTACACTTTGATGGCGCAATAGGGGACTATGCCCCAAATTTTACTCCGGAGGCTATGATTAAGCAAAATTTTAAAAATCTTATGCTCACTAGCAAAGGGGAGAGAGTAATGGATACTAATTTTGGTGTTGGCTTGAGGGGCTATTTTTTTGAACCCATGATACAAAGAACTTACTCCGATATTTCCACCGAGGTAAAAAAACAAGTTAAAAAATATATGCCTTTTGTAAGAATTAAAGAAATTAATTTTAGCGGTGCCCCGGGCGGTGAAGATAATCTTTTAGCAATTACTATAACCTATATTATCGCCCCTCTCGGCTCGGTACAAACACTTGAGGTGCAAAGCACGGCACAAAACTATTTATAATTGAGGTACTTACATGGCGTCTAACTCTAAGAAAAAAACGAGAGCAATTAAATATACAGATCGGGACTTTGATTCAATCAAAGAATCACTGGTTAGTTACGCAAAACGCTATTATTCAGACAGCTATCGAGATTTTAATGAAGCGGGCTTTGGTTCACTTGTATTAGACTCTGTAGCATATGTGGGCGACATCCTTTCTTTTTATCTTGATTATCAGGTTAATGAGTCATTTCTCGACACGGCACTAGAATATGACAACGTTGTTAGAATCGCTCGCCAGCTGGGCTACAAGTACAATGAATCATCAACGTCGGTAGGAGAAGCACAGTTTTATATCAAAATTCCCGCAGACGCGTTTGGGGCGCCCGATTCTACATATTATCCCACGTTGCGCGTCGGAAGCCAATTTACATCAACCAATGGAAGCCTTTTCACACTAACTGAAGATGTGTATTTTGGCACAACTGGGAATGAAGTTATTATTTCCAGCATGAATGCATCTACAAATGTACCTTCTGAATTCGTAATAAAATCTAAAGGTAAAGTAATTTCTGGACGATTTGAGACCGAGACAAAGAAGCTTGGCGTTTTCCAAAAGTTTTTAAAGGTTCCTCTGGCAAATGCAGCCGTAACAGAGATTATATCTGTTATAGATGGCGAAGGACACGCGTATTTCCAGGTCGACCATCTCGCGCAGGAGATCATATATAAGGCTATTAGGAATAATAATTCTGATAAGAACAGCGTCCCGTCGATTTTAAAGGCAATTCCAGCCACAAGAAGATTTGTATTAGAAAAAACAAGAGGAGCTGCGTGGTTACAGTTTGGATATGGTAGCGACTCCGAGCTTAGGAACGAATCGGTTGCCGATCCCAGCAAGATTACTTTGAAGCTTCATGGACGTAATTATTCCTCAGCCGAGGCATTTGATCCGACTAACCTTACGGAAACTGATAAATTTGGTGTGGCGCCAGCAAATACAACTTTAACTATAGTGTATAGGGTTAATGAAATGGGAGATGTTAATATAGGCTCTAATGCATTAACAACCGTTTCCGCGCCGGATATAGAATTTGAAAACCCAAGCGCCCTAAATCCCAGTTTGCGTAGCAGTGTGCGCACTTCCCTAGAAGTTAACAATGAAGACCCAATTATCGGAGATGTCTCGCTGCCTTCAACCGAAGAATTGAAGCAAAGAGTCTTTAGTTTTTATGCCACTCAGCAGCGCGCCGTCACTATTCAAGACTATCAGGCAATAACCTATGCAATGCCTCCGCAATATGGCGCCGTCAAGCGCTGCGCAATTTTGCGTGATTTTGATTCCTTCAAGAGAAACTTAAATTTATATGTGATTTCTCAGGATTCTGTGGGGCTTTTGACCACCACCAACAACACCATAAAACAAAATTTAAAAACTTGGCTTTCTCGGTATAAAATGATTAATGATACAATAGATATTTTAAACGCCAACGTGGTAAATTTTGGAATAGAGTTTAGCATAGTTACCGACTATTCGGAAAACAAATATGATGCTCTTGCCGCAGCAGTTGCTCGCTTACGAAACTACTTTGGCAATAACCAATATGATATTGGCGAGTCAATATATATAAGCGAGATTTATCAGCAACTACAGCGGGTTCCGAATGTGATAGACGTCTTAGATGTGAAGATAGTACCAAAGGTTGGGGGCGTTTATTCTGGAGCGAACTTTAGCTTTGAAAAACACTTATCTCCCGACGGAAGATATATTACTTGTGAGCCAGATTCTCTTTTTGAGCTTAAATTTTCTAACATCGATATTCAAGGGGCGGTGGTGTAATGGCGATTAAAAGATACGTGGCGTCAAAAGACAACACGATCACAAACGCATTTAATTCTACACTCCTCAGCGCCAGTCGAGGCACCGGCTCCAACATGGGCGCCGCCGATGTATTGGAGATTTTTTCCATATACGGGCAGGCATCTAGTTCAAACGGGCTTTCTGCAGAATTATCACGAGCAATTTTGGAATTTCCCATTGCTTCTATTACGTCTGATCGCACCGCCGGCACTATACCTGCCAGTGGTAGCGTAAGTTTCTATCTCAAATTATATAATGCACGTCACGTTTATACACTTCCACGCAACTTCAATTTAGTGGTTCAGTCAATTTCGACACCACACAGTCCCGCATCTGCCAGCTGGGAAGAGGGCGTCGGTCTAGATATGGAAGAGTATACCGATCGCACTTATAATAATAGCGGCTCTAACTGGATTCAAGCAAGAATGTCTTCTGCTAATGGGCTCGACAACGGAAAGTGGGCTACACCTGGGGGGGATTACCATAGCGCGCTCACCTACCATCAATATAATGTGTCATTCCCCAACGGCTATGAAGACCTCTCAGTAGATATATCTGGATTAGTAGAAGATTGGATCGCAGGAACCATTAGCAATCGCGGTGTTGGAATTTACTTAACAGCCAGCCAAGAAGCCAAGTTTGATCCGACTTCAAGAGCAGCAACCGCCGCTACTGCAGAAGACGCAATTGATACCACTGGCGTGAAGGCTGCGAACGTTGATAGTGCGTTTTCATTTACTATTCCAACTAGCGCAGGTGGCGAAGGTGGGGCGACGACGATTCGTCTGTCCGCCGGGCAATCCACCGCTCCCCCCGTGGCAGGTGGTGGAAGTTCGATCGGCATTGGTTTTTCCGACAAGACTGATGCCCAGATCGCGGCGCTTATTATTAATGCCATTAATGCAGTTGCCACTACGAATATCGTCTTTGCAGTGTCCAACAATGGCATGTCCGGTTACGATTCTGGTATTACGGCAGCAGAAGGTTCAAGTGATACCCAAATTACACTTACGATAGATACTGCCGGCACTGACGGTAATCTTACTACTGCACTCGCCAGTACCCTTGGCACAGATATGGTTGATGTTGCAGATTTTACAGGTGGTGCGGGAAAACAAAACGCAGGCAGTCAAAATAGTTTGTTATATAATCCAACCGGATCCACCGAGTCGTATTATACTAAAAAGTTCTTTTCGAGAACTTCTGAGTTCTTTTTTAAACGCCCGGTTATTGAGGCACGGTGGGATTCTCGAACCAAGGATGATCGCGGCAGTTTCCATCTCAGCAGCGCATTGGCTCCCGCAGCCGACAATTTAAATACTCTTTATCTTTATAACTATATTCGGGGTAAACTGACCGACCTTCCCGGGCTTCAAGACCAACACGCAGGATATCCCGTTTGGGTGAGCGTATATTCAGGGTCGTCGGCTCCCGTTGGCTCTAGGCTTCTTCTTCCCGCCGGCGGCGGCGTCGACACGGCAAACGACACTGAGATTACTGGTGGTTGGGTTTCCACCGGGCTCTATACGGCTTCATTTGGACTTACGGGCTCCCTGACTAAGGCGTTTGATGTGTGGCATTTGAGTGGTGCCGTTTTTGCGACTAGTTCGTTTGCGCCCACTTCTGTAAACATGTACAACAATGCGCCAACGCAGGAATATGTTACTACGATTACCAACCTGAAAGCTGCATATTCGCGCAAAGAGACCGCTAGATTTCGCTTCTTTGTTAGAGAGAAGGGGTGGAGCCCTAACATATATAGCGTCGCAACGTCGCAGGTGCCCAATCAGAGCATTCTGAGCGCTTCATACTCGGTTTATAGAATTGTTGATGACCTACAGGTGGTCCCCTATGGTACTGGAAGTACTAAAGAAACCTATCTTTCTTATGATGTTTCCGGCAATTATTTTGATTTTGCGATATCAATGTTAGAAAAAGATTATGCTTATGGGATTAAAGTGGCATACTATAATGGCTCTAGTGCCGATTGGGTTGAACAACCAGAGGTGTTTAAGTTTAGGGTTGAAGAAGACTAGCTATGAGTCTAAAAGATCTATTTGATAAGGTTACGGTACAAAAGTCCTTAACCAAAAAATCTGCGCAAGATATCGCGGAAGAAGTAGAGTCCGTTAATTATCACGAAGCCGATATAATTAACGAGGCGCGCTTTATTCCCCCAGTAGATTATTCAAATGCGGCGACGTTTGCGCACTATGGGTCAGCAAAGAGATATTATGCCGATGGCATAAAAAATATTTATAACAACTATCCTTATGATGGGTCGTTGTATGAAAGACTCGATTGGGAAAACAGCTCTTCTTATGTTGATCTGTATATTTTTGATGAACGATATCCCCGCACCAATGGATATATTAAAACATCTGTTAGCGGCTGGGGTACCCTCGATGCATCCAGTTCCGCCGGATACGGTCTCCCCGCCGACACTGACTTTGAATTCATCAGTCTATGGGGCGGACCGAATACGGGAAGCACATCTCCTCAAGAGAGAGCAGCGAACATCTGGGATCCCGGATCCGCGCGCGCCTCCAACCTCGCGTTAAATCTAATTAGCGGGTCTACCGTAGAGTTCTGGATGAAGAAAGAGGCATTTGATGTCACCGATACCAGCCGCGAGGTAATTTTTGATTTGTGGAACGGTGAAGATCCGGATGATAGCAGCCCGCCAGCCGTTAGTAAATACGGGCGCCTTCGTGTCGAGCTAGATGCTCATGGCGACGGAGCAAGTCCTTTTCTGGTAACCGTCTTGTCGGGCGCCACCGCTCTTGACGAGTGGGGGGGCTATGCAGTTGGTTTTCAAACAGCATCACTAGGAGCATCAGTTACAGTTGCTGATGACGTTTGGCACCACTATGCGATCAGTTTTAAATCTGCTAGTATAGGCGTTGCCACTAAACTTTATGTTGATGGATTTTTAAATCAAGAGAAGGTTTTGGACGTCTCTGGGTCCGCGGCTTTGTCCCGCGACGGCGTACCAGCGCTCCGCGGTGTTGGAAGCATATCCGGTTCAATGTCTGCTTATATCGGAGCGCTCCGTACAGCGCCTTCCGGCACTACCGGCGCCCAGAAAGCCGGTAAGCTCTCAGCGTCATTAGATGAATTCCGATATTGGAAAACGGAGCGCACCGGTAAAGATATTTCTCGTTATTGGTTCACCCAAGTGGGAGGCGGCACCAATACAGATCCTTCAAATACGAACCTTGGCGTTTACTATAAGTTTAACGAGGGAATAACCGAAACAGCTTCGGTTGATAGAGTGGTTTTAGATTATTCCGGGCGCGTTACCAACGGCACATGGATTGGCTATAGTGCCACCGCACGCTCTACTAATTCAGCTATAGTTGAAGCAAGTGCTAGCTTTAAAGAGTTTAAAGATCCGATTGTTTATTCTTTTCATCCGAGTGTTCAGACTCTTCAAAAATCGATGGAGGACTCTGGATCTTATTATGATTACAACAATAATGCTTCACTCTATCATATGTTTCCAAGCTGGATGCAAGAGGAGGATTCGGTAGAGGGCTATGAACTTGAACAATTAACTCAAATAGTTGGTACCTATTTTGACGAGCTTCATCTTCAAATTGAGCACGCTGCCACAATTAAAGACTACGAATATGTAAGTGGATCTGACAAGCCAAATGTTTTTGCCGAGAGGCTGTTGTCAACCAGAGGGATGTTGGCGCCAGAGTTGTTTTTGGATGCAACTGTCCTAGAGAAACTAGGCGATCGTAATGAAACTATGCTGTTCAGCAGTTCATTGAACGACGTCAAGAATACCATATATCAGAATATATACAACAATCTTATCAGTATCTATAAATCCAAAGGTACTGAAAAATCTTTTCGCAATCTTATTCGATGTTTCGGCGTTGATGAAGAGCTCATCAGGTTAAATCTTTATGGAAATAACGTTGAATATGATCTTCGCGATAACAAAACAATCAGCGACACGCGCAAAAGATTGATTGATTTTAATCATGCCGACAGAAACAATGCGACAGTATTTCAAAATTCGTCATCCACAAACAGCAACACTGTTAGCTTTATAACCGGCGCCACGGAACTCAAAACTGGCTATGCTTTTACAATGGAAACGGAGGTCTATTTTCCCACGTCAGTGCAAGGAGGGTCGAAAGAATTTGCTACGCAAGGTTCGAACTTCTATAGTTCTTCGCTGTTTGGGCTTCATTCGGTTCATCCAGCAACTGCCGGCGGTCATTCGGATGTATCAACGGCGTGGGGTCCTACCGATCCAATTAATTTTCAGGTTTATGCTGTTAGAGATGAGCTTGAGGGCGATAGTGCCAAGTTCGTTTTGTCCTCTTTGGGACCCGGGGGAGCCGGTATTGGTTTTGTTCCGCACCTAGAGAGCTCTGTTTATAATGATGTATACAACAACAGTAGGTGGACGTTTGCTGTAAGATCCAAGCCTGCCGCCTCCCTATATCCGGAGCCGTCGGGAAGCTTCCCGGGCGTGCCGGCACCCCCCGCACCGCAGGTCGCTTACGCTATTGAGGGTGGCTACCCGCTTGTGAGTGAAATAAGTGGCACTGTTCACCTGAGCGGCAATATTGCCAATTATTATGATATCGAGCTTTATGGTGTTCAGGCTGAAGCCGGCGTTATACTAAATGAATTTGTGATAACTGGTACATTACCTATGCTCTCTTCCTCACACGCAATGGGCTTCTTGACAAGCTCACGCAGGCTATACGTAGGCGCCCACACTACTAACTTTACCGGCGCCGTGCTCGTACCCTCCGACGTAAAGATAGCCGCTTGTCGATATTGGGTTGACTATTTGGGCGCCGACACCATTAAAGCTCACGCATTCGACGTAAGGAATTACGGCGCTCGGTATCCCTATAAAAATGCCTACTTGTTTCAAGACTCATTAGAAAACAATTTCGAAGTACCTCAAATTGACACTCTCGCGCTCAATTGGGACTTCGAACAAATAAGCGGATCTGACTCTTCTGGTGAATTTGTTGTCGCTGATTTTTCGTCAGGGTCGACCACTCTGACAAACAACTTTAGCTATCTTGGACCAATGGTCAATGCACAACATTCGGGTCGTGGATACAATTTCCCCGCTTCTGATTCAAGGTCGGTCGATATTGACTATCTTATCACGGCGAGACAGAATCTTCCCGAGAGCCTGTATGCCGATGATATGATAAGCATTTTGAATACTCAAGATGATTTGCAGTTTACCAGAGAATCGCGACCAATTAACTTCTTCTTCGCGTTTGAGAAGAGCATGTATCGTACAATTTCTGAGGAAATGTTGAACATGTTTGGCTCGATCGTTGAGTTTAACAATTTGATTGGAGAGCCAGTTAACAAATACCGATCTCAATATAAGAGATTAGGAAAGCTAAGACAGCTATTTTTTGCACGGGTGGAGAACACGCCCAATCTTGACAAGTATGTTGAATTTTATAAGTGGCTTGATTCATCACTTTCGGCGATGCTTCAGCAGTTGGTTCCTGCTTCGTCAGATTTTTCTAAAGACGTGAGGGTAATGGTGGAAAATCATATTCTTGCTCGCGATAAATATCAGCACAAATTCCCCACATTGGAAATGAAAACCGGGATCCTCCAAGCCCCCGTGGTGAATCCAATCAGCCCGTACGAACCATACTCCCCCCGCCCGGGCTGGAAGTTTGCTCACGCTCCCGTGGGTGCGGAAAATAATCAGCAGTCACACCATGCCGCCTTTTGGAAGCGCCTCGCGCAAAGAAATTCCGGATCGTTATATGTAACCAGTTCTGGAAATGCGGTTAATGCCGATCGAAGTGCTATATTGGCATCTACGCGCGAAACATTAGACCGAAAAAAGACTACGCTGTATAGGCTATCATTTGCTTCCGATCAAACGTCGGATAAATATAAAACCGCCAACAAGTTTATGCACGGCGGCATAAACTATCGATATGGCAAGAATCGTGATGTTGTTTATGAAGCATGCGCGCCGGCTGGTCCGTTAATTGAGGGTACGAATGTGCCTCAAAACGTTATGGTGGCGTTTTCAAAAGATGTTGAGAAAAAACGAGATATTCAAGATGTTTTGGATCCATCGGCTAAAAAAAGGCTCGACTTCGGTATTAATGCAGCCATTAATAAATCTTCATACAATAATACTTTAGGGAACCTTGTAGCGCCATTTAGTGTTTACAGTTCTTCTGTTACGACCGGCTACAACGCCTCAGTTCAATACGGCTATAGTGGCACAGTTGGCATTAACAATCTTCACGATGATGTACATGGTCCTCATTATGAAGTACCCATGCAGGGACCGTTTACTGAAAAGTTTGTTGGAGGTCGTCAGCATCGACACATAGAGCTTAATCGCGCTAGCGCCTCTGTGTGGTCTATAGGAGATGCATCAGAGAATTCGCCGAAACACTCTCTAGACACCGCCGAAAGTCGTGGTGAAGGGTTTAAGATTTTAATAAACGGGTCTCATTGGGTTGCTCCTATAGAAGATTCGGGCGCAATTGGAATAGTCGGACCCCTCTATCCAGAAGCCAACTCCCCCGCGGTGGTGCCTCCTTATTTATATGAGCGCCCAAAGGCGACCCTTCTTCGTGACGAAGGAGCCAAGCGCCCCCTAAATATCAAAAATATCTTAATGACAACCAGCCCCCTGCAAACGAGGCTTTCTGGGAGTCAGGTGCACGCCAGGATAGGTAACTATCAAATGAATTATCAGGTTGTGCAGAGTAACTCTCGCACGTTTAATGATCTATACTTTAGAAAAAATGCTCAGCTTCGGTCCCCAGAATTCTTGCCGGCTGAGTTTAATTTTTCGTTGAATCCGCAAAATCCCTATCCTCGACGCAACCGCATTGCCGATCGCTTCCCTCTACAAAATATGAGAGTGCGAAATGCCAAGGCTATTTCTATTGATGATTCGGGCAATTATTATAGGTTTACGCGACCAACCGCTATGAATTCTAATGATGCAGAAACGTGGCTCTTCTGGTTTAAATCGTCCCTGACATCAACTGTCCAGTATTTATTTAATACCGGCGCCGCCCGAGATTTTTATATCGATAGTAGTAATCGATTGACTTTTTTCGCGGGGCACAGTTCTACCACTGGTTGGTGGCGAACAATCGGCGCGTTTGCCTCAGCTGATTTACGGACTGAGTGGATACATGTGGCTCTTACCTATGATGGCGGAAGCACGAGTAATATTCCAAAAATGTTTGTTAACGGATCCGAACTCGACGTCGAGGTAGGCGTAGCTCCTGTTGGTACATTAAACCAATATACAGGCTTGATTAATATTGGTGATTCGACGTCGAGCGGGTTTGAGGGATATATGTCTGACGTGGCTTTTTACAATATCGCTCTCAGGTCTGAAGATATAAATCACATATACATGAATTCTACTTTAGATTTAAAAAACCATGGACCCTGGCGCACAAGAGAAGGTTTCGGGCTATACGATCGTACGGGGGATGCGGGGCTGTGCACGGACAATCTTATACTTTGGTGGCGAATGGGCGATGACGTCGAGGACACCGTCGGCACTATAATTGATCAAATGGGCAATGCTAATCTTTCTGCTGTGGGGAGCCCCACCATTATAGGCTTTGAGCCCGCCATCGACGCCGGTTTATTAACTGCTGATGGTAATTATGCTCTTCCCGACCGCGACGGCTCTAATTCCAATCATACCATCATTGTAAATCGTTTCGCAGCCCCCGGTGGTTCTGACGTTTCTTCTCGCGGGTTCATGGGTCCACCCCACGAAGAGAAGTCGGTTTATAACGCTCTCCCATGGCGAAATTATGCCGTGAGAGGCTCTGGAAGCTTCCCCTCTGGGACCGTCGCCGTCCGAGACCATCTGGGTAAGCCCCGCGGCGAGAAAGCCCTCCTGACGCTTCACTGCGATCAATTTGGAGCAGATGCAACATATGGATCGAGGTGGTATTCGCCGGTCTGGTCTTACTCCCGGACGCCTGGAGTCCCCAACTTCGACTACCCCCTCGGTCCTTATGGACAGAGTGGTGTACCGGGCGGTCCTCAAGGTGGATACGTTCCGGGTATCAGTTCGTCCTATCACAAAATTCAAAGAAATCCCAAGCTGCGAATGGAATTATCAGCGGCTGTATCACCGGCTGATGCGTTTAAGCAAGGTGCTTATATAACCAGCAGCGTATATGATAATGCTTATGTTACTCATCCTATTCCACGATCGGCAAGACAGTATGCGTGGATTACAGCGTCGCTAAAGGATTTTGAGTCGAATCTCAATTCGACATATCGAGTTGTCAATCCGTCTGCATCATTATTTAACTATACGACCTTAAGTGGCGCATTTGTCGACAGCTTACCACTTATTACTGGTAGCGATTTCCCAACTTATTATGGTGAGACCTATACAAACAATTTTGTTGGCATGGCAGGGCGCTTGGTGGTTGACAGCGTTCTTCAGTCTGATAATCTTTTATATGCCAATCCTGTGTCGCCGACGATCACTACTCGCGATCCGAACGATGCTGTTTTGGATGTGGGAACTTACTCTGGTCGGTTTGACGGCGGATCCTTGGCGGGAACTGCCGCCTATGTGGATATAGGAACCCTCGCCACGTGGGATGCGTTAATCGGGGGCGCTACCTCAAATGCCAAGCCGTTTACAATGTCGGCATGGATATACAGTGGCGGAGATCCGAATGGCTCCTCTCCGATTGGAATGGGGACCCCCACCTCCGACGGGGTCCGCGGACTAAGTATCAGCAACGACAAGATTCAGTTCTGGGTTGGCAGTCTTTCATCCTTTCCGTATGCTCAAAGTAATACGGAGATACTGCCCAATCGTTGGTATCATGTAGTGGGGACTTATAGCGGTGGAAACACCCATGGCGACGGCGTAGGCACACTAAAAGTTTATGTTAATGGCATAGTGGGCGCAACGACAGACACCATAACAAGTGCGGCTACTCTTGATGGCGGCGTCGGCAGCTGCCGCATTGGATCGTGGGAGGACAATGCGAGCCGTTATTGGAATGGTTATATATGCGATGTTGCAATATGGGATAAAGAGCTCTCATCTGCCAACGTAACCACATTATATAATGCAGGTCGACCCCTAGACATCAACACCTACCTTTCTACTGATTTGCAAGCATGGTATCGTTTTAATCCATGGACTCGAAAAGATCCATCTGGGCTGTCCAACGTTGGAGATACGCACTCGACCATCATCAATCAGATTGGAACAGCCGACACCACAGGAACCCCGAGCAATGTGAAGCTATCGCGTTTTAGTCCCAACAGCGTTGATGGGCTTAATATACTCTTGAATAATCGTAACGGTCCTTACGGATATCCTTCTTGGAAACAGATTCGAACTG
>Ga0209434_1000235_pt1 | contig 28586 bp, 25 predicted proteins | sample ETNvirnome_2_300_FD_184068 | JGI IMG/M metagenome (GOLD analysis project Ga0209434, IMG submission 184068) | Marine viral communities from the Pacific Ocean - ETNP_2_300 (SPAdes) (version 2) | ecosystem: Environmental > Aquatic > Marine > Oceanic | place: Pacific Ocean | collected 2013-06-22 | reverse complement strand
AGCGCGCAAGCAGAAATAACTCAATTGGCTGTTTATATGGAAGGGGCAGGAGTTAGTGCAACAGAATTTTCAGACAATATGAACCTTATGACAAAATCTTTAGGTATGACACATGCAGAAGCGCAACAACTATCGATGGATCTTGTTAAAATGGGATCAGAGATAGGAATACCACCCAAACGCTTAGCTCAAGAGTTAAAGTCTGCTGGTAAATCGCTTGCAAAGTATGGAAAAGATGCCACTAGAATTTTTAAAAGTATGGCCGCGCAAGCGAAAGCGACAGGCACTGCTACTTCACAATTACTTGCTATAACAGAGAGGTTCGATACTTTTGAAGATGCAGCCCAAGCTGCAATGGGTTTAAATGCTATATTAGGGGGTCAATATATGGATTCTCTACAAATGCTGGAAGCAGAAGAACCTGAACGCTTAAGAATGATTCAAGAGTCTCTAGATGCTTCTGGGCAATCATGGGCGTCGATGGACCGCTTCCAACGAAATTATATCGCAAAAACATTAGGGGGCGATATGGAAGCCGTCGCAGCTGTAATGAGTGGTAATGCGGAATCACTAAGAGAAGCTGAATTACAAGCTCAAGGGTTTACCGGTACAATGGAAGAAATGGAGGCACAATATGTAAATCAAGTTGACATAACAAAGAAATTAACAGAATTAAAAAGACAATTCGCTCAAGCTGTTGAACCAATTATAGATCTAGTTCGTTATTTAGTAGACACATTGTTGGGTTGGAATGAAGTACTAAACGGATATTTGATTCCAGCATTAGGAATTTTATTAGGGTTATATGTTACATGGCGTATTTTAACAAATGAAATGTTTACAGCCGTTGGGAGATTGGTCGCTAAAGTATGGGCTTCAGTCACTGCAAAAGCCGCAGAGACCACAGCAGTTGAAGCAGATACCATTGCAAAAGGAATAAACACTACCGCCACTGAAACAATGGCTGTGGCTCAAGTTACGGCCACTAAAGCATCACGCGGGTTAAATTGGAATATACTGCTTTTTGCCGCTGCAATTGCCATAGTAATAATAGCACTAGTGCCATTAGTTGACGCTGTTGCTAAATTGGCAGTCGCCCTAAAAGACAGTGGTGATGCAGGATGGATGGTCATAGGAGTACTTATTGCATTAGGGGTAGTTTTGGTTGCGATGATTGCGACTTTTGCGGCATTAGCCCCAGCGACAATGACGGCAGCCATACCAATGTTGTTGTTTGCCGCGGCCATATTTATAATTGCGGCTGGTTTATCCTTAGTTATTTATGCTGTGACTGGGCTTGTAGAAGTATTATTATCTGCAAATCCAAATATAATGGAAACTGCTTTGGCGCTGGGAATGATAGCCTTCGCTGCCATGGGGATCGCTCTCGCAGGGCCTTTCGCAGCAATAGGGCTCTTTTTAATGGCGCTCGGGTTTGGCGCGTTAGCATTAGCATTGGCATTTATTAAGACAAAAGACTTGGAAGCGTTGGGCCAAATGTTCACGGGCCTAGGCAACGTCATGACATCAGGACAAAAGTTTTCTGAACTGGCCCCGGCTCTTAAAGAATCGACCCAAACACTTTTAGCGATGGGGACGGCAGTTAGCGCATTGGTAAGTCCATTTGATGCGGTGGCTTCTGCTGTCAACACTTTAGTTATTAGCCTTAAAGCATTAACAACTGTACCTTTGGTAACTCTTGCTATAGCAGCAGGAGGAGGTCTAACAATTGCTGGTAAATCACCACCTATAATGGGGCTAGGCAGTGCCGGTGGAGGAGGAACACCTGCTGGAGAACCAGGACCAACAACATTATCTGATGACACAATTAAAAAGTTAGGGGAAGAAATTGCTAAGCAAGTTGCGAGCAGGCCACAAAAAATTAATGTAGAAGGAAAATTAAACGGAAGAACATTGATGAAATTTGTTAATTCGAAGCAAGCAGATAAATTTATGGAGGAAACATTTTAATGATTAATATTTTATTATTAAACATAAATATATATGAAGGGGGATATTATTAATGTCTAGCTTGACCGATACAGATGCCACTAATATGAAGTTTGAATATGACCCTGATAAACTTAGCTGGCTGTTTAAGCAACCTGGAAAGCCAGTCACAGTAACTCAGCCCTCCGATTCGTTTCATTTTTGGAAGCAGGCCAATCCGGCTAAAATGTCAATCCGGCGGACAAGCGGCGAAGTGAGTTATGCAGCGGTGTTGGGAGAAATATATGATAATGCTTCGCTCGCCTGGAAGCAGAAGTCCCCACTAGCTTATAAAGATTCATCTAGAATTGATTTTCATCGACGGAAGCGCGCCCGGAAAAAACGCCATCAAGGCGCGCGCTGGGCCCAAAACAAAGAAACTTTAGAGAAACAAGAGTTACAAATTGAAATAGGAAGAGTTGGCCCGCCGCAAAAGAACTGGACCGACTCGAAGAGCAGCTCCGAGACCGCCCATGCGGTAGAATATGTAACATTCCCAGCTTTTATAGAATCGATAAAAGAAAATTATGCTTTAGAATGGCAAGATGAAACCATCGTTGGTCGAATGGACCCAATGTCAACATACAAAAGGACAACAAGGAAAATAGACCTTAATTTTAAGGTAGTCGCAGAGAGTTTCGAAGAAGCAGAACACAATGTATATAAAGTGGGGCTTATATCTCGTTGGCTTTATCCAACATATATATTGCCTAGTACGGGAATGAAAACATTTTTAAAAAATTCTGACCCACGTTTATTATTTAGATTCCTTAATTTAATTAGAAATTCTAGAGCACCATATTATGGAAAAGGCGACACGATCCTCACTGATGGCCTTACCGGTCGTATTGAAGGGTTTGAAGTGAATTGGAGTGATGCAATTGAAGAAGATCTTTTAACGGGGTTGGATGAGCAGCATAAGTATAAACCTAAAAAATGGGGTGCTGGTTCGGATACCTCCAGTAATCCGCCTGTCATAGACATGTCCAGTTGGCAGCCAACATATGCTCCAAAAATTTTAAATTTAAGCTTTTCAATAGTTGTACATCATACTCATTATTTGGGCTTAATTGATGGCGGTGGGGGCACACCACAAGATAGATATTTGAGCGCTGGAGGCTGGGCAGCAACTAAAACTAACTTTATTGATCGCACCGGCAGAATCACCGCTGCAGATAGTTGGGCACATCAAGCAGTTCAACTGGGTCAATTTCCATCAACACCAACAAAACCAGGCTCTGTTGGGCTAGAGGAGGTTAAATGGACATTTGACCCAGACGGTAAGGTAACAAACAGTAAAGTTCCACCACAAATGCGAGAAATGATTGAATGGGATAAAAAGGTATCCCACGCCGTGCCAAACTATTATCTAAGCGATGCTGCGCTAAAAACAGAAGATAAAAAACGTTCTAAAGATCTGATTCGAAAAACCCAAGAGATCCGGGCTTTGGGATGATATTTTATGAGGAAATAAAAAATGGGTAAACGACGACATACGCTTAATGAGCCTCCAATGCCTGCTTCTGATTTAGTGCGAGAAAATGTGACTGGTGTGGAAAAGAAAAAATATTGGTTTCAAGTCGAAAGAAAAAAATGGACTAAAACACGTAGCCATAATATCGCACACCAGAAAAATTTACTCGAAATAGACGAAAGTGTTCTGCCAGACGGTACCATTCCAAAACTAACAGTTTCAAAGGCGAAGCTTCGGCCACCGCCCAACGCCGACTCCGCCGCGTGGTGGGAATATTCGCCGGCCAAATATAAAAACGAACATGGTTTTCATAGCGCCAAATATCGTTCGGACACCGGTGTGACGTCACAAAGGCCTAGGCGAAGAACCGGCCAACGACACTCTGCTGATTCTTTATATAATAAAGGACAAAAATTATTGTTTCAATCGCTTAATGGGACCAGACTTTTTGCCTTTAAAGCATTTATAACGGACTTTTCCGATTCGTGGGATCATGGCTGGGAATCAGAGGAAGGATTCAATAGAATGGACCATATGGAAATGTTTACTGCTAATAAAAGAACAATAACATTATCATGGAAAACAGTTGCGGAGGATGTTGATGAAGCTTTTTATAATATGCAAACTGTTAATGGACTTATAAAATCGCTTTATCCGCATATAGCAATTCAAAAGCCTTTTGCATCTCATGTACATGCAGATTCCAAAACAACGAGGAGAAAAAGAAGAAAGCCACATGAGGGCGGAGAAACGTGGGAAACAAGATCAAGATCTTACCAAGCAGGAGACCCTGTTGAATTTTACAGTCAAAACGCAGCATATAATATTGAAACGAAATCACCAGGTGGCGTGCTGTTAGTTAAATTTGGAAATCTTATTCGTGATTGGCTTAAGGGATATAGCCCCGCGGGCATGCCAATCGATGACGGCGCGCTATGTAAATTTGAAAGCTTTTCTCAGGAATATTCTGAGGATGATGGATGGTTGATGTACAAAAAACCTTTCTCAATAATGCCAAAAGTAATTAAACTTACTGCTACGATGACAGTTTTGCATCAAATGACTGAGGTTGACGTTGATTGGAATGAGCGGTCTTCTGGAATCAGCCATGCCGTCGCACCACCGCCAATGTGGGAGCGAGATTTTTGGATTGATGCATCTGGAAAATATAACCCACATCGCTTTGGGGGGCACACGGGCGGCACCCGGGTGGTTGATTTCTGGGACGCCGGTGCTGGTGCTTATCCATATCATACGGTGCACACTGTCGATAGTGTTGTGGATGCAAATCTCGCAAACCTGAGCAGCGGCGATGGTTATGGAACATGGTCAAAGCATGGCTCCGTTGGAAATGAAATTGCACAGAGCATAACAATGGGAATAATTGGTCATCGCTATAGTGATAGAGACAAATGGTATAATGAAGTGCCAAAAAAATGACCACCACCTCACAATGGTAGACTATAAGGAAAAATAAATTATGGCAACTTTACGATACGACAGAGAAACAGTTATTAACGACGCCGAAGAATATGATGAAATATTAAGAACAAGAAATGTTACTTTTATACGTCACTATGAAACACCAGTATTTAGGTATCCCACTATAGAAGAAATCAGCACCTTTCAATTAGTTCCTCACATATGGACTTTAGGGAATAGATATTACAAACTAGCAGAAAAATATTATGGCGATAGAGAGATGTGGTGGGTTATTGCATATTTTAATAAAAAACCCACAGAAGCACATTGTGATTTAGGTGATACAATTTTTATTCCGAAACCTTTACATATAGTTTTAGAAACTTACGACTTAGAAGGATAACAAGATGGGGCACGATCCAACTCACCGGCGCGCACAACGGCGTTCAAAAAGAAGCAAGGGCTTACGCGTCCGCGTAGTGTCCAGCACCGCCCCTGCGCGCAAGAGCAAGGCAGCCATACGTAAAAATTGGCCTGGTCGTACAACACCAAAAGGCGCTTTTGGCCATCTCAAAAATCGTATGGCGATGAGCACGGATACTTATTTAAATTTGTTTGGGGGCACTACCGGATTTGCATTAGAATCATTGTATGAACAAGCTTTTTTAATGGAAATTTTTGACGATATAGATTTATTTTTTAAAACCACTGGGCCAAAAAAACACCCCAATTTTCCAGGTGATGAAAAATTTAAACCATTGCTTAAGTTTAATAGTATAGGATCGATTAACACAAAAAGTCCAGATACTTTAATGAATAGATTTAAATTTTTTACAGATGCAAGAGATGTAGAATTATTGAATTCATTAACTCCTGCGGAATATGTAGCGCTAGTACCAAAAATTAAGTTGTATTATATGGAAATGCTAGATCAGTACGGAGAGAGAAAAGACATTCGAGAAAAAGAGATTGTATTTCCATCCCATACAGATCAAAATGTGGTTCTTGTACCAGCAGCAGTTACGGATTATAGTTTAAAAAGTTTCACTTATAGACTTTTGGCAGATAACCCAGCAGTGGCTAAAAAAGTAGATGCTGAAGTAAAAATTGTATTTAAAGATTTATCTAGTTTTATGAATATTCATCCAAATGGATTTAGTTTTGTAGATTTGTTATCATATAAAGCTTTACAAGGCGAACGATTCCTTAAACAAACTAAAGACAGCCGCAAGAGAACAGACGAAAAACGCCGACAGAAAGCCCACGACGATGCAGTAGAGGCGTGGAGGACGGGCGGCAGCAAGGGTCCAAAGCCAACAAAACGAGACCCACCTACAAAGAAGGGAAAATTTAAACCAACGAGAAAAGAGAAAAAACAAGCTTTACACTCTATGGGCCTTTGGAGTCTTAAAGCCGAAATTGGTTGGTCTTTAAGTGGAGACTTCCTAGGAACAGTTAAAAATCAAAGAATGAAAAGACTTAATAACATGCAGACAACTTTGTCATTGGCATTTTATAAACATGAAATGGAATTTAAGGAAAGCGGAGCACTAGAATTAACGTTAAAATATGTTGGTAGTATTGAAACTGTGTTTAGACTGCCAGAAGCAAACGTATTTGCAGAGATTACAGCAAACGAAAGAGAGGACGCCGAAAGCGGTAAGGGAACAATAGCTGGCGTGCGAGGAATAAAATACGCTTATTTTATAAGGAGCCTTTTAATGTGTAAGCGTAATAGAAATGATGAGGCTTCAATTTATTGGATTGACGTGCCCGAAGACGCATGGAAAGCCTTTATTAAGTATATAAACACAAAACTCAATGGATCATCGGCTTTTGGAAGTGATGTTTCTACGGGTGAATTAACAGAGAAATCAAAAGATTTTAAAAAAAAGAAAAAAAGCAAAAAGATAAAACCAAAATCCGGAGATAAAGGAACAGCAGATGATTTTGGCGACTGGATTGTAAATGATATCAAAGCCGCCGATGCTAATTTTGAAACACTTATGGGCTATTGGGGAAAAGATCCTAACAATTTAGTAAAAAGCGTTACACAGTTAGGTACGGATGATTATAAGGGCGGTCAGAAAACTCCAAAGCGCGGCAAGAGTAACTCATACCCGGATAGAAAATGGAAAGAAGAAGGCGTAAAAAGAATATATTTTCTTGCGATGGGAGATATATTAGATAATGCTCTAGAAGCTTTTAAACATAGACATGTCCCTCATCATAGGAATTCTGGGAACGGATGCCTTGAACTTACCCCAGTAACGAAAAAAACTAAAGTCCCTCCCACTTGGGTGAACAAGCCGGGAGATCCAAGAGATTTATGGAGTAGGTATAGAGTTCTTGTGGGACCAATGGTACTAGCTTATCCAAATTTTCAAGAGTACGGCACGAATGTACCATTTCAAATAAAACAATATCCTATCGCACATATGCCAGTAGCATTAAATCAATTTTTACATTTTTTTCTTTGGGAAATTATTAAGTCAGAAAGAGAAGTAATACCGTTTGATACATTTACAAGAGAAATATTAAGATATATGTTTGATGGGGGCTCTTTTATAGAAAAAACTGCAGCTTTACAAAAAGTTGATTTATATAATACTGTAGGTGTAAAACCTACAAGAAAATTAATTTCACTAAGACACGATTATGTTGATTTTGAAAATGTTGAGCATTTATTATTTCAACCGAATAGATATGAAGGATATACCTTAAGAAGTAAAAGATTATGTGAATATACAATTATTCATGGTACTAGTAATTTATACAATAAACACAAAAAACACAATTATAAATGGGATATGAGTTTAGGAATACCCCATTTTTATTGGGGGGCAGATAGAGGAATACTTAAACGATTGAAATTCAAAAGAGTGTCAGATAAACATCTAGAGACTGTTCAATTTAAGAAAGGCGGTGTTGTTGGGGCGCTATATGAAATAAATATGGATTTGGTCGGTACACCGGCAATGGGTGTGGGTGAGTTAATTTACGTTGATGCCGCTCGACACAAATTTGGGAAAAGGGTTGGAGACAAAAGCGCTATAGCGCAATTAGGGCTAGCTGGTTATTATAGAACATTAGAAATTGAACATACTATAGAGCCTGGTGTGTATGAAACTAATATGAGGTGTTTGATGGAAGGCACTGCTTTAATACATATTACAAAGAAAAAGAAGCCGGTGACATCGGTCGGCAAACCATAGGAAAATTATGTAATGTCAATTGCTGAAACATATAAAAAACAAAAAACATATAAAGACAAAGGATACCCTTCTTCAGGAAAAACTCCTTTTGACTTCTGGTATGAAAGACTTTATTATGGAAGAGTAGACTTATATTTAAATACAATAAACACAGCAGAAGGCTGGCTGCTTGGCATGCTCAAAACTACTGGTCCGGGCCAAAAATATTTTGCAATTGATTTTGTTGCAGAAGCATTTAACGATTTAAGAGCTTTTTTAAGGAAAAAAATAACTTCTAAACATTCAACCTTTTATAATCTTAACCCTAGAAAAGGATATGTTGACATAAATCACGCTTATGATGCTATATTAAAGGAAATTTATACGACATTTGTTATTAAAGCAGATACATATTTTTTGCGAAGCAAAGATAAGATGAAATCATTCGAAAGTTTTTTACCAATTTTTTTGGAACATTTAAACATGGTTATTAGTCGCATACCTATAACAAAAACTGGCTATACACTATCATATTTAAATTCTATTTTATCAACCGGATTAGCGGTTGAAATTGAAAAGATTGATTATAATGATTCTGCTAAAAGAGATCGGTTTTTAAAAGACCCACATTTTAATTTTTATAGGACAGCGGCAGAAGCGTTTGGGTTTAAAATAGATAAATATATTCCATGGAGATTAATAGCTGATTTAAAGTCTCCTAAAATGCAAGCATACATGGCACCACATGGTGTTTCTTTTGAAAATGTATTCTCAAAAGTTTTTTACCCTACGCATTTGGATGACATTGGGCTATTAAAAAATTACTTTTTTAACTTCTACACGACGTTTATAGAAGAGTATCCCATGGTACAAGAATATGTTGATTGTCCTAACAAACCTGCTGTATCAGCAGGATTGACATCTTCAAAATATATTGTAGGGAAAAAACCTAATGTTTTCACTGATTTCAGGGAGCCACTTTTAATAGAAGACTATGAAAAAAATTATAGTTCTGTTTTTTGGATAAAGACTTATGCGTCAATCCGCGCAAAAGAAAGTAAGGCTCCGATATCAGAGAAACATTTTCACAGTATAGTTAAAAAAGCAAAAAAAATTAATTTAATGTTTGACTTTGACACCGCAATAACGTATATTAATGATGTGATGAAACAACATTGGATCAGCGAACAGTTACGAACCAAAGGAATGATTGGTGGTGTTGCAGGAGTGAGTGGGAAAAAAGGGACTTCTAAATCCCCATCCAATACAATGGGGACTAGTCCAATTGGAGGTGCCGGTGGCGCTGTTTCAGACTATTGATGATAAATCAGAATGTATTGCTGTATATATTAATAATAAATTAGTTTTTAACAAAATCCCAAAAACAAACCTTTCTACAACTTGGGACTATTCTGTTTTTTTAAAAGATATTGAAGAAGTTGAATATGCTAAACTATTTTGTGAAGGGAAATCATTAGATCAAGCATGTCCTAAACATTTAGAAACAGAATGGCTGCCGGTTTTTAATAAATTAAAAGCTTTCTATCGTTCGGCAAGAGAAGCCCAATTAGATTTAAACAAATATTGTTTTTATGAATTAATCCCAGAACACTTCATTATAGAATATTGTGTAATCAAGAATAAGATAACAAATTATATTTTTAAAAACTACAAGAGGCCAGTAAATTATAATTTTTTAGTTTCTTTGACAAAACTAGTTACAGACATTAAGTATAAAAAATTAAATATAGATCTTTCGGAACTAAAGACCCAAAGACATAAATTAGAAGTTAGAAATTTTATTCAAAAAATAAACAAGATAGAGCCACACATAAAATATAATATTTTTGGCACAAAAACAGGAAGACTTTCTACAATTAAAAATAGTTTTCCAGCATTGACAATGAATAAAAATTATCGCTCAGTGCTTAAACCACAAAACGATTTATTTATTGAGTTTGATTATAATGCTGCAGAGCTTCGTGTGATGCTTGCGCTTTTAGATAAAGAACAACCACAAGAAGATTTGCATGAATGGAATTTAAAGCATGTTTACAGGGGTGTTGGTACCCGGGAAAAAGCGAAGAAAAGGATATTTGCTTGGTTATATAACCCAGAATCAAAAGACTATCTCTCTTCACGGTCTTATGATAGAGATTTATTATTACAAAAATATTGGGATGGCACACACGTTCGAACAATTTATGATAGAAAGATTGAAGCTGACAAACATCATGCTTTAAATTATATCATTCAGAGCACGTTTGCAGATTTATTTTTAAGACAAGCAATTAAGGTACATGAGTTATTAAAAAATAAAAAATCCTTTATTTCTCTTCTAATCCATGATAGTCTAGTAATTGATTTTTCAGAGTCAGAGAAGAACATTTTACCAGAGTTGAAGAAAATTTTAATGGATACTAAATTAGGTAAATTTAAAATATCTTCAAGCGCGGGAAAAGATTTTGGTAGTATGGAAAGGTTTAACATTTAAATAATGAACGTGGTTGGAATAGGACAGGCGGGTTGTGCTATTGCTGAAAAATTTAAGCAATATCCTCAATATAATATATTTAAAATTGATGTTGAGATAGAGGGCAAAGGTTGTTTTAAATTAGAAAAACGAAATAACCCGGAAGATTATGAGAAACATTGCCCAAATTTTAAAACTTTTTTTAAAAAGATAAAAGGGGATGTCTTATTCATAACTAGTTGTGGGTTTGTTAGTGGAATTTCTTTATGTGCTCTAGAACAACTGCATAAAAAGAAATGTAATATTAACATTTTATATATAAAACCAGATTTGTTGCTTTTAAACGAAACTAAAAGATTACAAGAAAATGTTCTTTTTGGAGTTTTGCAGGAATATGCCAGATCTTTACTTTTTAATAGAATATATGTAGTGCATAATGTTGCGCTAGAAAGTATTTTAGGGGGAACATCGGTTCTAAATTACTATGAAAATTTAAATGATTTGATTGTTTCAACCTATCATATGATAAGCGTTTTTAATAATTCAGAACCTGTCGTTGATATCCGCTCAGAACCAAACGCTGTAGCTCGCATATCAACTATTGGTCTATTAGACATTAAGAATGGAGAAGAAAAATTGTTTTTTGACCTTAAACATTCTCGTAATAAATGTTATTATTATGCAATACCACAAAACACACTGGAAACAGATGAAAAATTATTTAAAATGATCAAAGAGCAAGTACGACATAAAGGAAATACCGAAGACGAAAGATTTAAGTTGTCGTATGGTATTTTTTCAACAGATTATAAAGAGAATTATGCTTATGTAGTTGTTCATAGTTCTGTTGTGCAAAAAAATGAAATAATTGCTTGACAACATATTTATTTAATGGTATATTATAAGGTAGCAGGATGAGAAAATTATCATCTTGACTTTAACAAAAAAAATAAAAAGGAAAAAATTTTATGAGTTTAGATTTGAAGAAAATGCGAGAGCGATTAACTACTTTACAAAACAAAAATAATGGTTCGAGCCGATTTTGGAAGCCACCAGAGGGCGAGTCCGCAATTCGAATTTGTCCATCAGAAAATGGAGATCCATTTAAGGATTATTGGTTCCATTATAACGTTGGAAAAAATCCGGGATTTCTTAGCCCAAAGAAAAATTTTGGCGAAGATTGCCCATTAGGTGAATTTGTCCATCAACTATGGAACGAAGGAACTGAAGAAAGCAAAAAGATGGCAAAGAAGCTTTCTGCTCGACAACGATTTTTTGCACCAGTTGTTGTACGCGGCGAAGAAGATCAAGGCGTACGCGTTTGGGGATTTGGAAAACAAGTTTATGAAAAACTTTTGAATTTGATGCTCAATCCAGAATATGGTGATATTACAGACCCTGACTCTGGAACAGATCTTGTTCTTGTTTATGGAAAGCCCGCAGGGGCAACTTATCCGGTTACAAACATTACCCCCCGCCGACAAAGTTCCTCGCTTTGCCAAGACGGCCCGGAAAGGTGCCGCGAACTTCTGGAAACCGTTCCCGATTTAGATACAATGTTTGCGAAAAATCGAAAAACGACACAGGAAGTTCAAGCGATTCTGGATGATTATCTTTTAGATGATTCTGTTATCGAAGAGGTATCATCTGAGTCCGTTAAGTATAATGATTCAGGCGAGAACAAATCAGACGATGCTGTTGGCACAGCCTTTGCTGAATTGCTTGAGGCATAATGCGTTTAGCAAGGGGGGAATTATCCCCCCTTGCTTTTTTAACAAAATACATTTATAAAAGAGGTTTCAATGAGATCTGTTAAAACAAGAGTAGGTAAGCTTTCAGTAGCTGATATGCGTAACTTAATAAATAAGAAAGCTGGAATAAACGTTGCTCATAACCTTAATGAAGATAATCCGACAACAGTTAAGGATTGGATTCCAACAGGAAGTCGTTGGTTAGACTCAATAGTTTGTCGTGGGAAATTAGCAGGCATACCGTTAGGTAAAATTGTTGAGATTGCAGGTTTAGAGTCAACTGGCAAATCATTTTTAGCTGCCCAAGTTGCTGCAAACGCACAAAAGATGGGCATTGATGTAATTTATTTTGATTCGGAGTCCGCAATTGACCCAAGCTTTTTAGAAAAAGCGGGTTGCAAAATAGAGAATCTTCTTTATGTGCAAGCGACATCAGTTGAATTTGTACTAGAAACAATCGAAGATCTTCTCAGTTCGAATGAAAATCGGATGTTATTTATTTGGGATTCATTAGCGCTTACACCATCGGTGTCAGACGTTGAAGGAGATTTTAACCCTCTTTCTTCGATGGCGGTTAAAGCACGAATTCTTGCAAAAGGAATGTCAAAACTCACAGTCCCAATCGCGAACAGTCAATCAACGTTTTTAGTTTTGAACCAACTTAAAACAAACATTACACGCAACGTCTCAGAAGCCTTGACTACACCTTATATGACTCCTGGTGGCAAAGCTATGATTTATGCTTATTCGCTGCGTGTGTGGCTTACAGGGCGTAAAGCTAAGGCTTCTTTTGTTACAGATGACAAAGGATATAGAATTGGTTCCGAGGTAAAAGTGAAACTTGAGAAATCTCGTTTTGGAACACAAGGCAGACAATGTAATTTTAAGATTTTATGGGGCGAAGGCGTCGGTGTACAAGACGAAGAAAGCTGGTTGGACGCAATCAAAAGTTCAAAACATTTATCCAACAGTGGTGCTTGGTTTACACTTAAATACGCTGACGACACAAGTGAAAAATTTCAATCATCTGGGTGGAAAGAAAAAATTCAGAATCCTAAATTCAGAGAACGAGTTTTAGAAGTTATGGATGAAGAAATCATTATGAAGTTTGATGAACGAACTGGTGATGCATCTGATTTTTATGAGGACTCTGAATAATAATCCATAGTACCGTGCAAAATAAAAAAAAGAAAAGACTTTTGGTGGTTGATGCTCTCAACATGTATTATAGAGCATACATTGTTGACCCTAGTTTATCAACAAATGGCGAACCTATAGGTGGGTTGAAAGGATTTCTTAAAATTCTTCAAAAACTAACCCGAGACATTAAACCAGATAGTATTATTATTGTTTGGGATGGAGCGGGTGGATCACAAAAAAGAAAAAGCTATAATAAAAATTATAAAGAAGGCCGTAAACCTATTCGTTTAAACCGTGATATAAAAAATCTAACAGCTAATGAAGAAATCCAAAATAAGATCTGGCAACAGACGAGACTAATTGAATATCTTAATGACATGCCTTTAATCCAATTTATGGAGCCAAGCATTGAAGCAGATGATATAATCGCGCACATTACACAAGCTCCACTATTGAAAGGGATTCAAAAGATTATTGTAAGTTCAGATAAAGATTTTTATCAACTATGTGATAAAGAGACTATTGTTTTTAGGCCAATTCAGAAAGAGATATTAAACACAAGTCGTCTTGTTGATAAACATGGTATACATCCAACAAACTTTGCTTTGGCCCGGGCAATTGTTGGAGATAAATCAGATAATCTTTTGGGAGTTCCTGGTGTTGGGATGCCCACAATGATGAAACGATTTAAATTTCTGAGTGAGGAAAAAACATACACTATTGATGATGTTTTAGATTTTTGTAAATCTGTTGAAAACCCTTTACAGGCCCATAGAAATATTTTAGAAAACAAAGAAGTTATTGAAAAAAATTATAAAATAATGCAACTATATGTACCACTTATTAGTGTGCAAACAAAACAAAAAATTAACAATATTCTTAAAACTTTTGAATATGAATTTAACCAAACTGCAGTTCATGTCAAGATGATCAAGGATGGCTTTGGAGTCTTTAATTGGGATAGTTTATTTTCTCTATATAAAAAAATTGTTGTTGACAATAAAGAAGTTTTTTTATAAAAAAACTTGACAAACAAATTAAAAGTCCTATATTTTAAACAGTAGGTAAAGAAATTTTGCGCCCGTAGCTCAGTAGGTTAGAGTGCCACTCTTATAAGGTGGATGTCCCTGGTTCAAGTCCAGGCGGGCGTACTTAACAAAGGAGAAAGTTAAATGAAGAGGTTTATTGTATTGTTGGCGGCGACGGCTTTCTGTGCGGGGTGTTATATCCCGTATCCCTCAGTAGGCAGAAGGGTTCCGCGAGTAGTGGAAACTTATGAAAAAGTATGCACTGAAAAAGTAAACAAGAACGGCGAAAAAGAGACTCACTGCCGGTGGGTTCGATCAAAATAAGGATTATATATTATGGGAAAAATTATTGGAATTGATTTAGGTACAACAAATTCATGTGTAGCTGTAATGGAGGGCGGAAAACCAACTATTATTGTTAACGAAGAAGGCAATCGTACGACTCCTTCAGTTGTAGCGTTTACTGATAAAGAAACTTTAGTTGGTATTACTGCAAAACGACAAGCAGTCGTTAATCCCAACAGAACTCTATATTCTATTAAAAGGTTTATTGGTTCTGAATTAAATGAAATCAAAGATTCTGCAGAAAAGGTATCATTCAACATTATAAATTCAGACACCGGTGGCACCGCCGTACAGATTGATGAAAAAACTTATTTTCCGCAGGAAATTAGTGCAAAAGTATTACAAAAACTTAAAAAAGCAGCAGAAACATTTTTGGGAGAAGAGGTAAAAGAAGCAGTGATTACTGTTCCTGCCTACTTTAATGACAGTCAGCGTCAAGCAACAAAAGACGCCGGTAAAATCGCAGGTTTAGAAGTGCGACGAATCATTAATGAGCCTACTGCTGCAGCTTTAGCCTATGGTTTAGACAAAAACAATGATGAGATAATTGCAGTATATGACTTTGGGGGGGGAACCTTTGATGTATCTATTTTAGAAGTTGGGGAGAGCGTTGTTGAGGTCCTGGCAACTTCAGGAAATACGCATTTAGGCGGTGACAATATCGACGAGGTATTAATTGATCATGTCACGAAAGAATTTAAATCAGAAACTGGTATCGATATATCAGATGACAAAATGGTTCTTCAGCGGATTCGCGAGGCTGCAGAAAAAGCTAAAATTGAACTAAGTTCAGCACACGAAACTAATGTTAATTTACCATTTTTGACCGCGGACTCCGCGGGACCTAAGCATTTAAATTTGACGATTAGCCGTGCAAAATTTGATCAATTGACTGACAGTCTTATTAAAAAAACATTTGCATCGTGCAAACAGGCAATTAAAGATGCTAAAGTCCAAATAAAAGACATTGATCAAATTGTATTGGTTGGCGGTTCTACTCGAATTCCTAAAGTCGTAGAAGCAGTAACAAACTTTTTTAATAAGAAACCAAATCAAGGTGTAAATCCAGATGAGGTAGTAGCATTGGGTGCCGCTGTACAAGGTGGAGTCCTTTCTGGTGATGTAAAAGATGTACTCTTGTTGGATGTTACGCCCTTAAGTTTAGGGATAGAAACTTTAGGTGGTGTTACAACACGACTTATTGAGCGCAATAGCACTATCCCGACACGCAAATCAGAGATATTTTCAACTGCAGTTAATAATCAAAATGCTGTTGATGTTCATGTTTTGCAAGGTGAGCGTGAAATGGCAACAGACAATCGCACATTGGGTCAATTTCAATTAGGTAATATTCCACCCGCTCCTCGCGGCATTCCTCAAGTTGAAGTAACTTTTGATATTGATGCGAATGGTATTTTAAAGGTTTCGGCTAAGGATAAGGCAACTGGTAAAGATCACTCGATTACCATTACGGATTCAAGCGGATTATCAAGCAACGAAATCGATAAAATGATTGAAGAAGCTAAAGTCCATGGAGCAAAGGACAAAGAAAAACGCGAATTGGTTGAGCTAAGAAATCTACTGGACTCTATGGTTTTTCAGATTGAATCTACCGTTGAGACATTAAAGATTGATGACAATGACATTAAGTCTAAATTGGAAGATGCTAAAAAACTAGTAAATTCTGAAGACAAAAATGCGATTAATGCTATGTTAAAATCTTTAGAAACAATAATGCATTCTTTAGCAGAGAAAGCGTACGCGCAAGCGGGTAGCACAGACAACTCAGAAGAGCAGAGTCAAGAAGACGAGAATATTTTAGATGCTGAAATCATTGAGTAAGTTTGTGCCCTCGTAGCTCAGCTGGATAGAGCATCGGCCTTCTAAGCCGAGGGTCGCAGGTTCGAATCCTGCCGAGGGTACCTTAATTAACAAAGAGATTGAGAGTTCTTAGGATTGAAAACATTAATTGGTATAGCATTATTTGCAATTGGTAATATATTAGCATGGTTTCAGTTTAATTCTCAATTTGTTTGGGAATGGTGGCAAGATCGTCCTATTTTATCTAATGTCATTTTTGCAATTCCAATGGGCTTATGTTTTTGGTATGCAATTAAATATATTGTAGAAGATAGTGGTGAGTTATGGGCGTCTAAACTAATTGGCTTTGGCACGTCGAATGTAATATTCGCAATATTCACTTATGCACTTGTAAGAGAAAGTATTTTTACTGCTAAAACATTATCTTGTTTATTTTTATCAGTACTCATTATTGGGATACAAATATTATGGAAATAAAAAATTTAGAGGTTGACTTTTAAATATACATGTGGCATAATTTAAGTCTGGTGAATAAATGAAAATTGGAGATTTAGTAAAAGTTGATGTATTCCCGGCCATAAAATTGGCGGGGATAATTATTTCGATTAAGAAACAAAGTCGACCTTTATATGGCTACGTCGAAAATATAAATAGTTATGTTTATGAAGTTTTATTTTTAGGAGAAAACATGCCTACTTCTGTTTTTGAAGATGAGATTTTAGAGGTTATCAGTGAGAGTCGGTGACTTGGTTAAACATAAAGAGAGTGACCACATTGGGTTAATTATTAAACTTGATGCTTGCCCACCATTTCCGCCATCTGATGATTACCGCGTTGGGATGGTTGTAGACCCCGATATTTTATATCATATTCAATGGGATGATGGTTATAGGGGTTCATGTTGGGAAAACGAATTGGAGATTGTTAATGAAGGTCGGTGATTTGGCAATAATTATACAACCTTCATTTGATTTTGGTGATAGTCAATTGATCATAGATGCCTGGACTTATGAAAAACCAGTTTTGATTCTCAAGGAAAGTCATATAAAATACCCAGATGGCAAGAGGAAAGCAACTGTTTTAATTAAGCTTGGCAAAAAAAGTACATGGATTCTTAAAGATGATTTAGAGCCTATAGACGAAGAAAAAAATACACGTTAACCAACACATAATTCGTCGCAATCAAAAGACTGGCGAAAGAAAACCAGTGCTCACGGTTAAAACATATAAATCAAATGATTATTGCCATGAAGCAATAATTGATGGACCCTGCAAAGTTATTTATTCTCCAGACAAACCACTTTCATGTGGTGCAAAAGTTTGGATAGAAACAAATTCAGAAATTATTTGCGTAGTGAATAAAGAGGTTGACTTTAAAAATTAAGTGTGGTAACATTTGTATGAAGTTGATGGGAAAGGGATAAAAAATGTTTAAAATTGGAGATAAAGTAAAAGTTATTTCTAAAAATAATGATTATTATGGTAAAACTGGAAAAGTTAGTATTTTGAAAGATTGGAGCGATGGTCAACAAATCGTGCGAGTGGCTTTTAGTGCTGGTGCTTTTGATTACACTGATGTTCTTAGCTGGGGTGTAAAAAAGATTTGAAAAATACGAGGAAAACGATATCATGAATTTATTATATAAATTTAGTAAAGGATTTTTAATTGGGTATGGTTTGATAGCTGCATTTGCAATGTTGCCTCTAGCCGGAACGCTAGCACAAGCTTTATTTGGGTTCTGTATAGGCATAGTAGGCTGGGTTTGGGTTAAACAAAAGACTAATTAATGAATTCAAATGAAAAAACAGATTTTTCAAAATTTGGAAAAGATTTTCAAGAAAATTTATGTCAACTTATTTTACAAGACATAGAATTTGCAGATCGGATATATGAAGTCCTCGATATAAATTTTTTAGAATTAAAATATCTACAGGTCTTTGTTTATAAAATTAAGGAGTACAAAGAGAAGTATAAAACGCACCCTTCTATAGAAATAATGAAATCCATTGTAAGAGCAGGATTAAATAATGAAAATGAACTAGTTCAAAAACAAGTTCGAGATTTTTTTGCTCGTATGATCGCCACCGAAGTAAAAGATGTAAATTATATACAAGATACTGCCATAGATTTTTGTAGGAAACAAACACTTAAAAGAGCAATATTAAAATCAGTTGATCTATTACAAAGATCATCATTTGATGAAATCCAAAAGTTAATTAATGATTCTATGCATTTAGGAATAGCAAATGATTATGGACATGATTATGTAAAAGATTTTGAAAAGCGTTTTGAATTTAAAGCAAGAAACCCAATAACATCTGGCTGGAAAGAAATTGATAATATTTGTAAAGGAGGGATGGGCAAAGGAGAATTAGGAGTCGTCATATCACCGACTGGTGTAGGGAAAAGTATGGTTCTTGTACACTTAGGCGCGGAAGCGGTCAAATTAGGTAAAACGGTTGTACATTATACTCTAGAGCTTCAAGAAACAATAATTGCTTCACGATATGACAGTTGTATTACAGGAGTTTCATTAGGAGAACTATCACAGTATAAAGATTTAATTTATGAATCAGTTAAGAATGTTAAAGGACACCTAATAATTAAAGAATATCCTACAAAAAGCGCATCTACAAATACCATAAGAACACATCTAGCAAAGCTTAAACAGCGCGGTATCACACCAGATATGATTATTGTAGACTATGCAGATCTTTTACGACCAATCTCTTTTTTAAAAGAGAAAAGAATGGAACTAGAATCTATTTATGAAGACCTTCGCGCCATTGCGCAAGAGAACAATTGTCCGTGTTGGACAGCAAGTCAAACAAACCGTTCAGGCTTAAACGCAGAAGTGATTACCATGGCATCAATTTCAGAAGCTTTTAATAAATGCTTTGTAGCAGACTTTATTTTTTCAGTTTCCCGCACTGCAGAGGATAAGAATACCAACACTGGCCGTATTTTCATTGCTAAGAATCGAAATGGACAAGATGGACAGGTGTATCCAATTTTTATGAATACTGGCAATGTTGACATTAAAGTTTTTCCATCTAACGGTGAAACCCCTGAAGAAATTATGGCAAAATCTGCTCAAGATCAAGCAAAAGCATTAAAAGAGAGATATAAGAACTTTAGGAAGGAGAAGAAAGATGTATCCGGAAGACAAGGTTAATTGTGCTGCATTAGAATATTTTAGTGGAGATGCATTAGCTACAAATGTGTGGATGACTAAATATGCTTTAAAAGACAACAATAAAAACTTTCTAGAAAAAGATCCTTCTGAAATGCATACCCGTCTTGCTAAGGAATTTGCAAGAATAGAAAAAAAGTTCGGCGGCCCCCGTGCCATGTCATTTGAGCAGATAAATGAATATTTAAATAATTTTACATACATTGTCCCTCAAGGGTCGCCAATGATGGGGATTGGAAATGATCATGTTAATGTTTCCCTATCAAATTGCGTTGTCGTGGACTCTCCTCAAGATAACATGTCTTCTATTATAGACACAGGAAAAGATTTAGCAAACCTTTTTAAGCGACGTTGCGGTGTGGGATTGGACATATCAAATTTGCGTCCAGAGAACACATCAGTTAATAACTCAGCTGGAACAACTACCGGTGCTTGGTCTTTTGCTGATTTTTATTCTTATATATGTAGAATGGTTGGCCAAAATGGACGAAGAGGCGCCCTCATGATTACAATGGATATTAGACATCCTGATATTGAGCGCTTTATAACAATGAAACACGATTTAACACAGATTACTGGTGCAAATATCTCTGTAAAAGTAACTGATGATTTTATGAACGCGGTAGAGAATGACAATGAGTATACACTTCAATTTCCAACTGAATCAGACAGTCCATCATGTACAAAAACAATAAAAGCAAAAAATCTTTGGAATTTGATCGTTGAGTCTGCAACAAAAACTGCTGAGCCTGGACTATTGATGTGGGACAACATAAAAAAATATTTACCAGCAGATTGTTATGAAGAAGACGGTTTTAAAACAATTTCAACAAACCCATGTGCTGAAATTCCATTGTCTGCGTATGATAGTTGTCGATTAATTTCTATTAACTTAAAACATTTCGTTAAAAAAGCGTTTACAGAAAAGCCCTCTTTTGATTTTAAAAAATTTGAAGAAGTGGCAACAAGCGCAATGCGACTTTCAGACGATCTAGTAGAACTGGAAATTGAAAAACTTGAAAAGATTATTAAAGTTGCAGACACAAAAGATGAGAAAATGTTATGGGGAAATCTTTTAGACGCGTGCCGCGATGGTAGAAGAACTGGTTTAGGAACACATGGCTTAGCTGATGCGCTAGCGAGATTGAATTTGGCATATGATTCAGAACCCGCTTTAGAAATTGTTAATCGTATTTATAAAACATTAAAAGTGTCGGCATACACAGAAAGTGTGAATTTAGCTGAAGAAAGAGGAGCATTTCCATTATTTGATTGGGCTAAAGAAGAAAATAATCTTTTTATTGCAAAACTCCCAAAAATTTTGCGGGAAAAAATTTCCAGACTTGGGCGTCGTAACATCTCCATTCTAACAAATGCCCCAACAGGCTCGGTTTCAATCATGTCGCAAACTAGTTCAGGATTGGAACCTGTTTTTAGAAATATGTATATTAGACGGAGAAAACTAAGTCACGACGAACAGCACTTAAAAGCAGACTTTATTGATGAAGTTGGTGATAAGTGGATGGAATATGAAGTTTTTCATCACAATATTCAAGAATGGATTGATTTAAATCATGAAACGTATAAAGAACAACAAACACTTCCAGACTTCTTTATCACTAGCGATCAGATCGAATGGTCTAAAAGGGTGGACATACAAGCTACAATACAAAAACATATTGATCATGCAATAAGCTCAACAATTAATCTTCCAAAGAATACTCCACACAGCGTTGTTGGAGATCTTTATTTTAAAGGATGGAAATTAGGACTTAAAGGCATCACTGTTTATGTAGATGGTTCAAGAAGCGGGGTGCTAATAACAAAGGGCAAAGATCGATTTCCACAGAATGGAGCCCCTAAAAGGCCAAAAGAATTACTATGTGATGTACATCACACAACAATTAAAGGTGAAAAATGGACAATTTTGGTTGGCCTTTTTGATGAGAAGCCATATGAAATTTTAGGGGGGTTGTCGAATCTAATCGAAATTCCAAAGAAATATACAAAAGGGATTTTAACAAAACATCATTTTAAAACAAAAAATAATCGATACGATTTACAATGTGGCGAAAAAAATGATGAAATTGTCGTACGAGATATTGTAAAAGTTTTTGATAACCCTAATAATTCTGCTTTCACAAGGATGATTTCATTAGCTTTGCGTCATGGTTCTAAACCGAGTTTTTTAGTTGAGCAACTATTGAAAGACAAAGATAGTGATATGTTCAGCTTTGCAAGATGTGTAGCTAGAATCCTTAAGCTTTATATTAAAGATGGGGAAGCAGCACTTTCTGATAAAGCATGTCCGGAGTGCATAAGCGAAGGATTAATTTATCAAGATGGGTGCATAACTTGTAAAAATTGTGGATACTCAAAATGTGGATAATTGGAGGAAAAGAATGAAATTTAATCCCAGAAATCGTCATGTATTGGTAGAATTAGTTGAAGAAACAAAAGAAGACAAATCAACTATTTTAGTTCCTGATGATTATAAACCTAAAGAATATGGATATGGTTTGGCGCAAATATTACGAATAGCGCCAGATTGTAAACAAGATTTTAATAACGAAGACTTAATTATAATAGATAAACATATGTTAATAGAAATAGAAATTAATAATATTGTTTTTCATTTAATATTAGAAAATCATATTTTTGGCGTTATGCCAAATAAGGAGCGCTCATAATGCCAAAAATCACAAAAGATAAAATTAAAAACGTTGTTCATAAACATTTAATTGATGAAATATCAATAGGAAGATTTAAAGAAAAACATTTAAAAGAACCAGTCGGTTTTGCTGTTGTTACAGCAAATAGACATGAACAGTCTACCACTGAAAATAAAGAAAGATATCAACAGATAAGAAGTGATTATAAAAATGCTGGCTATCGATATATTCCATTAGTTGGGTCTTATGTTGAAACAGTTAGAAATCCTGAAACAGGAGAAGAGACAGGAAAACAAAGAGTTATTGAAGACACTATATTTGTACCAAATCGACCTTTTAAAGAAGAAGCTGTAGACTTATTTGAACTTACAAAAGAATTAGCTCAAAAATACAATCAAGAGGCCTTTATTTATAGATCAAGCGGAGAAACAGATATTAAATCCTATGAAGCTGATGGTACAGAAACAGATTGGGGTGGACCATGGACAGACATCAGATCTGTTGGTAAAGACTCTGATTTTTGGTCTAGGCTTAGAAAGGGTTCTGGCCGTGAAGAGACTTGGGAACTGGTAGAGATGAAATTAAAAGAAAATCCAAAATCTTGGATTGAGGCAATGAAACGTAAAAACCTAGGTGAAACTTGGTAAAAGTCTTAAACATTTTTAATAAGACTAATCGGAGAATTTATTATGACAACAGCAGAGATATTATGTTTGGCATTATTTAACATTGGCATGCCGAATGCAAACTATGCATGCGATCACATGGAATATTTAGTAGATGAAACAACGCAACACGGCGTTAGTTCAGAGACTATGATTGCATTAATACATTATGAGAGCAGATGGACCCCCACTGCAGTTAGCCGCTCAAACGCATGCGGATTGACACAAGTCCTTCCAAAGTATACAAAAAGCCCGCGGGTAACTTGTAAACAACTACAAGACCCTTATGTTTCTATTCGGACAGGAGCAAAAGTTTTAGCAAAATGGTTAAAAAGACGCACAGAGGCAAAAGCCCTTTGCGGATATAATGCGGGTTTCACATGTGGTCGAAAATACAGAAGCTCGCATCGTGGTTGGCGTTATTCTAGAAAAGTACAACGATTCGCAAGAAAGATTCGTAGAGAAGTTGAAAACGTGAAAGAGTGTACAGAAACAATAAAGAATTATGACGGCGAAGATCAAGGCTGTGGTTGTTGAATAAAACACAACACATGTATATTCATGATAAAATTATAATTGGCGGAACGCTAAACGCTTTAATATATTCATATATAAACAATATACCGATTATTTTTAACGTTCCAAAGCCACCATATTTTTTTGAACATTTTCAGCCAGATACATCTTTAGAAAGATTTTTTATTAAACCTGATATTCTCACCTTACAAGGAACAACTAACACTAAAGAAAAAGGTAATTCAAAATTAGAATTATGGGATAAACTAACTTTTATCTTGTCATTAAGTGGGTTAATGCCATTAGCTGATAAAACTTTGCATTTACGAATTGAAAATGAAAAAAATATTTTAAAAGTGATAACAAAAAATCATAAAATGATTAAATTTAAATTTGATAAATTGATAATATTTGATGACGAAAATGTTCATGGCTTACCAACACCAAAAAAATCAATATCAAAAGATGATAAAAAGCTTGTTTTAGATTGGATTGACGTTCGTCGCGGGATGCAACATCAATTTGATTATTGTGTAACAGATGATGATTTTGTAAATAGAATTCATTTTTATAAATCTGATCGATTATGTGGAGATCATGACAAAAAAGATATAGTATCATTTTCATATTTAACATTTGATGAATTAAACTCATATGAGTTTTCTGATACATATGCAAAATTTAAAATCCTTCATTTGATGAAAAAAGCTGGAATAAAGGGTCCTCGCAATGGCCGTCGACAAAATGATCCTACAAAATACATACATTATGCAATAAGAATTGAACCGACAAGAAGAGAGGTCAAAGAAATTGCTAAAAACATATATGACAACACAGACAAATTAATTTTTAACCACTCTTCTGAAGAAGAACTAATTCAAAATTCAACTTTTAAAGAAAAAGGCTACAGCGCAAAAATAAATCAATATTTATTTTGCAACTAACAATGGAATTAGGTTCACAAAATATAAATAGCTTTCACTTAGCAGGTATCGTTCCTGTCGCTGGACAAAAATTAGATTTTAATTTTCCTTGGCATGATAGCTTACAACCAATTGCTGCTAATTATTTAGCGGTTGAAAGAGCAGTTGTAGAATGCGCCTATGCCGGTTGTGAAACAATTTGGATCGTATGTCATGACAATATGCAACCATTAATAAGATATAGGTTGGGAGATTACGTACAAGACCCAACAAAACTTACAAATACATTTTGTTGGAACTCATCCGAACACAGAAAAACCATACCAATATTTTATGTTCCAATTCATCCAAAAGACCAGGATAAGCGAGATTGTTTAGCGTGGAGCATATTATATGGAGCCAATAGCGCATATTGGATTAATTTAAAAATTAGCAAATGGACGATACCAAGTAAATATTATGTTGCATTTCCATATGGAGTATATCAACCTTGGGTTGTAAAAGAACACAGAAAAAAGATTTCAAGCAAGAATAGGTTTTTTCTTTCTTATAACAATAAAACCATAAAAAATGGTGAATATTTAGGATTTACTTTTGATGGAAATGACTTTAAGAAGTTTAGAAACATAGTTAGAAAGCAAGGCACAGGCGAAAAAATTCCGGTAAAACAAGCGAAGATTTTTAAGACCTTAGATAATAAAAATAAGATACCAATAGAGAGGCTTCCTATTGATCAAAGATGGTCTGCAAGATTTTTCACACTTGAAGAAATATTTAAGTCAATAGAAACGGAATGTGCAACAATCGCGGATATAAAATGGTATTATAATATTGACAATTGGGAAAAATTATGTCATTATTTAGGTTCAGAGGAGTCAAAAATTGTTAAAAGGCCTTCTAAACATGTACTTTCATATCGTGAATACTCAAAAATAGGAGAAGATAATGGAGATTGCGAGCAAATATAATAACATACGGACGTCTTTGAAAGAAGACAATAAGTTACCAGCAAATTATGCAGTAACCACACACGAGCAAAAAGAATTAATACAAACATTCGCAAAAGTTTTTTGTGAAGCAGAAAATGAAGAACTTTATGAAGATTTGTCTGATCTTTATGAAGAATTGGTGTATTTTAAAGATAATTTTATTTTAGAAACTGAGACAGACCAAATAAATGCATTTGAAAATCTTTTACTCGAATATCGTGAACGTTTTAAATTAGAGTCAGAATAAAGAAGCACAATGAAAATTTTTAAAAAAAGTTCAATTCCGTTTGTCGGATTACATGGGCATTCAGTCGCAGGTTCTCCTTTTGATGGTTTAGGGTATCCTCAAGAACATATGGATTTTTCTTTCCAAAATGGAAGCAATGCATTAGCACTAACTGACCATGGAAATATGAATGGGTTAGCATATCAAGTGTTACATGCAAAAAAGATGCATTCTGAAGGAAAAGATTTTAAACCAATCTTTGGCGTTGAAGCATATTTCATCCCTTCTTTGAAAGAATGGAAAGAAGAGTATGAAAAAGCAAAAATAGACAAAAAGCGTAAAAAAGAAATAAACACCGAAGGAACAAAAACAGTAATTGAAGATGAGTTAGCTTCGAAAAAAACAGTTAAAAGTATCCTCAATCGCAGAAGGCATTTAATCTTATTAGCACAAAATCAAACAGGTCTCAACAATATTTTTTCGCTAGTATCAAAATCTTTTCAAGGTGATAGCTTTTATCGATATCCTAGAATTGACTATAAAGATCTTAATGATTATAATGAAGGCGTAATTGCAGCTAGCGCATGTCTAGGTGGCATATATGCTGGAGATTATTGGGAAAACAAAGATAGTGGCGATGAAGCAATATTAAAAGCGATGCGCTATACAACGACACAAATGTTAGATATTTTTGGGGATCGATGGTACGGGGAACTACAATGGAATAACATAGTAGACCAACACAAATTAAATAAACATATTATACAAATGCACAAGGAGTTTGGAATACAATTAATTTCAACAGCAGACAGCCATTACCCGGCACCAGATGCATGGAAAGACCGAGAGCTTTATAAAAAACTTGGTTGGCTAGGAAAAAATAATCGTCCGGACTGGCTCTCAGACCAGTTACCTCAATCGTTAGAAGAAATTGGGTATGAACTATACCCAAAGAATGGCGATGAAATGTGGCAATCATATAAGAAATATTGTCAAGAAATTGGAGTAGAATATGATGCAGACATCGTACGACAATCAATAGAACTTACGCAGACAATTGCTCATGAGCGCATTGAAAGCTTTATGCCAGACAATACAGTACGGCTTCCTAATTTTGTTATTCCTGAGAATTTATCAGCGACACAAGCTTTGACGCAACAATGTTTGAGCGGAGTAAAAAAACTTGAGCTTCTCGATAAAGAATACATTGATCGATTAAAAGAAGAATTAAACGTAATTGATGATAGAGGGTTTAGTAAATATTTTCTTACAATGAAAGCTGTCGCGGATAAAGCAAATGAGGTTCAAATTACTGGTCCTGGCCGCGGCTCCGCAGCAGGCTCTTTGGTCGCATATGTACTTGGCATCACACAAATCGATCCAATTAAACATGGGCTATTATTTTCTCGTTTCCTTAGACGTGACGCAAAAGATTATCCAGATATTGATTATGATGTTTCGGACCCAATGGAATTAAAAGAGCTATTAATTGAAGAATGGGGTAAGACAACAGTTGTCCCAATTTCAAACTTTAATACTCTTAAACTAAGATCTCTCATCAAAGATGTCTCAAAACTTTATGGAGTACCATTTACTGAAGTTAATCCTGTAACCTCTAGAATGTTAAAAGAAGCCACTCCTTTGGCAAAAAAAGCTCATGGCATTAAAGCTGGTGTTTACGTTCCAACCTTTGAAGAAGTTATGCTATATAGCGATAGCCTAAAGCAATATCTCCGTAAATATCCACATATCGCAAATCACATTAACGTTTTACATGGTCAAACGCGCTCATTGTCAAGGCACGCAGGAGGTGTGGTGATTGGCAAAGATCTAGACAAACATATGCCCTTAATTAACAGCGGCGGCGTTTTACAAACTCCATGGTCTGAAGGACAAAACGTTAGGCATCTTGAGTCAATGGGTTTTATTAAATTTGATATTCTTGGACTCTCAACATTAAAGATGATTGAATGCGCGATTAGTCATATTCTCAAAAGATATCATGGGAATAAAAATCCAACATTTCAAGATATACAAAAGTACTATAATGAGAAATTACATCCGGATAAAATTGATCTCACTAATAGCCAAGTATATACCAACATTTTTCATAAAGGAAGATGGGCTGGAATATTTCAGTTTACAGAAACAGGAGCACAAAAATTTTGCAAGAAGGCAAAGCCAAAAAATATAATTAATATTGCAGCAATTACAGCAATTTATAGACCAGGCCCATTGAGTGCAGATGTCGCAAAATTGTACGTAGAAGCAAAAGAAAACCCAGACAAGATTAAATATGGAAATGATATTGTTAAAGAACATACAAAAGAAACTTATGGTTTTCTAATTTTTCAAGAACAAATTGCGCTCCTTGCCCACAAGCTTGGAAAAAATATTAGTCTAGACGAAGGTAATAAACTCCGCAAACTATTAACAAAAAAAGGGACAGGAGAAACAGAGTCACATAAAGATAAAATAAAATTTAAGTTTGTTATAGGTTGTGTCGAAAAAGGATTAACTGAAAAAGAAGCAAACAAGCTTTGGCAAAAGTTTGAGTTCTTTAGCGGATATGGGTTTAACAAATCACATGCAGTTTCTTATTCAGTCCTTTCTTATCAGTGCGCGTGGCTGTTTCATTATTACCCAGCAGAGTGGATGGCTGCGTTCTTAGACAAAGAACCTGAAGGAAGAAAAGAAAGAGCGATAAACATTGCAAAAAAATATGGGTTTAACATCCAGCCGGTTGATATTAATACCTCTGGAA